>Ga0209382_10000371_pt1 | contig 73539 bp, 74 predicted proteins | sample SoiMetdeltSBSDD5_FD_187599 | JGI IMG/M metagenome (GOLD analysis project Ga0209382, IMG submission 187599) | Bulk soil microbial communities from a Populus tree surrounding site in Tennessee, USA - Soil MetaG P. deltoides SBSDD5 (SPAdes) (version 2) | ecosystem: Environmental > Terrestrial >... | reverse complement strand
GCGGTTGCTGCCTCGGAACCGTGCACCCGGGGCGGCCGAGGTCGCCGTGCCCAGCCAGTCCGCGCCGACGCACTCGTGGCTCCACTCACCGACCCGGGTGGGGTCGCGCACGATGTCCCAGACCGCTTCGGGAACGGCGTCGACCACGGCCTCGATGTAGCCCTCCTTCTGCACGTCCCGCCGCGCTGTCGTGGTCGTGCCCCAGCATTCGGCGCGTTGGCGGCGGTAGCTGCAGGCGAAGCCGTAGAGCAGGACGAACCGGGGCACGGGGCGGGACCAGGTGGAGGACGAGGCTGCGGTCCCGGGGGGCGAGTCCATCGATGATCCAGTGGCCTTCGCGTCCGAGCTGGCGCAGCGACTTGGGTCTGATGTTGGCGTCGTGGTCCCAGCGGCGCAGCTCGCTGTCGGTGATCGCAGCGGCGACGACGGGCATGACCTCGTCCTCCTCGCGGCGCAGATGGGGCAACAGGACGTCTTCGAGCCGGTCGACCGCCGCACGGAGCTGCTCGCGCTGATCGTCGTCCCTGTCGTCAGCGAGCTGGTAGTCCTGAGCGCGCTGTTAACCGCGGCGATGGCGGGTGCGATCGCCGTGTGCTGGTCATGCATCTGGTCGAGGAGCACGGCGGCGTGCGGGTCACGGGCGCGGACCATCGGGTAGAGGCCCTCGTCCTCGGTGCGGTGATGGGCGTGGAGGAACTGCATCATCCATCCCAGATGAACTGCGAGCGCCTCTTGTTGGTGACGGTCAGGGGCCGGGGTCTCGGTGAGCGCGGCGCGGGTACGGCGCAGGTCGCGGCGCAGGGCCTCGTGGATGATGCCCATCAGCCGGGTGTCCGCCGGTGCGTCAGGGGCAGTGTTGGTCGTGGTCATGGTTCCGCCTTTTCGGTCACGAGCTCGGCACGATGAGCTCGAGGGTTTCCGCCATCCATGCCTCGTACTGCTCCGGGGCCCAGCCGCTGAACTCGGTGAGCAGCAGGTAGACCTCGACGCTCAGCACCGCCAGGGTCCCGTCGAGCTCGCGGGCGGTGGGTGGGCGGGCGATGAGCAGCGCCAGCGCGCGTTCGACGTCGGTGCGCTGCCGTTGCCGGGTTGCGTCGAGCTCGTTGGCCATGGCTTCGTCGGTGTGGGCCGCTTCGCGGATCACCTTCGCGAAACCCGCGGTGCGCAGGTGGACCTCGGTGACCAGGCGCGCCGCAGCTGCGATCCGCTCGAGCCGCGTGCCCACGCCTAGCGCGGTGAACTCCGGACGCCGGGCCAACGGCACGGCCTCTTCGTCGCCGACCACTGCGCGGTCGATGACCTGCCGCAGCAGAGCGGTCTTGGACGAGAAGTGCTTGTAGACGGTCTCGGTGGCGACGCCCGCTTCGCGGGCGACGTCGCGCATGCCCGTCGCCGCCCAGCCCCGGCTGGCGAACAGCCGGCTCGCGGTGTCGAGCACCGCGGCCCGGGTCTGGAGCGCCCGCTGTTCGCGCAGCGGCGAGCGGTAGTTCCGCCGTACCGGCTGGTCATCTGGAGCCGGAAGGGCCACACCCAAATCAGTAGCACCAGCCAGTATTCCATACAAGCCTGTTCTCCTGAAATTGTGGAAAGCTCAGGAACGCCCAGGCAGCATGGGGAACGCCGGCAGGCTCAGGTGTCGTTGTCGCCGTTGAGGTAGGTGAGGACGGCGAGCACGCGGCGGTGGCTGTCTTCGCTCTCGGGGATGTCGAGCTTGGTGAGGATGTGGCGGACGTGGGCTTCGACGGTGCGTTCGCTGACGACGAGGCGGGTGGCGATGCCGGTGTTGGTGAGTCCTTGGGCCATGAGTTCGAGCACGCCGCGTTCACGTTCGGAGAGCCGCCGGAGGGGTCCGTGATCGTGGGGGGAGACGAGGTTGGCGACGACGGTCGGGTCGAGGGCGGAGCCGCCGGCGGCGACGCGTTCGGCCGTGGCGAGGAATTCGTCGACTTCGAGGACGCGGTCTTTGAGGAGGTAGCCGAACCCTGCGTGGGCGACGAGGGTGACGGCGTGGGTGGTTTCGATGTGCTGGGACAGCACGAGCACGCCGACGTGGGGGTGCTGCTCTTTGATGGCGCTGGCAGCGCGGGCACCTTCGTCGGTGAACGTTGGGGGCATGCGGATGTCGACGACGGCGAGGTCGGGGCGTTCGCGTTCGATGGTGGCGAGGAGCTGGTCCGCGTCGCTGAGGGTGGCGACTACCTGGTGGCCGCTGTCGCGGAACAGGCGGGCGAGGCCTTCGCGCAGGAGCGCCTGGTCTTCGGAGATCACGACACGCATGGGAACTCCGCGACGAGTGTGGTGCCGCGACCCTTGTGGCTGTCGACGGTGAGGGTGCCGCCGTGGGCGGCGACTCGGTCGGTCAGGCCGCTGAGCCCGGAGCCGTTGCGGGCGGCGGCTCCGCCGATGCCGTCGTCGATGACCGAGACGACGAGGCGGTCGTGGTTGCGTCGGGCGGTGAGCTGGATCCTGGTGGCGTGGGCGTGCTTGACGGCGTTGGTGAGGCCTTCGCAGGCGCAGAAGTAGGCGGCTGTTTCGATGTCGGTCGGGAAGCGGTCGCTGGCGGCGTCGACCTCGACGGGCAGTGGAGCCCGGCGGGCGAGGTCACGCAGTGCGGGTGCGAGTCCGGCGTCGAGGTGGGCTGGGCGGATCCCGCCGGCGAGTTGGCGCAGTTCGTCGATGGCGACGGTGATCTCGGCGACGGCGTCGTCGAGGGTGCGGCTGACGTCAGGATCGGCTGCCGTTCCGAGGGCGTGCTGGGCGTGGCGGAGGGCGAGGCCGATTGACACGAGCCGTTGTTGGGCGCCGTCGTGCAGGTCGCGTTCGATACGGCGCCGCTCGTGATCGGCGGCGGCGACGATCCGGGCCCGTGAGGCCTCCACCTCGTCGAGTTGGCGGCGCAGCTCGACCCGCAGCCGTGCGACCTCCACGGCGAGCGCACCGGCGTCGAGCAGCTTTGGGAGCAGCGAGCCGCGCTCAGCGAGAACAGTCGGGCCGACGACGGTGCCGAGGATCGTGCCAGCGTGGCGGATCGGCCACTGCCCTCGCCCGTTGCCGGGGTCGTCGGCTACTGGCGTGCCGGACAGGTCGACGGTAAGGGCGGTGCCGGGTAGCACGAGGTGCACGTCGAGGTCCTCGACGCCGAGCGCGTCGCGAAGGACCCGCTCGACGTCTTCGGGGGCGGCGCGACCGGCGCGGAGGTCGTCGAGGAACAGCGACATCTGCTGCACGGCGTCGAAGCGGGCGCGGTTGAAGCGACGGTCGACGGCGTCCTGGAGACGGCGACGAGCCGGGCCGAACGTGGCGGCGACCGCCAGGGTGGCGCCGGCAGTAGCCCACGCCGAGCTGCGGCCCAGGGCGGCACCAAGCACCACGACCGCGACGGTGTAGGTGCCGGCCAGGGACACGGTGAGCGCGGTGTAGGCGAGGGTGCGGCTGATGACGAGGTCGATGTCGTAGAGCCGGTAGCGCAGGATGGCGATGCCGGCGGCGACCGGGATCGACGTCAGTGCCAGCGCCGTCAGCGGGCGCACTGCCGGCACCACGCTCCACAGCAGGGCCACCGTTGGCAGCACCACCGCCGCGCACACCGACGCGAACACGAACCAGCGCAGCTGCAACCGTTCGACTCCACGCGACTGCCGGAAGCGCTGCACCAGTGGCACGATCGCCACCACCAGCGAGCCCAGGAACAGCGGCATGCCAACACCCAAGAGCAGGTCGATGGGTGCGCCCTCGACGGCATAGGGGTTGCGGCCGCCGATGAACTGGTCGCCGAGGTCGGGGTCCATGGCCCATCCTGGCAACGCGACCGCGGCACCGACGATGCTGGCCCACGCCACGGCCTGCCAACCCCGCCGTGTCAGGTGGCCGTCGGGGAACCACAGGAAGAGCAACACCCCGAGGGGACCGGCGGCGATCCAGCTCGACAGCGAGAACCACTCGCCGAGGGGACCTCCCGGCCATCCCTGCTCGGCTGCCCGGAGCCCCCACCCCTGCGCGAGGTCTGCGGCGAGGGCGGTGAAGGTCGCGTCGGCGATGAACAGCCAGCCGATCCGATGCCCCGGGTAGCGGGACACGATCAGCGCGCCCACCGCGGCCTGCGTCACCGCGTAGATCGCGTACAGCACGGTGTCCCAGGCGGGCTCCAAGCCCCACGACAGCGCGACGGCGGCCACCTCGATCATCAGCGTCGCGATGACCAGGGCCGCAGGCCACGCACGCAGACGTAGGTGCTTCACCGGGTTGATTGTCTCTGCCGGCCGCGCGGACAGCAATCGTGCTGGCGCGCAACCGCACTCAGTGCTGGCGCGTACCGCGGATGCCGCGTCAGCGCCGATGACGCGCTGCGTCCCGGTGCGTACAACAACACCGGACAACCGAACCCCAGGAGGAAAACCAATGGTCCCTACCAAGGACACGCACATCCGTCAGACCCGCCAGGCGGCCGTCGCGTTCATCGTGGCCGCAGCGGCGACCGCCGTCGCCGGCGCCGTGCTCTTCTTCGGCCTCCAGCCGACGACCGACCTGTCCGAGGACATGTGGCGCTACCCGTGGGAGAGCAGCGGCGCGTTCGTGGCGTTCTCGATCTTCAGCGCAGCCCTGCACGCCCTCGTGGCGGGCGGCATCCTGGCCTTCGGGCGCAGCGGCGCCGCCGGACGATCACGTGCCGCGACCAGGGGCGTCGCGCTCGTCGTCGCCGGGACGGCGTTGCTGCTCGTGGGTGAGTTGGTCTCGATTCCCGTCCGCAACGCCGAGTCCAGCGACACGAGCGCCACCATCGTGGGGGCCGTCTTCGCGGTCGGCGGCATCCTGTCGACCATCGGGTTCCTCGTCCTCGGGCGGGCGACGCTGCGCGCCGGCGCCTGGCACGGATGGCGTCGCTTCACGCCGCTGGCCACCGGCGTCTGGCTGATCGTCATGGCGGTCCTCGCCACCCCTACCCTGCTTCACGGCCTGGTCGGCGTGTACGGCCTGTGCCTCCTCGCCATGGCGGTCGCGCTCTACACCGACCCCGCCCCGGAGGCCGCACCGAGCGTCGGCGAACCGCAGCTGCAGCGAGCATGACCAGAACATCGAGCAGCCCGGGTGCCCAGTGACGGCGATGATCGAGCTGCATGGCCTCAGCAAGTCCTTCGGTATCGTGCGCGCGGTCGACGACGTCACCGCGGTGGTCGAGGCCGGGCAGGTCACGGCGTTCCTGGGACCCAACGGCGCCGGCAAGACGACGACCCTGCGGATGCTCCTCGGGCTCGTCGCGCCGACCCGGGGCAGCGCCACCTTCGGCGGCCGGCGCTATGACGAGATCCCCGACCCGGTCCGTCACGTCGGCGCGGTGCTCGAAGCGTCGGGCTTTCACCCCGGCCGCACCGCGCTCGACCACCTGCGCGTGCTCGCCACCGCGGCGAGGCTGCCCAGGGACGCACCGATGCGTGCCCTGGCCGACACCGGGCTCGAGGACGCCGCCCGACGCAGGGTCGGCGAGTTCTCCCTCGGGATGCGCCAGCGGTTAGGCCTCGCGGCAGCGATGCTCGGTGACCCGGCGGTGCTCGTCCTGGACGAGCCGACCAACGGCCTCGACCCGCAAGGCATCCGATGGTTGCGCGGCTACGTCCGCCAACTCGCCGACGAGGGCCGCACCGTGCTCGTCTCCAGCCACGCGCTGAGCGAGGTCGAGCAGACGGCCGATCACGTGCTCCTGATCGTCGAGGGCCGGCTGATCCGGTCCTCGACGCTCGCCGCCCTCCGCGCCGAGGCCGGCGTCGGGTGCCGTGTCCGCACGCCCGAACCCGAGCGGCTGTCCACCGTGCTCGCCGCCGCCGGGCACCGCGTCCGTACCGAGGACGAGGACCTCGCCGTCGACACCGCCGCCGAGCAGGTGGGCGAACTCGCCGCGACCCACCGGATCGTGCTTCACCGCCTCAACCCCACGGCCGGGCTGGAAGAGGCGTTCTTCCACCTCACCGAGCAGCTCGCCCGGGTCGACGACACTCCGCTCCACGGAGCCCCGGTGTGAACGCGCTCATCCGCGCCGAGCTGCTCAAGCTGCGCACCACCCGGATGCTGCCCTGGCTGCTGCTCGCGACCCTCGCACTCGTCGTGGTCACGGTCGCCGCGAACATCGCCTCCGCCGACCCCGACGATGTGGCGCTGCCCCTCCACGATCCCGCTCTCCTGGGCCGGGTCATCGGGCTCAGCTTCGGGGTCCCCCAGGTGCTGGTGACGGTGCTCGGCGTTCTCGCCTTCACCCAAGAGGTCCGCTACGGGACCATCACCTCCACGTTCCTGGTCGAGCCGCGGCGGTCCCGCATCCTCGTCGCCAAGGCCGTGGCCCTGGTCCTGTCCGCCGTCGTCATCGCAGCGGCGACCCTCGGCGTCTCGGTCGCCCTCAGCATGGCGCTGATCGGCGCCAAGGACGGCAACGTCACCACCGGGGGCCAGTTCTGGCAGATCGTCGCCGCGGTGTTCGTCGCCATGGTGTTGTACGGCCTCATCGGTCTCGCCCTCGGCGCACTGCTGCGCGATCAGATCGTCGCCGTGACCGCGACCCTGGTCTGGCTGGGCCCCGCGGAGCACCTACTCATCGACGCGCTGCCTGAGGTCGGACGGTGGACCCCGGGCGGAGCGACCTTCGGATTGCTGCAGCTCGGTCCGGCCCTCTCTGAAAACGGAACCCTGCTACACGCTGCCGTTGGCGGGCTGCTCCTCCTCGGCTACACGATCACGGCCGCGGCCCTCGCGCTCACCGTCGCGCCACGACGAGACGTCCTCTGAGATCGGGCCACCGGGACGCGCTCTGCCTCGCTACGTCAACGTCGCGCGAGCGCGACCGATCGACGGTGCGGCGTGCGGATCCGACGCGACCGAATGCTCCGGATGCGGCCACCGGTCACCCGGCAGGCCCCGCAGCACGTGCTGCCGACGAGTTGGGTGCTGCCGCCGTGGACCGGTAATCGCGAGCGAGGTCATCGTTGTGCACGAGACGCCGCCGGACCGCGACCCAGCGGCCTGGTCATCCCGCCACCCGAGGAGGCCGTGGCGGAGCGGTCGTTCTGAAGCCCTCTTCGGCTGGAGCTTCTTCGGCTGGGTCGTCTCGTTGGCGATGGCGGCCCGGTCGAGGATCCGTTCCTTGTGAAGCGGACTGGCAACCGACTTCGGGTTCAGGTTGGGGCGGGTGCCAGTTCGGCGGCGATGTCGTCGACCCAGCGGGCGACGTGGGCGGGTGAGCGCCAGTCGCCGGCCATCTCTTTGGCGAGGCGCCGGGCCATGAAGCCGTGGGGGTTGGGGTCGAGCCGACCGCCGAAGGTCATGTGCCCTCGGGCGCCGAGCTCGCGTATGAACCTTGCGACCGTTGGGGTCGGCGGGATCTCGTGGTCAGCGGCCGAGTCGTTGAGCGGGCCGCTGCTGAACAGCCAGACCGGCAGCTCTCGCAGCGCCTGGTGGTGCCGGCGCACGAAGAGCCAGGCCGGCTTGTACCAGACAGTGTTGTAGAGGGCGCTGCCCAGGAGGACGCCGTCGTAGCCGTCGAGCGAGGCGACATCGGCGACAGGGACGACATCGACTGTGATGTGGTGCTCCCGGAGGGCGTCGCCGACCATCTCGGCGAGCGAAGCCGGCTTCGCGGAGGATGTCGCCGGGAGCGGGACACCCCGGGGGGGCCTGTTGGCGCGCTGGTCTGGGTCGTTTGGGTGGCGTGTCGCCGGGTAGCTCGCCAACGCGGGGTAGCACTCCAACGATCGACGGTCCGCCGTTGACGCTCACCAGGGAGGGATTCGGTGCTCCCGAACCGCCACCACCGCCAGGACAATCGTCTATCGGACCGTGAGGTCAAGTCGACCATCGTCGCCCGGCTCCGCGAGAACCCTTACACCCAGGACGCGCGCATCAAGGTCCGCGTCCACAACGGCGCCGTACGTCTCGAAGGCAGCGTGCCGACCCGGTCCGTACGTGCCGCCGCCGTCCAGGACGTCGAAGCCGTCCCCGGGGTCGCTGACCTTGCCATCGACCTGAGAATCGCCGCATAGGTCGTCCTTCGCCGTCAGAGGGTGGCGATGGCGTCGATCGAGATGAGGATCCCCCTTGGCAGGATCACGTTGGCCGGTGCGGAGCGGGCGGGAGGCGGATCCGGCATGTAGCGGGCATAGATGGTGTTGATCGTCGTGAAGTCCTCGACGCGGGAGTAGAAGATCGTCGTCTTGACGAGGTTGTCCATCGCTGTGCCCGCCTCGGTCAGGATCGCCTCCAGGTTCTGCAGCGCCTGCTCGGTTTGCGCCTCGATGCCTTCGGCCAGAGCGCCGGTGACTGGGTCCATCCCTGCAGTTCCGGAGCAGAAGACGAAGCCGTTGGCCACGATGGCCTGGCTGTAGGGCCCGATCGCGGGGGGTGCGTGCTCGGTGGCAACTGCGTGTCGGGACATCGGATCGATCCTCCAATCGTGAGCGCCTCGGCAGACGACGCTTCGTCACGGCGAGTATCGCGAGCATGGACGGTGACCGTGTGAACGATGAGGGCAGACCGTCGCCCCTGCCCGGGACCTTCGACCCTGTTCGCACCAGCCGAGCTGCCGGACGATGACGGGGACCCTCGACTCAAGGAGGAGCCCCATGGACCTCACCGTGCGTGAGAAGGCCTACGACGCAGCCCAACCGGCAGTGACCGTCGCCTCCGACATGACCCTGCGTGCCGTTGCACGCGAGCTGTGGGCACGGAACGTCGGCGCCGCGGTCGTTCCCGGCGCAACCGCTGTCACCGGGATCATCTCCGAGCGAGACATCGCAGTCCAGCTGGCCGTCGGCGCCAATCCCGACGTCGTGACCGCAGGCCAAGCGATGAGCCGTAACGTGATCTCGGCACAGCCCGCCGACCCGGTCATCGACGTGGTGTTCATGATGCTCGATGCCGGCATCCGCCACGTCCCGGTCATCGACGACGATCTCGACGAGCTGGTCGGCATCATCTCCCTGCGCGACCTCCTCCAGCCGCTCCTGATCGACCACTTCGGCGGGACCCCCGCCCGCTGATCAGCGGCCATCAGGACGCCGCGGGCGAAGGGGCTCGCAGCCCAGGGGACAAAGTCCGTCCAGGGCCGGCGATGGTCCCGGCGACGAGGGTCGGATGCCTCTGACGAATCGTCCCGAGCAGAGCGCATCGTGGCGTCATGAGCCCGAACGACGACTTCACCCTCAACACCCTGGAGCTCGCGGTCCTGGCGCGGGTTCGCCGGGGCCTCTGGAGCACCGATGGGCTCGCCTGCCGGATCGACCGCGACGGTCCCCGCCTCCACGTCAGGCTCAGCGGCCCGACCGTCGACCACTGGACCGAACGTGCCATCGCGGTCCAGGCCCTCGAGGCCGCCCGCACCCTGGGCTGCACCTTCGGACAGATCGACGTCCAGTACACCCCGCTCCCCCTGGGCACCGGCACCGGTTCGTGAGAGGGCCGAAGGTCCCTACGTAGCGAGGCTGAGGACCCTGCCGGCGAGGGTGCCGGGTGCCGGATGCTCAGGGCATGACGCAGATCATCGTGGGTTTGGACGAGTCCGAGGGCGCCGCCGCAGCGCTGCGCTGGGCGGTGCGGGAAGCGGAGACCCGAGGCTGGTCGGTCACCGCTCTCATGGCGTGGAGCCTCCTCGACCCCGAGCAGCTCCAGGCGCACGAGCACTTCGACCGGGAAGCCAATGAAGCCATCGCCCACCAGCGGGTCGCGGCCGCCGTTGTCGCTGCGGTCGGCAAGGAAGGGGCCGTCGGCATCGCGCAGCGGGTGGTCGAAAGCCCGCCCGAGCGAGCGCTGGTCGAGGCGTCCGCCCAGGCCGGCCTGCTGGTGGTCGGGGCCCGGGGCCTGGGGGGGTTCAAGAGCCTGTTGCTGGGCTCGGTGTCCAATTCCTGCATCCACGGTGCCGCCTGCCCCGTGGTGGTCGTGCGTGGCGACCGAGACCGTCACGCACCCGAGCGGATCGTCGTCGGCATCGACGGCTCAGCCACCGCGACCCGGGCGCTCGACTGGGCGCTCGACACCGCCCGCGCCCACAACGCCACCGTCGAAGTCGTCCACACCTGGCAGGCGCCGATCGTTGGTGGGCCCTTCAGCATGGCCACCTACGACTGGACCGCCCTCGCCCAAGCTGCCGGCGGGCTCCTCGACCGGTCGATCCAAGCCGCCGACACCACCGGCGTGACCGTCGACCCTCACCTGGAGTGCGGCGGCGCAGCCGCCGCTCTCGTCGCGGCGTCGCACGGCGCTGACCTGGTGGTGGTCGGCTCCCGGGGCCTCGGCGAGGTCAGGAGTCTGCTCCTCGGCTCCGTGAGCCACCAGGTCGCCCACCACGCGAGCTGCCCCGTCGCCGTCCTGCCCACCAGCGACAGCACCGACTGACACCTCGCGCAACCCACCAAGACACCCGACCAGACGAAGGAGTCACCGCCATGGCGATCATCAGCCAGCCCATCCAGGCGCAGACCGCGCCTCCCGAACCTGGCACCGAGCGCGGCAGCCCACCCCGGCCCATGGGCCTGTGGACCGCGACCGCCCTGGTCGTGGGGAACATGATCGGCTCGGGCGTGTTCCTCCTCCCGGCCGCGCTGGCGGCTTTCGGTGGGATCAGCCTGGTCGCCTGGGGCTTCACCGCTGCCGGCTCGATGCTCCTGGCTCTGGTGTTCGCCCGGCTCGGCCGGGGCCTGCCCCGCACCGGCGGCCCCTACGCCTACGCCCGGCGGGCCTTCGGTGACTTCGTCGGCTTCCAGACCGCCTGGGGCTACTGGATCGCTGTGTGGGCCGGCAACGCCGCCATCGCAGTCGCGTTCGTCGGTGCGCTCGGCTACTTCTGGGACGACCTGGGCACGAACCGGGTGCTCGCCGCCTCGGTGGCGCTGGTCGCCATCTGGTCCCTGACCGCGGTCAACGCGCTCGGCGTGCGAGCGGGCGGCCGCATGCAGGCGGTCACCACTGCGCTGAAGATCGTTCCGCTGGTCGCCGTCGGCGTCGTCGGCGTGTTCATGATCCACAACGGCAACTTCGGTGGCTTCAACACGAGCGGCGACACCAACTATGGGGCGCTCACCGCCGCCGCGGCGCTCACCCTGTGGGCGTTCATCGGCCTCGAGTCCGCCACCGTGCCGGCCGAGAGCGTCCGGGATCCCGAGCGGACCATCCCGCGGGCCACGATCCTGGGCACCGGCATCACCGCGGTTGCCTACATCCTCGGCACTGCCGCGGTGATGGGGGCCATCCCCGCCGCCCGGCTGGCGGACTCGACCGCTCCGTTCGCCGACGCCGCCGACGAGATCTTCGGCTCGTGGGCCGGGGGTTGGGTGGCAGCAGGCGTCGCCATCGCAGCGTTCGGTGCGCTCAACGGCTGGATCCTCCTGCAGGGCCAGGTCCCGATGGCCGCGGCGCGCGACCACCTGTTCCCTCGGGCGTTCGCCCGCACCAGCCGCAACGGCACCCCGGTGCTCGGTCTGGTCGTCTCCAGCGTGCTCGTCACCGGGCTGATGTTGATGAACTACAACGACAGCCTGGTCGACCAGTTCACCTTCGTGATCCTGCTGGCCACCCTCACCACGCTGGTCCCCTACGCCTACTCGGCCGGCGCCCAGCTGCTGTTCCTGGCCACCGACCGCGAGCGCTTCTCCGGCAAGCGCCTCGGTGTCGACCTCACCGTCGCCGGCCTGGCCTTCGCCTACTCCCTGTGGATGATCGGCGGCTCCGGCTACGAGGTGGTCTTCAAGGGCTTCCTGCTGCTGACCGCCGGTGTGCCCGTGTACGTGTGGATGCGCTGGCAGTCGACGCGGTCGTCGCTCAAGCCGACGATCGTCACCCCCGATGACGCCGAGGTCCTCGACCTGACCGTGGCGGACGGCGGGTGATGGCGATGACGACATCCCTGTATGTGGGATCGGAGGTGGGGCGGCTGCAGCGGGTGCTGCTGCACCGCCCGGATCTCGAGCTCCGACGCCTCACCCCTACCAACGCCGCCGAGCTGCTGTTCGACGACGTGCTGTGGGTCAAGCGGGCCCGCCAGGAGCACGACGCCTTCGCCGACACGCTCGCCGACGCCGGCGTCGAGGTCCTCCACCTCGGCGACCTGCTGGCCGAGACCTTGAAGGCGCCGATCGCCCGGTCGTGGCTCCTGCAGCGCACGATCACCGACGCCGAGCACGGCCCACTGCTGGGGCCGGCCCTGCGGGACCACCTCGAGCAGCTGGGACCCGATGACCTGGCCCGTTGCCTGGTCGGCGGGATCACCCGGGCCGAAGTACCCGGGTCGTTGCCGGGTCTGGCCGCAGCCACGCTGGGTCCCGACGACTTCCTTCTGCGACCTCTCCCCAACTCGATGTTCACCCGCGACAGCTCGTGCTGGATCCACGAGGGTGTGTCCCTCAACCGGATGGCCCGGCCCGCCCGCCGGCGCGAGGCCCTCCACATCGAGGCGATCACCACCTTCCACCCGCTGTTCGCCGACGAGCCCTTCGAGGTCTGGTATGGCGGCCACGACTCCGGTCAAGGCGCCAGCATCGAGGGCGGGGACGTCCTGGTCCTGAACCCGGACGCGGTGGCGGTCGGCATGGGCGAGCGCACCAGTCCTCAGGCGGTCGAGCATCTGGCGCGGTCGCTGTTCGCCGCCCGATCGGCCGAGCGAGTGCTCGCCGTCGAGCTGCCGAAGCGCCGGGCGTTCATGCACCTCGACACGATGATGACGATGGTCGACCACGACACCGTGGTCCACTACCCCGGCATCGCCGACGGTCTCCGCTGCTGGCTCCTGCGACCCGGCGACGCCGGCGACGACCTGGTCGTGGAGGCCCAGACCAACCTGTTCGCCACCCTCGCCCGGCTCCTCCAGGTGCCCGAGCTACGCCGGCTCACCACCGGCGGCGACGACATGGAAGCCGAGCGTGAGCAGTGGGACGACGGCAACAACGTCCTCGCAGTAGCCCCGGGCACGGTCATTGCCTACGAGCGCAACGTCGACACCAACACCAAGCTCCGCAAGGCCGGCATCGAAGTGATCACGATCGCAGGCAACGAGCTCGGCCGCGGCCGCGGCGGCCCCCGCTGCATGAGCTGCCCAGTCGAAAGGGACGCGACATGACTCTCCTCGACCGCCCCATGCCACCCGCGCCGGCGGCCCAGCTCAAGGACCTGCTCCGGACGGCCGACCTCACAGCAAGCGACTTGAACCACCTGCTGGTGCTGGCTGCGGACGTCAAGAGCCACCCGCACCGGTTCGCGAAGGAGCTGGCCGGTCAGCTGGTCGTCCTCTACTTCACCAAGCCGTCCACCCGCACCCGGCTGTCGTTCTCGGCCGCAGCGGCCCGGCTCGGAGCGGTGCCGATCGTGGTCGGGCCCACCGAGCTTCAGCTCGGCCGGGGCGAGACCATCGAGGACACGGCCCGGGTCATCAGCGGCTACGCCGCCGCGCTGGTGGTCCGCACCTTCGCCGACGCCGACGTCCGCTGTCTTGCGGACGCAGCCACGATCCCCGTGATCAACGGGCTCACCGACGGCCACCATCCCTGCCAGAGCCTGGCCGACCTGCTCACCCTGCGCGAGCACTTCGGCCGGCTCACCGGCCTGCGGGTCGCCTATGTCGGCGACGGCAACAACGTCGCCCACAGCCTCATGGAGGCCTGCGCCCTCGCCGGGGTCGACATCACCGTCGCCACCCCACCCGGCTACGAACCCGACCCGGACATCGTCACCGGCGCCCAGGCCCTGGCCGACGAGACCAACGCCTCGGTGCGCACCACCCACGACCCCCAGGAGGCTGTGCAGGGCGCCGACGCCGTGTACACCGACGTCTGGCTGTCGATGGGCGACCCCGATGAGCAGCGGGCTGCCCGGGCCGCCGCGCTCGAGCCGTACCGGGTCGACGCCGAGCTCATGCGGCAGGCCGCTCCCCACGCTGTGTTCCTCCACTGCCTGCCCGCCCATCGCGGCGACGAGGTCACCGATGAGGTGATGCGCAGCGACCAGTCGCTGGTCTTCCCCCAGGCCGGCAACCGGCTCCCCACCGCCGCGGCGGTGCTCCTGGCGCTCACCCGCCGGTCGCTCGGAGGGGCCACCCGATGACCGGACCGCGACGGATCGTCGTGGCGCTAGGGGGCAACGCCCTCCAGCGCCGCGGCGAATCCCTCGACGTCGGGCACCTGCAGGCCAACGTGACCCGCGCTGCCGAAGCCATCGCGGCGCTCTGCGACGACGACACCCAGCTGGTCGTGACCCACGGCAACGGTCCCCAGGTCGGTCTGCTCGCCCTGCAGGCCGAGGCCTACCGCGACGTGCCGCCGTACCCGTTGGACGTGCTGGGCGCCGAGAGCGAGGGGATGATCGGTTACCTGCTCGACCAGCACCTGAGTGCCGAGCTCCCCGATCGGCGGGTCGCCACCCTGCTCACCCAGGTGGTCGTGTCACCTCACGATCCGGCCTTCGCGGCTCCGACGAAGCCGATCGGCCCCGTCTACCCGGCAGCCGACGCCGAGCGACTCGCGCGGGAACGAGGCTGGTCGACCGCCCCGGACGGCGACGGCGTTCGCCGCGTCGTCCCGTCGCCCACACCCGGCCGCATCGTCGAGCTGCCGACCATCCGCCTGCTCCTCGACCACGGGACCGTCGTGGTCTGCGCCGGCGGTGGCGGCATCCCGGTCCTCAACGGCGCAGCCGGGCTGCGGGGCGTCGAAGCCGTGATCGACAAGGACGCCACTGCCGCAGTGGTCGCCCGGGACCTCGGCGCCGACGCCCTGCTGATCCTCACCGACGTCCCCGCGGTCCGCACCGGCTGGGCATCCCCTTCGGCCCGGGCCATCCTCCGGGCCTCACCCGAAGCGCTCCGCCGCTTCACCTTCGCCGCGGGTTCCATGGGCCCCAAGGTCACCGCTGCGTGCCGCTTCGTCCAGGAGACCGGCCACCGGGCTGCGATCGGCCGCCTTGAGGACGCCGCAGCCCTCCTCGCCGGGACCGCCGGGACCCAGATCCTCCCCCGCGTCCCCCTCGCTCTGGCGCCGGACCCTGCCCCTCAGGCCGCCGGTCACTCGTGAGCGGCGCCGGCCGTGACCTGGAGCGCGGCGCTAAGCGCGTCGCCGGGAGGGCCGAAGGTCTCGATCGTCGTCGCCTCGGGCCATGGTGTCGCTGCGGCTGCCATGGCGGCAGCGATCTCGGGGGTGGCGTCGGAGGGGTCACCGCCGGCGGCGGCGCGGCGCCGCATGCGGTCGGCCGCAAGGTCAGAGGGCGCGGTGCAGCGCAGCTCGACCAGGTCGGCAGCGGCCCGCTGGGCCAGGTCGCGGGCTGCCGCCCGCCAGGCGGGGTCGGTCCACGAGGCGTCGAGCACCACGATCTCGCCCAGGCCGAGGGCGGTCTCGGCCCGGTCCAGCAGCGTCCGGTAGGTGGCGGTCGTGGGGCCCGAGCCGTACAGGCCCTCGCCGTAGCCGGCCGCGGCCGACGCGGTCGGCGGGAGGCCCACCAGCTCCTTGCGGATCTCGTCGGAGCGCAGCACGGTCGCCCCCAAGGCGTCGGCGAGCCCGGCGGCGAGCGTCGACTTCCCGGTCCCGGGCAGCCCGCCCACGACGACCAGCCGTACCCGGGCGGCTTCCAGGTGGTCGACCGCCATGGCGAGCAGCTGCCGCGCTTGGTCGGCCGATTCCTCGTGTCCTTGAGCAGCCCGGATGGCGGCGACCTTGGCTCGGACGTGGGCGCGGTAGGCGACGTGGTGATGGGCCAGTGAGGTGGACCAGGTGTCGTCGGCGTGCTCCCGGTAGGCGGCGAGGAAGCGGTCGGCCAGATCTCGCCGACCGAGGCGCTCGAGGTCCATCGCCAGGAACGCGACGTCGGCGAGCGTGTCGCCGAGCCGGTAGCTGTCGTCGAACTCGATGCAGTCGAGGACCCGGGGACCGTCGTCGAGGCAGAAGATGTCGTCGGCCATGAGGTCGCCATGGCCGTCGCCGGCGCGGCCGTCGGCGATGCGGGCGTCGAACAGCGGGCGGCGGCCGGCCAGGTAGCGGTCGACCAGTTTCTGGGCATGCCGCACGAGCGCCGGGTCGACCCGGCCGTGGCCGGCGTCGAGCAATGTGGCGGTGTTCTCCGCCCACCGCCGGGCGAGCGCGTCCACGCCGGCTGCCCTATCGGCGGCGGGGCTGCGTTCGGCCTTCGCGTGGAACGCGGCAAGCAGGTGGGCGAGCTGCCAGAGGTGGTCGTCGACCGGTTCACCCTTGGCCACCAGCGTCGACAGGCGTCGCTCCGGCGGCATGCGGCGCATGACGACTAGGTGGTCGCACAGCTCGCCGTCGGGGCCGAGGACGTCGGCCACCCCGAGGTAGACGTCGGGGGCAAGGCGACGGTTGAGCTCCACCTCGCGGTGGCAGGTCGCCTCCCGGACGGCCCGGTCACGGAAGTCGAGGAACCCGAGGTCGACGGGCTTTTTCACCTTGTAGGCCCGGTCTCCGACGAAGAACACCACCGCCGAGTGGGTCTCCGCGAGGGCTGCCTCCGAGGTGGTCATCGTGCAGTCTCCTGTTCCGAAGGGGACGCGCCTGTGGCGCCGGCGGTCAGGTGCCGGCGCCACATGACGGTGGCGGGTTTTGTCGGGTTGGTGGGTCAGGCGGGGTGAGCAGCCACGGGGTCGACGTGGAGTCGGCGCCCGAAGGCCGGGATGGCGAGCCCGGCGAGGGCGACGCCGATGCCACCGACTGCGATACCCAGTGCGACGAGCATGGCGCCGAGGCCGACGACCAGGTCAGCGACGTTGAACGCCATTATCGAGGCGTACAGGCTCGTGCGCAGGGACGATGCCTGGAACGCCGTGTTGCGCAGCGGGTTGGGGACGGGCTTGCCGTCCGCGCCGGTCAGCGCGGCCTGTTCGTCGTTCGTGCCGGTTGCGTCGCCGTTCTTGGCGGCGAAGCGGCCCAGCTCGGAGTACGTGAGATCCCCGGTGGCCTCGCGGGCGTGGACATCGATGATGTCGGCCATGGCCCTGGCCGTGCTCGGGCTGTCGACCCGGGTGTTGGGGATCGATGCGTCTTCGGTGGTGGTGATGTTCTGGGCGATGAGCTCGTCACGGACTTGGTCCTTGGCGTCGAAGCCGCGGTTGGCCGTGTAGAGACCCGCTCCGATGAAGACCAGGCCGAAGAGCATCAATGCGATGGGGAATGCCTTCTTCATTGCCTCGTTCCTTCCTCTCACGGCCGGTCGGTCCCGCACCGTGCACTGAGCGTGCGACACCAGAGGGGCCTTCGGCTGCGGCCGAAGGTCGTCTCATCGGCAGGACCAAGGTCCCCTGCAGGCCAAGCTGCGGAGGAGATGCGCCAGGTGCTCGCCGACGCCACGCTCGGCCTTAGAGGCCGAGCTCGTGGCAGGTCTTGCGGATGGCGGCAGCTGAGGCTGTGAGGGCGTCGTGCTCGGCGGCGTCGAGCGGAACGTCGAGGCGAGCGGCGACGCCGCTCTGGTCGAGGACGCAGGGCACGGACATACAGACGTCGTTGATGCCCTGGTAGCTGTCGAGGTAGGAGCTGACCGGGAGGACTCGGCGCTCGTTGCGAGCGATGGCTTCGATGATCCGGGCAGTGACCACGCCGATGGCGTAGTTGGTGGCGCCCTTGCCTGCGATGATCCGGTAAGCGGACTGGCGGACCTCGCTCAGCATCTGATCCCGTTCGTCGGTGGTGGGCACCCCGCCCAGCTCAGGGCCCCACAGGTCCAGGGGAAGGCCACCGATGGTGGCGCTGGACCACAGCGCGACCTCCGAGTCGCCGTGCTCCCCCACCACCTGGGCATGGACGTTCTGCACCGCGACCCGACAGCGTTGCGCGATCAGCATCCGAAGTCGGCTGCTGTCGAGCACGGTGCCGCTGCCGATCACCCGGGCCGGCTTCAACTCACCGGCGGCGAGGGCCGCCCTGGTGACGACGTCGACCGGATTGGTGACCACCACGAGCAGCGCATCGGGCGAGCCGGCCATCAAGTCGGGCACGAGGTCGCGGCACATCGCAACGTTGTCGGCGGCGAGGTCCATGCGGGTCTGGTCCGGCCGCTGCTTGGCTCCCGCCGCCAGCACGATGACGTCAGACCCGGCGCACGAGCCCAGATCGTCGGTGCCTCTCACCGATGTCATGGGTGCGAACTGGACGCTGTGGGCCAGATCCAAGGCCTGGGCCTCGGCCTTGGCTCCGTCGACGTCATAGAGGACCAGCTGCTCGCCCACGCCCCGCAGCAGGCAGGCGTATCCGACCGTAGCCCCGACGCTTCCCGCCCCGACGACGGCAATCTGCATCGTCCAAGCATGCCCTCACCTACCCCGAACGTCGTCGACTGCGGCGCAGATGCTCCGTCCGAACTCCTGACCTGCGGTGATGATCGCGTCATGGTCGCCGTCGACCTCGTAGGTCGCAGCGGCGAGCGCCGCGGCCAAGGCCTCTTGCTTGCGGGGCGGGACCAGCCGATCGGCCGTGGTGACGACCATCGCGGCGGGCGCCTGGAGCTCAGCGGCCCACGGGCGGGCGTCGAAGCTCCGCAGCGCCCGCCCGGCCTCCAGGAGCCCCGGGACATGGCCCCGCCGGAACTCGCCAGCCAGCCAGGCGCGGTACGGATCGAGGGTCGGGTCCTTGTCGAGCGCGTCACGCAGCAGGCGTTGGATGACGCCGTCGCCGCTCCCGTGACGTAGCGCGGCCTCCACCAGGCTGAGGCCGTGCCACAGCAACTGGTCACGGGGCTCGCCGCTGAACTCCAGGGCTGTGGCCGCCATGACGAGCCCGGAAACCAGCTCGGGATGACGGCGGGCGAGCGACAACGCGATCGCGCCACCCATCGAGTAGCCGACGACGATGGCCTGGTCGATGCCGAGTGCGGTCAGGAGCGCAGCGGCGTCGTCGGCGCAGTCGTCGATGCTGAACGGCGTCTCCGGGCGCAGGCCACGACCATGGTTGCGATGATCGAGCGCCACCGCCCGGAAACCGGCGAGCGCCGGGAACACGGTGAAGAAGTTGACGTCGGCAGTCGCTCCCCACCCGTGCAGCAGCAGGATTGGCGGCCCGGCGCGACGGGACGCGCCGGTGTCGCGGGTGAACAGCTCACCTCGGCCGGGCACGTTGACGATCCGCCCCGGCGGAAGTGGCGGCGGGACCGGGGCGCGACCAAGGGGCTCGAGGGGTCGGAGGAAGCTGCGCATCCGGTGGGCTTCGGCCCGCACCGTGGGGCTGGCGGCAGCAGCGAGCCCGACCGCAGTCAGGAGACCCATGCCCGCCGCGGCCGCTAGTCGGGTCGATCGCATGTCCAATGGTGGCTGATCGGGGAGGCACGGTTGAGCTTCAGCAGGTCACGATCGTCGGTCCACCGTCTGTGGGAGCCTTTGGGTCATGAACGAGACGCCGGATGATGTGACCAAGGGTAAGGAGCGAACGCTGGTCGGGATCTCGTTCGAGGACGGGTTCCGGGCTCAGGAGTTCCTGACTGCGGCAACGCGGCTCGCGTCGAATGGCCGGCTGCGCTTGCTCGATGCCGTGTTCGTGTCCAAGGACGGCTCGGGCAAGACGGTCGTGCGCGAGACGATCGACCTCCAGCCGGGCCGCAGCGCACTGTCCGGTGCTCTGTGGACAGGGCTGTTCGGGTTGATCCTCGGTGGGCCCGTGGGCTGGGTCGTGGGAGCGGGGGTAGGTGCGGGCACCGGGGCCGTTGCCGCCAAGATCATCGACCACGGCGTGTCGGACGAGTGGGTGGCGTGGTTCCGGGAGGCGGTTCAGGCCAGCACCACGACGCTCGTCCTCTTGACCGAGGACCTCGACCAGGCCGCGCTCGTCGGCGAGCTGGAGCGCTTCGCCGGAGCGAAGCTCGTGTACGCCAATGTCGATCCGCTCTGGCTCGACCGCATGCATGCAGCGCTGGGCGAGGCGAACTCGACACCCACCGCGGATGACCCGCCGACCACCGAGAGCTGACCGAGCGCGCCACACGGACGCCACGCCGGGATCACCAACGACGCCGGACCGTCCCAGCGGATTGACGCCGTCAGGTTTGCGAGCGGGCAGCCACCGAGGGGCTGGCGGTCACGCCGTAGACGACTGTGGCCTTGGTGGCGAAGCCGCCCACGCCGAAGGTGACTGTCCCGGCGGGGGTGATGTAGGTGCCGCTCCAGGTGCCTTGGACGGTTCCGGTCGTGGTGCTCTCAGCGAAGAACACCCGCTCCGTGCCGGTCGCGGTGGAGGTCCAGGAGACGAAGACGTGATCGACCATGCCCGATGTCGTGGAGGCCGCCACCTTGGGCCCGAACCCGGCGGTGAGGAACCGGTGGCTGGTAAAGGACCCGGTCGGGTTGCTCGCCACCATGGTGGCGCCGTCCCGAGTCCACGTGACGAACGTGCGACCGGCCCTGATCGTCATATCGGGTGAGAGGTTGTCGGTGCCGAGGCTGGCGAAGACCCGCTCGGCCTGCCACCCTCCGCCGAAGTGCTTCGCGACCATCAGGTCCGACGGTCCGGGCATCGCCGGCGACGTCGTGCGGGCCCAGATCAGCACCGGGACCGTCCCGGCGTAGGAGAGGGTCGGGCTGTGGTCGTCGACGTTGCCGCCGGTCGTGGTCACCCGCTGCACGGGGACCACGGTGCCCGCGGAGAACAGCTCCATCGGGGCGAACTCGGTTGGGCCGACCTGGACGGACCACACCCCGAACCACTGGCCGTTCTGGGCGATCACGTCACCGGTGGGGCGGCTGACGCCGCTCCAGTTGTAGAGCCCCCGGGAGCTGAAGGCGCCCGCGTTGGTTCGCTTGCCGATGCGGATCTGCGTGCCGGTGAAGTAGAGGATGTAGGTCGCGGTGGCGTCGTCGGTCACCCCGAGGACCTGTCCCGTGAAGCCCGTGGTCTCGCTGGGGTTGACCGACCCGTCGGGGTTCAGGCTGAAGAACCGGATCAGCAGGCCCGCCGAGCTCCGGCACGCTGCGAACCCGGTGACCGCGCCAGTGCTCCTGGTGACCGAGTCGGCCGAGTCAGCGCTGCACCCGCCGACGACAGTCTGTGGGGGACCGAACGGTCCCACCGCAGCGGCTGCGGGGGTTGCCGACAGATGGACGGCCATGAGCGCCACGACCACGACGACGACCAACCGTCGAAGCCCGAGATCACCGCCGATTCCCTGCACTCTCGTAGACCACACGACGATCCGCCCTCTCACGCGATGCTCACCTCCCACCTTCGCGCCGAAAGCCACGCCCGACCATGCCTCAGGGTGCCTTGGGCGCGGAATTGGTGGAACGGTCTCGGTGGACTTCTTGGGGGATCCGCCAGTTCAGGCTCAGGCCGAGCTGGGCGAAGAGGCCTGCCCAGTCGATGTAGCGCCGGAACTGGGGTAGGGCGGACTCGACGCTCACCAGCGTGACCCCGTCGAGGGTGACCTTCTGGCCAAGGGCGCGGAGGCCGTTGAAGGAGGTGTTGGCCACCTCCCGGTTGTGTGCGTCGACGCGGGTGGGCTCGTAGGTGCCGGCGAAGGTCCACTCGACCAAGGCCCAAGCTGAGCCGACGAGACCCGAGCTTTCCTGGTGGTGCTCCCAGCCGTCGCGGCCGTAGTCCGGTCGTGGGGTGAACCAGGTGAGCAGTCGGGGCAGCACATCGGCGCGGGCCAACGTCACGTGGACGTCCTGGCCCTTGCGCAGCGCGTCAGCAAGCTGGCCTGGCTTCTCGAGCAACTGTCGCAGCTGGTTCTGTTCATCCGGTTCGAAGAGCCGGTCGAACTGCTGGCCTTCTTCGTCGGTCGTGAGATGTCGGCGCCACTGCGGGGTCGTCATGGGATCACGTCACTAGACAGATGGCTGTCGGGGACCGCGCCGTCGTGGCGTACCCCACCTGCGGTGAGCGACGGGGAAACGGTGACGACCTCGCCGGTGCCCCTGTACACGTTCAGCTTGGGGATGCCCCACTGGGCGAAGTCGGCCGTCATCGCGGTGTTGAGGACGAGGGGCTCGCTGCCCCTCGATACGTGGTCGCTGTGGGTGACGATCCAGGTGGCGTAGTCCCGAAGGTGCGCGGCGACCGGGACGGTGGGACCGGCAGGGTTCGGTGGCCGGTCGAGCACCTCGTAGTCGGGCTCCGAGCTCGGGACAGCGTGTGCGAGAGGAGAGGTCGCGTCGACGGTCAGGGCGTGTTCCGCCACGGCCAGGGGCTTTTCTGCGACGTCCGAGCCGACGTGGGAGGGGGTCAGGAACACAACGGTGATCGGGCCGACAGGTCGGCGGATCAGCCAGGCCTCGAACCACGGGCACAGGCACTTCCAGAACAGCTCGATGTCGCGATGCTCGGATGCTTCGGTGGGGATGGTGCCGCCGTGCTCGATCCCGAGCGCCTGCTCCAGCGCCCAGATCAGGGCATTGCGCACGATCTTCTCGACGTCGCCGCGATAGGCGATCCAGTGCCCGGTGCAGCCCGGAAGCGTGCCCGTGTCGTGCCAGGTCGTCGTGCCGTCCGGGCCCGGGCCCTCTTTCTTGCCGAACCAGTCCTCGAGGATGTGGCTGCGAACCTTCCCGCCGTCGGTGTGCCTGAGGTGGAACCCGGGGTCGTCGTCTTGCAGGGCCGGCAGCAGCGTCTTGACCCAGTCGGGCCGTCCAGTGGTAGCGGCCTCGCGGAGCGCCTTGAGCGCTTCCACCTTCCTCGACCTGGTCTTGTTGAGCGCCAGCTCGATGAGCCTCAGCGTCACCCCTTTTTCGAGGTGATACGGCATGCCTCCAGGCATCGTGACGCCTCCCGCCTTGTCCGCTCCGGCACCGAGGGTAGCCGCGCGAGCACCTCGGTTCAGGGGGGCGTCAGCCGGAGCACGGTCATGTCCTCCTGCAACCCGCGTAGGCGGTGTTCCCCCAGGTCGTGTGCGACGAAGTCCGACGTGTCGAGGCCCTGGACGACCCGCCCGCCGGCGAGGACCTCGCCGGGGTCGGCCATGGCACACAGGCGAGCGGCCTCTGACTGCACGAGGCCGAAGTAGTCGCCCTCGGCGGGGATCAGCGAGCCCCGCGCCAGGCCACAGCGCACCTGCAGGGCCAGGTCGCCCTCGTCGCGGGCCCATGACCTGAAGTCGGTCTGGATGGCCAGCGAGCAGCGCACTGCGTCGGCTGCGTGCCGGAAGATCGCGTTGACGCCGTCGCCGGTGTGCTTGATCTCGATGCCGCCGAACTCTCGCAGCCGTGTGCGGACGAGACGGTTGTGGATCCGGAGGAGCTCCAGGTAGAGGGCATCCCCGAGCCGCGCGTTCGCCGCGGTGGAGCCGACGATGTCGTCGGTGAGGATGGTCCGGTCGTGGACCACCCGTGATGGGCTGAGGGCATCCGCGAGTCCCAGTTCGCTCGCTACGGCCTCGCAGCGGGCCAGCCAGCCGAGCATCCAGCAGGCATCGAAGATCTGGGCCGCTTCGGCAAGGATGGCGGCGGCTGCATCTCGCCGGCTGGCGGCTGACTCGAGCCGGGCGACCTCGACCAGGACCTTGGCCCGTTCGGCTCGCAGTCCCTCGCGTTCGGTCAGTTGCAAGGCACGCTCGACGTGACGCTGCGTCTCGCGGTGGTCACCGGCGTGCCGCGCCGCGATGGCCAGGAGACGGGTGATTGTGGCGGGCCAGCCCAGGATCACGGCGACGCCGGCCTGATCCGCTCGGAGCAAGGGCGGCAACGCCGCGGCCACTCGTTCGCTGTCGCCGAGGAGATCGCCCACTTCGACCAGGGCCGCGACGGCGGGCAGGTTGGCCAGCGTGACGGGGCCTGCGATGCCGTCCCGCCAGCGAGCGACCGCCAACCCGGCTCGGGTCGCCGTGAGGTCGTTGGCCTCGACCGCGCAGAGCAGGCTGACCGCCGACGACGGTTGCAGCGAGGGGTCGTCGTCGGATTCCCCCTCTGGCTTCGGCTCGCCCCCCGGTCGCCGGGCCGACAACGCTGCCAGCGCCGGGGAGACCACGGCCGCGGTGTAGGCGTGGCCGCTGCGGCGATACAGGCGGCAGGCGCGCTCGACTATGTCAGCTGCTTCATCGTCCGCGGCCAGCGCCGCCGCGAGGGCGAGCTGTGCTGCGGCGAACCCGGCCTCACCCCAGAACCGCCGACCGAAGGTTTCGCCCTCGACGGCGACCAGCTCGCGGCGGGCCTCCCTCAGGCGGCCCTCGATGAGGCTGACGAGCGCCCGCCGGGAGCGCAGCATCAGCACGGCCCACGTGTCCCCCGCGGTCACGGCGTGGGCCATGGCCTCGTCGAAGCAGGCGCCGGCCGAGCCCACCTCGAGGCGGGCCAGGCGGTGCAGGCCCTCGGCCGTCGCCAGCCGACTCAGCGGCCGATCGACACTTTGGGCAGGGGTGGCGCGGGTGGCGAGCCGACGCGATTCGTCAACGAGGTCCAGAGCGCGGTCGCTGTCCCCCGTCGCGAACAGCGCGTCGGCCAGCGCGGCTCGGCCCTCGATGAGCAGCCCGGCGTCAACGTCGCCGTCCACCAGCAGCGCCTCGTCGAGCTCGCTGACCTCGGGCCGCTCACCCGGCCGCAGCGGGCGCTCACCAACCCGGGCGCGCACCAGCTGGATGGCGGCCCGCAACCGCCCAGCGGCGTCTCCCCTCAGGCTGGCAAGCTCGATCGCCGCACCGAGATGGGCCTCACAGCCGACGAGATCGTTGTCGAACCACGCGGCGGTCCCGGCGTCGATGAGGTGACCGACATGCACGTCGGCCGGCACAGCCGACCCCAAGCGGAGCCCCGCCGCCAGGAACCGCGACGCCTCGTGCCACGCACCCCAGCGCATTGCCACCAGCCCCGCGCCCCGCACCACCGTGGCGAGGTCGGCCGACGCCGGGCCGCCGGGGTGCTCATGAGCCTGCAGCACGTGGTCCGCGTGGCGGAGGACCAGTTCGTCGTTCGGCGGGTCGGCAGCCGCGAGGCGGTGGCCGAGCCGTGCGGCGATGGCGCCGTGGCGAGCCGCGACGCTTGCCGACCCTTGCGACACAGCCAGCTCGGCGCGAAGGAGAGGATGCGAGAAGCGCAGGCCCGCCGCGTCCCGGCCGACCAGGCCTGCGGCGACTGCGTCGTCTAGCTGACGTGCAACCGTGTCCCCCGACGAACCAGCGACCGACGCGAGCTCGTCGACCTCCCAGGGCTCAGGCAACAGGGCCGCGTAGCGCAGCAGCTCTCGGCCCTCGTCGTCGATCTTGTCGATGCGCAGACGTAGGGCATCGGCGATCGTGCGCACGCGCAGGTTCGGGCCGGGCGCGGCGGCTGCATCGATCAGCAGGGGCAGGCCACCGCTGCGGGCCATCACCTGACGTACCCGCTCCGGGTTCGGTCGCCGGCCGGTCGCCGACAGCAACTCGAAGACGTCGTGCTCGTCGAGGCCGCCGAGGGGCATCGACCGGGCTGACCCCAAGCGCAGCATCCGGTGGGCCAGTCCGTCGGCTTCCGGCGATGCGTTCGTCGTCAACGCGCCCAGCAGATGGAGCCCATGACGGGTCCCGGCATCGTCCAGATCCACGAGCAACCGCTCGGCCACCTGGGCCGACGCTGCATCCAGGTCGTCGGCGTCGTCGACCACGACCACCACCATCTGCCGGCGTGCCCTGCCGGCGAGCACGTCGAGGAGGTCAGCGGCCACGAGGTCGACAGCCGCCGCCGAGTCGCGCTCGCCCTCGGGCGAGGCGGGAGTCGTGAACCGTCGCCAGTGGCGATCGACCAAACCGGGTAGCGGCGCGAGGAGTCGGCGCAGCGGCCCGAATGGCGGCGACCGCGGGTCCCCCGCCGTGCGCAGCACGAGCGCGTCGGTCGCCTCGGCCGCGAGCCAGTCGACGAGCGCGGTCTTGCCCACGCCGGGCACGCCTGAGATGACCACCAGGCCATGTCGCCCGGCCCGTGCTTCGTCGAGCAGGTGGCACAAGAGCCGGCGTTCTCGGCGGCGGCCCACCAGCCGGCGAGCCGGCCCGCTCGCCACATCGCGCCCGCTCCCCTCCACGCACGCATGATGGCACCACCTAACGTGCCTGTCGGTGGGTCAACTTCGGGCGGTCGGAGACTTCTTGTCTTCGTTGGAGCCGGACGACCTCGCCGCGCTCGGGGTGCTGGGCCACGAACGCAGGTTCCATCGGGGCACCCGACTGTTCCTGGAGGGCGACCGGGCCGACACGGTCTACGTGGTGGTCGGGGGCCGGGCCCGGGTGTACACGGCGACGACCGAGGGGAACGAGGTCACCCTCAGCGTGCGGGGTCCTGGCGACCTGATCGGCGAGATGGGTGCGCTGGATCCGGGCAGCACCCGCTCGGCGAGCGTCATCGCCCTCGATCCGCTGGATTGCCGTGTGATCACCGCGGCCGAGTTGCGGGGCTTCCTCGAAACCCACCCCCGGGCAACCGTAGTGCTGCTGCGCCTGCTCATCGGGCGGCTCCGGGACTCCGACCGGCGGCGCACCGAGTTCGGCTCCTACACCACCACCCGGCGGCTCGCCCGGCTGCTGGTCGAACACGTGGCCGACCAGGGCACGGCCGCGTCGATCGGCCTGGCCCTCTCCCAGCACGAGCTGGCCGGCCTCATCGGCGCCTCGCGTGAATCCGTGGCCCGGGCACTCGCTGAGCTGCGCAACCGAGGACTCGTCACCACCGGTCGGCGCACGATCACGATCCAGGACCCCGCCGGCCTACGCCACTACGCCCGCTGACGCTGCCGGGGTGTGCTGACGTGTGCCGCAGGTCACCGCAGTTCCGTGTCAGATGGCGAGGAGCGACCAGGCGGCGACAGCGCACCATCGAGGCGACCCCCCAACACGACGGGAGCACCTCATGGCAGAAGCACCAGCCAACCCACCCGAGGGCCCGGAAGCGACCGAGCCCGAGGACGACGGGGACGAGGACGCCTTCATCGGCGCTCCGCTCGACCCCGACTACCTCGCCCGCCTGAGCCAGGAGGTCGACGCATGAGCCCGCGCCTGGCGAAGTCTCTCAAGACCCTGCTCGACCAGGTGAACCACCTGGCCCCGAACCGCAGCAAGGCAACCGATGGCACCATCGGCAACGCCGAGCACCAGAAGCGGCACAGCCGCCACAACCCCAACCGCGCCGGGGTCATCTGCGCGCTCGACGTCACCAACGACCCGGCCCACGGCTGCGACATCCACCAGATCGCCGACGTGGTCGTGGCTCACCCCCATCCCAACCTCAACAGGGTGATCTCCAACCGCCGCGTGGCCAGCCGGAACACCGCCTTCGCCTGGCACCGCTACACCGGAACGAACCCCCACACCGGGCACGCCCACTTCGACGTGGGCGTCGGGCGTGACCCCCGTCCCGGCGACCCGACACCTGAGCAGCCCTTCGACGACACGACGCCCTGGAAGCTGACTGGCCCGGGCCGTCCCAGCGGGAACGAGCCCAGGATCCTCCATGAGGGATCGACTGGCCCGGACGTCCGCGGCCTGCAGCTGATCCTCATCGGCGCCCACCTGCTGCCGCCCGGCACCGCCAGCGGTACCTTCGGACCGAAGACCAAGGCCGCGGTGCACGCCCTCCAAGGTCAGCTCGGTGTCCACCAGGACGGCGTCGTCGGCCCCGACACTCACGCGGCCATCGCCAGGCTCCTGGCGTTCCTCGCCGCCACCGCACCAGCCCACCACTAGTCCGCCCCCGTCCGACGCTCAGCCACCAGAAGTGGCTCCGCATCGGACACCAACCCTCGGCCACCACCCACAGCACGTAGAACCGCCCGAACCGGCGTCACGAACGCGACAGCACGGCCTCCTAGTCGGGCAGAAGTCTCGGCCCTGGCAAGCGACGGATTCTGCCCGCCTCACGCCGCGGGCCGGCGGCCGAGACATCAACGACGGGACTTCGCCCCCGGATCACCACACCGGGGGCGCTGTCCTGCACCCGTCACGATACGACCACTGGTAACCGCTCGCCTGGGATCTCCCCCACCTCCTCAAGACCCCGATGCCCCAGCTATCAAGCGTCGCCCCACCATCCACGGGTAGTCCGCAGTCGTGAACAGGCCTTCGAGAGACGACCCACTACCGGCGCCCACGCTGCGCATCGCCGCTCACCGCGACGGTACGACCGGAGTCATCGCGCTCTACGGCGACTTGGACTTCGATGGCCGACCCCGCTTCGACGACGCGGTCAGCCAGCTTGTCGACGAAGGCATCCACACCCTGCGCGTCGACGCCGAACACCTCGCGTTCATCGACTCCGCCGGCCTCACCGCACTCGTCGCCGCCCACGTGGCCACCGAGGCGACGAGCATCGAGTTCCAGCTCGCCCCCGTGTCCGAGAACACCCGACGCCTCATCGCCCTCAGCGGACTCGCCAACCTCCTTCTCCCCGACGACCAGGCCCCCTCCGGGTGACCAAGCCTCTACGACGTCGACCCGCCACGGCCGGCTCCGGCACGACGGTGGGCTGGTGACCGACGCCCCGGGCCTCTCTTGGAGGCGATCTCCCTGGGTGGCTTCGGTGCTTCACCGAAGGTGACTTGGGGTAGGCGCGCGATCATGACGAAGAGGCACTGGCTCTACGCACTCATCCCGTTGGCCGCGGGGGTCGCGGCCGGCATCCTTCGCCGCATCCGGCGGACGCAGGCGGCTGCCATCGACAAGGACGACGAGCGACCGGCCGATGTTGGCTTCATGCGGGCCATCCACGACGCGTCACGACGTGATGTCGCCCGGCTGCTCGACCTCGCGCCGCAACTCGAGGGCCGGCGACCCCCGAAGGGCTGGGCGACCCTGCGAGACACCCTGCACTACCACCACGCCGCCGAAGACACGGACCTGTGGCCGGTCCTGCGCGAACGGCTCACCGATCTCGCCGACGTGGCCGCCGTCGATCGCATGGTCGAGGAGCACCGGGAGCTGGAAGCCGCCGTCGACGCGACCGACGACGCCCTCGAACGTGGGCAGGGCGTGGCTGCAGCCGCCCAGCACCTCGACCGCGTCCTCCGCCAGCACCTCGACCACGAGGAAACAGCGGTCTTCCCTCTCCTCGAGACGCATCTGACCCGGCGCGACTGGCGGCACTTCCTCGAGACCGAACGGGACAAGCGACCGGCCCGCGAGCGGCCCGAGTTCGTGGCGTGGGTCCTCGACGACGCCAGCGACGACGACGCCGCCGCGGTGCTGGCCGAGCTACCCAAGCCGGCCCACCTCGTGTACCGGCTCGTGCTGCGCCCCCGCTACGCAGCCCAGCACCGCTGGCGAGCCGCCTGACCTCGCAAGACGGCCCCCTCCCCTCCCCACGGTGCTCGACGACCACCACCTCGTGTTCGCCGACATCGCGTCGCCACTGGAACCGGTTGCGAGGCTTCCCGGCAGCACAACACGGCGACACGAGACATGGTGGATTTATCCGCGCACGTCCTCAGAGGCGACCTGAACTGCCCGATTTTCGTGGGCGTCTCTAGCTGGCCTCGCTCGACGGTCGCGACGTGTCAGGCGGACCGGGACACGAGCGAGGCGGGGACACCGGCTCGCGAGCCCGCCTACTTGCAGCCAGGCGTGTTGACGGTCTGGCCGGGCGGGTGGCACTTGGCGCCAGGGTCATGCGGTCCCTTCGACGAGTTGCCTGGACCGAAGTCGGGATCGGCGGCCGCGGCGCCGGCACCGAGCAAGAGACTGAGCGCCGCGACGACGGCGATAGCGATGCGTTTCATGTGCTCTTCCTCCTCGTTGGGGTCAAGCACTTCTCCGTGAGCAGGGCGTCACCTTTGAGTGGCGTCCCGAGTTCAAGTTCAGGCCGTTACATCCGATTGAAACGGCGGTCAGGGCTCGGAGCCAACCCGCCGTTCGGGCGCGATGGCGCCATGCCTCAACTCAATCGCCGCCAACGATCACTGTCCGCCGAACAGTCGTGCCACGGCCTGTGGTCGAGAGTCTCCTTCCACATCAGGCCGACACTGTTAGTGGTCGATCGTCGCGCTGAGCGCTAAGACTGTCAACGGGCGTCCCTTGACCCGGCGCCACCCGTCGTGCCCAGCGTCGCCGAGCCCGAGGCAAGGCGGGAGCCGGACCGCTGGTGCGGCGGTCGTTGAGGCGCGATGGTGGCCTGAGGTGGTCACAAGGGAGGTGAGCTCATGCACGCACAAGCGGGAGACCGGATTGTGGTCAGGGGCCACCATGTAGGTGAGCCCGATCGCGACGCGCTCGTGCTCGGAGTCCAGGGGGTCGACGGTTCGCCGCCGTACCGGGTCAAGTGGTCCGACGGCCGGGAGAGCATCTACTTCCCAGGTTCGGATGCTTACGTGCTCCACGAACCCGGTGAGGCTCGTACCGACTAGCCGGCTCAACCAGAAACAACGCCCCAGATCGACTGCTACCGCTCGCCCGGGGGGCAGTCGATGGAGACAGAGAGTGACCGGTCGTCAATAGCTGATCCAGACCATTCGACACGACGGGCAACGAGCAGCCGGCACACGGGGTCGCCACCAAGGCTGCGGCCGGAGCAACCGCTCGCGCCGACGCTTCGACTCGCCCACCGAATGCGGAATCCAGACGACGGGGTACCCGTCGCTCCTCAACGACCCTGACTCGACCGGACTCCCGCAACGAGGGCAGCCCCCGTTGTCACTCTCGTTCACCGCGCCATCATGGTCCGTCAATACGTGGCAGACGCCTCGGCAACACCCGCCAGTCGCCGCGCAAATCGACTGATCGGGCGCTGCGGTCAGCCGGGGTGTCGCTCGGCTTCGGTCCTGATGCGTTCCAGCGACGCCCGGACGGTCGCTTCCCATTTCCTCGCCACCTGGCCGCCCCACCATCGGCCAAGCGCCCAGAAGTCCGTACCGAGCTCACCGGTGTACTCGAGTCGGGTCCCGTCCTGGTCGGCGTGAAGCGTGAACCTCTCGACAACATGGGGGACCGGGCCACGCACGAGTCGAAAGTCGATCGTTTCGGGACGCTGGAACCGGACGGTCTCGACCGTGGTGGAGACCATCCCGGCGCCAATGGGGGTCCGATGGGCGGCGAGCACCAGGTCACTGCCGCGTTCCAGGACCTCGATCTCGTCGGCCATCGCCCGTGGTGTTCGCTTCAAGTAGGGCGCGGCGATGACATCGAAGACCCTCTCGCGGGGTGCAGCCATGGAGACAGTGATCGGACCGAGGGGCCGCAGCGTGCGCCCGAGACCTGTGTCGAGAGTGAGCTGGCCGCTCGCCAGAAGCCGATAGCCGATACCACCGACCACCGCCGCACAGGCGACCGTCCGGATTCCACGCACCCGGCCACTCTCGCACCCACCGGCGAGGACCGCGTGAATCGGGCCCGAACGCCCGCTAGCGGCAAGACCGGAGTACTCGGGATGGGCCAGGCGAGGATGCGGCCGAGCGCACGAGGCGCCCCGTATCGGGCATTCTGCGCGGATGGATCGCGAGCGGTTTCCCGGGCTCGGCGACGACTGGGTCCGCTTCGACGGGCCGGCCGGCACCCAGGCCGTCGATGACGCCATCGAGGCGGCGAACGCGTGGTGGCGGTCGGGCGACCCGGCCAATGCCCATGGTCCGTTCCCGCAGGCCGAGGCCACCGACGCGCTCGTCTGGTCGACCCGAGAGGTGTGCGCCGAGCTGCTGGGTGCCGGGGCCGAGCCGCAGGGCATCGTGTTCGGCGAGTCGATGACCTCGCTCACGATGCGGTTCGCCGCGGCCGTGGGCCGCACCTTGGGCCCAGGCGACGAGGTCGTGGTCACCCGGCTCGACCACGACGGCAACGTGCGGCCATGGGTGATCGCCGCCGAGCGGGCCGGCGCGACCGTCCGGTTCGCCGCACCCGACCCCACCACGCTGGCCCTCGAGCCGGACCACGTTGCCGCTGTCGTGTCCGAGCGCACCCGGTGGATCGCCTTCACCGCCACCTCGAACGTGGTCGGCGCCGCGCCCGACGTCGCCGCCATCTGCGCCCTCGCCCGAGACGTGGGGGCGCGCACTTACGTCGATGCCGTCGCCGCGGTGCCCCACCGGCGGATCGACCGGCACGGCTGGGGCGCCGACGCCGTGGTCTGCTCGGCCTACAAGTGGTATGGACCGCACACCGGGGTCCTGAGCGCTGATCCGCTGCTGCTGGCCTCGCTGCAGCCGGACAAGCTCGTCCCCTCCCCCGACACCGTGCCCGACCGCTGGGAGCTGGGCACCCTTCCCTTCGAGCAGCTCGCCGCCGCTCGGGCCGCGGCCCGGTTCATGCTCGACCGTGTGATCCCCATGGGCTGGGGCGACGAGCAGGTCCTCGCAGACCGGCTCGACGCCGGCCTCCGGTCGATCGACGGGGTCACCGTGCTCGGCGAGCGTCGCCCCGGCGACGCGCCGACCCGCTGGTTCACCGTCGCCGGGCTCGAGCCCGGCGACGTCGCCCGCCGCCTCGCCCAACGACGGATCGCGGTGTGGGCCGGCACGAACTACGCCTGGGAGATTGCCCATTGGCTCGGCCTGGGTGACGACGGTGCCGTGCGGGCCGGCCTCGTCCACTACAACGACGCCACCGACGTCGACCGCTTCCTGACGGCCCTCGCCGACATCGCTTGACCTCGACATTGCCTGAGCGAAGCCGACCGCTGGCCGTCCCGCCTCGGTCGCCCCTTGTGCGACATGGCAAGGTCTCTTAACCTCTTAGTTAACTCACTATGGATCCGGCGGCGTTGATGAAGGTGCTCGGGAACAGGAGGCGGCTGCAGATCCTGTCATGGCTCGCCGATCCCCGGGCCCACTTCCCGCCCCAGCGCGACGGCGACCTGGTGGCCGACGGGGTGTGCCTGGTGTTCATCGCCGAGAAGGCAGGGATCTCGCAGCCGGCCGCCTCCCGGCACATGGAGCTGCTGGTCGGGGCGGGGACGGTGGTGGCCACGCCGATCGGACGCTGGACGTTCTACCGCCGCGACGAGGCGGGCATCGCCGCTGCGGCGGCGCGCATCGCCGGCTCGCTCACGAAGGGACTCGTCGATGGCTGACGACCGCTACACGATCTCGACCGAGGAGCGGTTCGGTCCGCTCGAGGTGATCGACGTCCCGGCGGTGGTGGCCAGTTCGACCGCGACGTGGTCGAACCAGACGCTCACCCGCGTGGACGGCAACGTGGTGCGGCTCGGCGTCGTCGAAGGCGAGTTCCACTGGCATCGTCACGACCACGAGGACGAGTTCTTCTTCGTGCTCGAGGGCGAGCTGACCGTCGACGTCGACGGACGCCCCAGCGTGACGCTCGGGCCCCACCAGGGCTACACGGTGCCGAAGGGCACGACCCACAGGACGCGGGCGTCAGCCCGGACGGTGATGCTGATGTCGTCAGCCGCCGGGGTCGTCCCGACCGGTGACCGGGCGGCGGATGGTGCGGAGGACGGCTCGGCTGTGGCCACCGCCGCCGACGGCGCCGCCGGTGCCACTGCTCCCGGTGCCGACGAGCGACTGCTCGACCTGCTGGACCGCCACGGCGCGACCTACCGGCTGGTCGACCACGCCCCCGAGGGCCGCACCGAGGTCGTCAGCGCGCTGCGGGGCAACCCGCTGCCAGCGGCCGCCAAGTGCATGATCGCCATGGTCAAGCTCGACAAGAAGCGGCGCCGCCACGTCCTCGCCGTGGTGCCCGGCGACCGCCGCGTCGACCTCGACGCCATCAGGCGTCTCTATGACGGGCGCTACGTCGGCATGGCCGACGCCGAGACCGCGGAGCGGCTCGCCGGGTGCGAGATCGGCACGATCCTGCCGTTCACCTGGAGCGACGAGCTCGACCTCGTGGTCGACCCCGCTCTCTACGACCACGAGACCATCTACTTCAACGCCGGCCGCCTCGACCGCTCGATCGCCCTCGCCAGCGCCGACCACCGCCGCATCGCCACCCCCACCGAAGCCCCGATAGCCGGCCCACCGGTCCCCTGATCGCCGGCCCGGGCGAGTGGGCCGGACACAGCCGCCTGGCGGCCGTGCGAGCGTGGCGGATGGGCTGGCGATGGAGCAACAGGGTCGTGGCGTCGACCTGCCGCACGCGCCCTCCATCGACGGCGGCGCGGTGCTGCTCGCCAAGCCCTACAGACGCCTAGGTGCCCCAGGCGTCGGTGCGCAAGAAGCGGAGGGCGGCGAAGATCCACAGCGCAACCAGGATCGCCACGAGGCTCAGCCCGAACAGCCATGGTGCAGGCCGGGCCCACCCGCTGACGAGGGCGGCCGCGGCACCCACCGCCAATCCGATCCGCAACGGCCGGTAGACGGCGTCGAGGCGCGCGGCGTCGACGAGCACCTTCTCGGTGAAGATCAGCGAGACCAGGCCGAGCGCCACGGCGCCGCCGAGCAGCCAGGCGGTGCCGGCGGGGGTGCGGTGGTCGTCGGCGTGGGCGATGAGCCTGACCATCGCCGCCCCTGCGGCGACGATCGCCAGCGTGATCGGCAGGTGGCTGAGCATCCAGGTGACGAGCGCCCGGCCTTCGCTCCGCGGTGGGCGCCGGCCGACCAGATCGAAGTAGATCCACCAGAAGCCGAAGCCGATCGCGAGGGCGATCATCCCGGTCACGACGACGAGCCCGTCGCGGTCGGCGCTGGAGAGGCCGTCGACGACACCGAGGATCACCTCGCCGAGCACGATGATCGTGAACAGCCCGAACCGCTCCACCAGCGAGTCGGTCGGCGGAAGGCCGTTGTTGGCGACCGCCAGCAAGGCGATCAAGGCGATGCCCACGATCCAACCGACGCAGAAGCCGGTCCAGGCGACCAACCGCGGCCCGTCCGGGAGGAAGGCGCTGATGACGACCAACAGCACGGCCATGGCCATGCCGAACACGTAGCGGCCGGCCGGGCCCAGGAACTCGGGGTGGTCGTCGCGGTCCTGTCGGCGGACCGAGTACCACAGCCAGGTCATGACGGCGAGGAACGCCGCGTAGACGAGCGCGAAGCCGGTGCCGCTGTCGGTCGCGGCGTCGGCGGTGAACACCGCCAGCAGGACCAGGATCCCCATCTGGAGGAACACGGTCGTCCGCGTCCGCCCATCCTCGCGGCCGTGGAGCTCGAGGTAGAGCGACCCGTTGATCCACGCCGCCCAGATCATGCTGAAGACGACCGCGAACTCGGCCACCGCCCGGGCCGTGACGTGCTCGGCCAGGTGGTCGGCCGCCTGCCCGATCACCGCGACGTACACGAGGTCGTAGAAGAGCTCCAGGAAGCTCACAGTCCGGTCGGCGATGATCTCGCCGTGCGCCCGCGGCGGCCGCCACAGCCACTGCCGCAGGCTGCCAGGGCTCCGGGTCCCGTCGGTCACGGCGTCAACCTAACGAGCCGCCCCGCGACCCCGAGAGAGCGTCAGGCCGGGCGAACCCCACGGGCGGATGCCGCGGTGGCATCGCATTCGGCGAAGGTGTGGGCGCGGAGCGCGTAGCGCACGGCGGGGATCGCTCGGGCGGACATGGACAGCGACGTGATGCCCATGCCGGCGAAGACCACGGCGAGCGCCGGGTCCGCCGCTGCTTCGCCGCAGATCCCCACCGGCTTGCCCATGGTGCGCCCGGCTTCGGCACACCTGGCGACCAGGTCGAGGAGCGCCGGCTGCCACGGGTCCAGCAGGGACGCCAGCGCGCCCTCCATCCGGTCGGCGGCGAACGTGTACTGGGACAGGTCGTTGGTCCCGATGCTGAGGAAGTCGACCGCCGCAAGGACCTCCTCCGCCCGCAGCGCGGCCGCGGGGATCTCGACCATCACCCCGACGGTCGCCAGGCCGGCGGCGCGGGCGTGCTCGGCGAACCAGGCGGCCTCGTCGGCGGTGGCGACCATCGGCGCCATGACCCACAGGTCGGCCTCGGGGACGTCGGATGCCGCGGCGGCCAGCGCGGCGAGCTGGCCGGTGAGGACCTCGGGCGTCCGCCGGGCGACCCGCAGGCCGCGGATCCCCAGCGCGGGGTTCGGCTCCGGTCCGCTCGCCAGGAACGCAAGCGGCTTGTCCGCCCCGGCGTCGAGGGTGCGCACCACGACCTTGCGCCCGGCAGCGGCCTTCAGCACCGCCCGGTAGGCCGTTCGCTGCGCGTCGAACGAAGGGGCGTCGGGCCGGTCGAGGAACAGGAGCTCGGTGCGGAAGAGGCCCACGCCTTCGAAGTCTTCGTCGACGACGCCGTCGAGGTCGCCGGCGCCGCCGATGTTGTGGAGCAGGGCAACCGGGTGGCCGTCGGCCGTCCGGCCCGGGCCGTGCACGGTCCCGATCTCGGTCGCCTGCTGCGCAGCGAGTTGCCGCAGCTCCGCCTGCCGGTCGGCGTCGAGGCCTGCCTCGACCGTGCCCGAGGCGGCATCGACCGCCACGAGCTCGCCGTCGCCCACGGCGAGGATCCCTCCGCAGGCGACGACGCACGGCAGACCCAGGGACCGGGCGAGGATCGCGGTGTGGCTCGTCGGCCCACCGCCCTCGGTCACCAGCGCCAGCACCCGAGCGGTGTCGATGCCGACCGTGTCCGCGGGCGACAGGTCGGCGGCGACGAGGACGAAGGGGTGCCCGGGATCCGGTACGCCCGGCATCGACTCCCCGAGGACTACGGCGATGGCGCGGTCTCGCAGATCAGCGAGGTCTTGGGCCCGCTCGGCCATGTAGCCGCCGGCCTCGACGAGCAGCTCGCGGTAGTTCTCGAACGCATCGTGGAGGGCGTGCGCGGCGTCGGCCCCGGCGCTCACGAGGTCCTCGACCTGGTCGGCCAGCGACGGGTCGGCCGCGATCATGCTCAGCGCATCGAGGATGGCGGCGGCATCCCGCTCGACCGCGGCGGCCGACCGCGCGGTCAGGTCGGCGCTCACCGAGGCGAGTGCCTCCCGCGCGAGCTGGGTCTCCGCGGCAGTGTCCAGCTCCGCCACCGGCCGCGGCGCGGGCAGCGATGGCGGCGCCCCCATCCGGGCCACCGGGGCGACGACCATGCCGATCCCAACGCCGACACCGCGGTAGACGTCAGCCATCGGGGACCCCGCTGGACTCGGCCTCGGGCTCGGCGTCGAGGTCGGTGGCCAGCAGCTCGGCCAGTGCGTCGACCGCGGCGACGCCATCGTCGTCGTCCGAGGCGCTCAGGGTCACCTCGGTGCCCTGGGCGGCGCCGAGCGCCAGGACCCCGAGCATGCTGGCGGCTTTGGCCGGCCGCTTGCCCGCGACCGTCACGGTGACGTCCACCGGTAGCGCGGCTGCGGCCTTGACGAACAGTGCCGCCGGCCGGGCGTGCAGGCCGGTCGCCGAAGCGACGGCCACGACTCGTTGGACCATTGGTTCCCTCCGTCCTGAGCGCTAGGGCTCGATGGTCACCTTGATGGCATCGCCCCGGCTCACGATCTCGAACGCGTCGAGCACCGCATCGACGGGCAACCGGTGGGTGATGAGGTCGTCGACCCGGACCCGGCCCGTCGCGATGTGGTCGAGGGCTCGGGCGTTGTGCTCCGGGCTGGAGCCGTTGGCGCCGACCAGCATCAGCTCCCGGTAGTGGACCAGGTTCGAGTCGAGCGTGATGGTGGGCTTGTCCTTGGGCAGCCCGCCGAAGAGGCTGAGCCGGCCCCGGCGGGCCAGCATCTGCAGGCCCTGTTCCTGGGCCGTGCCGGCCGCGGCGGCGGTCACGACCACGTCGACGCCTCGCCCGTCGGTGAGCGCCAGGACCGCTGCGACCGGGTCGGTGTCGGCCGCGCACACCGCAGCATCGGGCTGGACGATCGCCGCGGCATCGTCGAGGCGGGCGCGGTTGAGCTCGACGAGCACAACGCGGGCGGCGCCGTTGGCCCGAGCCAGACGGACGTGGAGGCACCCGATCGGCCCGGCCCCCACCACGACGACATCGTCGCCCTTGCCCACCCGGGCCAGCTCCTGGCCGTTGATCACGCAGGCCAGCGGCTCGGTCACCGACGCCTCGGCGAAGCCGACGTGGGCCGGGATCCGGTTCAGCCCGTCGACCGCCAGCACCTCGGCCGGCACCCGGCAATAGGGCGCGAACGCCCCGTCGAAGTGGTAGCCCATCGACATCTGGTTGGGGCAGACGGTCTGCCGGCCGGCCCGGCACTCCGGGCAGCGACCGCACGGGATGGCGGCGATCACCTGCACCCGGTCGCCCTCCGCCCAGCCCTGGACCTCGGCGCCGATCTCGACGATCTCGCCGGCTATCTCGTGGCCCATCGTCCGCGGCGGGACGATGTGGTGGTGGCCGAAGCGGCTGATCTTCACGTCGGTGCCACAGGTCGAGCAGTTGCGGACCCTGATGACGACGTCGCCTTCGCCTGCGGTCGGCTCGGCGACCTCCTCCAGGCGCACGTCGCCGGGGGCGTGGTACCGGGCGGCTCTCATGTGTCGGCGGTCTCCTCGTCCTCGTCGGGGGTGAGCAGGGCGATCACCTCGTCGGGCGACGACGCCGCCCGGAGCGCGGCCGCCCGGTCGGGCTCCATCAGCAGGTCGGCGAGCTGCGCCAGGATGGGGACGTGCCCCTCGCCCAGGGCGGCGATGCCGATGCACAGCACGACGTCCTCGCCGTGCCAGTCGACGCCCTCCGGGTACTGCACGAGGCACAGTGCGTCGCGGAGCACCAGGTCACGGCCCGCCAGCGTGCCGTGGGGTATGGCCACGCCCTCGCCGACGAACGTCGAGACCGACCGCTCGCGGTCGAGCATGGTGTCGACGTAGCCCTCGGTCACGGCGCCGGCGTCGACCAGCACGGCGCCGACCTGCCGGACCGCGTCCTCCCAATCGGAGGCGGATCGGTCCAGCAGGATCGCCGACGGGGCGAGCAGCGACGCGACCAGTGCGTCAGCCATCGATCGTGCCGCCCGTCTTGAGGGCGTTCACCACCCTGGTGACGGCGGGATCGCCGATGAACAGCTGGAACGGGACGACGACCCGACCGGGCACGACGCTGCGCGCCCGGTCGGCCAGGCCGGCGTGGCAGATGATCACGTCGGCGTCGTGGGGGATGTGGTCGACCGGGGTGTGCTCGACCTCGATCGGCGTGCCCTTCAGCTGCTTGCGGACCGAGCTGGCGAGCATGACGCTCGACCCCATGCCTGCGTCGCAGGCCACGACCAGCTTGCGAACGTCGGCGGCGGCGATGGTGGCCATCAGGAGGCCGCCGGGGCGTCGAGCTTGGACTCCGCCTTCTGCTGGCGGGAGCGTTCCTGCGCCTCGGCCAGCTCCTCGTCAGAAGCCTCCTCCTCCTCCTGCTCACTCCGCCCGAAGCCGAGCAGCGCGGAGGCCACCGCCATGCTGACCGCGCACGAGATGATGACCCCCGCGAGCACCCCGAAGTAGCCGCCCTTGGGGGTCTCGGCGAGGTAGGCGAAGATCGATCCCGGCGAGGGCGTGGCCACCAGGCCGGCCCCCGTCACCTCGAACACGGCCACGCCGGACATCCCGCCCGCGATGGCCGCCAGGATCAGCCGGGGCTTCATCAGGACGTACGGGAAGTAGATCTCGTGGATGCCGCCGAGGAACTGGATGATGATCGCCGCCGGCACGGTCGGGCGCAGGGACTTCGGCCCGAAGAGGAAGTAGGCCAGCAGGATGCCGAGCCCGGGGCCCGGGTTCGTCTCGAGCATGAACAGGATCGACTTGCCCTTGTCGGCCGCCTCGGCGGCGCCGAGCGGTCCCAACACGCCGTGGTTGATGGCGTTGTTGAGGAAGAGGATCTTGGCCGGCTCGATGATGATCGAGGCGAGCGGGATCACGTGGTTGTCGACCAGGTTCTCGACCCGATCGCCGAACCAGTTGGTGACGTTGTCGATGACCGGTCCGACGCCCCACACGCCGAAGACGGCCAGCGCGGCGCCGAGGATGCCGAGGGTGAAGTTGTCCACCAGCATCTCGAAGCCTTCGCGGATCCGGTCCTGGATCCGGTCGTCGATCTGCTTGAGCAGGAACGCCGCCAGCGGCCCCATGATCATGGCTCCGAGGAACATCGGCACATCGCTGCCGACGACCACGCCCATGGTCGCCACAGCGCCGATGACCGCACCCCGCTGGCCGTGGACCAGCCGCCCGCCGGTGTAGCCGATCAGGATCGGCAGCAGGTAGGTGATGATCGGGCCGACGAGCGCGGCGTACTTCTCGTTGGGGATCCAGCCGTCGGGGATGAACAGGGCCGTGATCAGGCCCCACGCGATGAAGGCCCCGATGTTGGGCATCACCATCCCGGCCAGGTGCCCGCCGATCCGTTGGATCGTCGCCTTCACCCCGGTCCCCTGGACCGTCGGTATGTATGTCGTGGCCATCGTCCGCTCCTCTTCGCCTTGGTCGCCGGCGGCTGGTCTCCCCCCGTTGGGACCCGTGGCCGTCCTTGTCTCTCAGCCGGACACGGTCAGCATCCGGGCTCCATCGAACTCATCGGTCAGCAGCGCCTGGTCGGCTCGCAGCGCGATCTCGTCCGGGGTCGGGATGGCGCTGCCGGGCAGCTCCACCGCGGCAGCCGCCCAGCACACGGCGGTGGTGAGCGCCTTGGGCCCCGACGCTCCGGCGGCCAGGAACCCGGCCAGGAGGCAGTCGCCGGCGCCGACCGTGCTGCGCCGGACGCCGACCGGGCACTCGGCCAGCCAGACGCCGCCCTGCTCGGCGAGGACGGCCCCGTCGGGGCCCAGGCTGGCGAGCACTGCGGCCGCGCCTGCCTCGCGCAGGCTTTCGGCGGCGGCGACTGCCTCGGCGATGCTGCGGACCGGCCGCCCCGTCGCCTCCGCGAGCTCCTCGCGGTTGGGCTTGACGAGTGCCGGGCGGGCGGCGACGGCGTGGGCGAGCGCTGGGCCGGAGGTGTCGACTGCCACCGCGAGGCCCGCGGCGGAGAACCGCTCGGTGAGCCGGGCGTAGACGTGGTCGTCGGACCCGGTCGGCAGGCTGCTGCTGACGACGACCCAGGCGTCCGGCCCGGCCAGTTCCATCACCGTGTCGGCGAGCACGTCGACTTCGGCCTCGGCCAGGGGATCGCCGCCCTCGTTGATCTTGGTGACCGTCCCGTCGGGCTCGCTGAGCGTCAGGTTGGAGCGGGTCGTCGCGCCCACGGGAACCGCGGTCATGGCGACGCCTTCGACCTCGAGCCGCTCGACGAGCTCCCGACCCACGGCGCCGCCCACGGGGAGGACGGCCCTTGCCGGCACGCCGTTGGCGAGCAGGGCCCGGGCCACGTTGACGCCCTTGCCGCCCGGGTCGAGCCGCACTGACGACGCCCGGTTGACCGCCCCGCGCTGCAGGCTCGGGACCTCGACTGTCCGATCGAGGCTGGGGTTGAGTGTCAGGGTCACGATCACGCCAGCACCACCCGCGGACCGGCGTCGGAGATCTCATCGAGCAGCTCGGTGTCGGCGCCCGAGTCGGTGATGAAGGTGTCGACGTCGGCGAGCTGCCCGAAGCGGGCGAAGTAGTCGTTGCCGATCTTGGTGTGGTCGGCGAGCAGGACGGTGCGGCGGGCCGCGGCCATCATCGCCCGCTTCGCCCCGGCCTCGGTCAGGTCCGGCGTCGTCAGGCCCCGCTCGACGCTGATGCCGTTGGTGGCCATGAACGCGACGTCAGCGTGGATGCCCGCCAGGGCCGCAGTGGTCCACTCGCCGACGGCCGCCAGGGTTCGGCCCCGGACCCGGCCACCGAGGAGCATCACCGTGACGTTGCTCCACCGGGCGAGCAGGGTCGCCAGCGGGGGCGAGTTCACCACCACCATGAGCTCGACGTCGGTCGGCAGCTGCTCGAGGAACTGGCGGGTGGTGGTGCCCGCGTCGACGATGATGGCGCCGTCCTTGGGCAGCTCGGCCAGCGCCGCCTTGCCGATGCGGGCCTTCTCGGCGGTGAGCACGGTCTCCCGGGCGGCGACCGCAGGCTCGAACCCCAGCCGCTCGATCGGGATCGCACCGCCGTGCACCCGGCGGACCAGCCCGGCTCGCTCGAGGCTCGTCAGGTCACGGCGAACCGTCTCGGGGGTGACATCCAGCTCCGCGGAGAGCGTGGCCACGTCGACCCGGCCGCTCTCCCGAGCCCGTCGCACGATCTCCCGGTGGCGCTCCTCGGCGAACAAGTCCGTTTCCCCCCGATATTGTGCCTGTTTTGTTTTGTTTATGTTGTGTTGTATCTGAACTTCCTGTGATGGTCAAGGTCTCGTCGTGTCGTCGAATCGCCGATCCCCCCATGTGGAGACGGCCGGGAGGAGGTCTCCACGCGCAGCTACCGTGACGTCAGTCACGGCTTCATCGTGACCAAATGCCACGGGGAGTAGCCGCACGTCGCATTCCGATCCACACGAAGCTGGCGGTGGCGCTGGCTGCGCCACTGGTTGCGCTGGTGGCCGTGACGGTGGTCGAAGCCGCGCACAGCGTCCGCCAAGCCGAGGAGGTCCGGCGCCAGGTGTCGTTGGTCAGGGCTGCCACGGGTCCCGGCGGGCTGTTCAACGCGCTGCAGGACGAGCGCAACCGGGCGCTCATCGACCTGTTGGGCCAGCAGTCGCTCATCGAGTTGCCGGTCGCTGACAACGCAGCCGCCCGCAGGGCCACGGACGCGGCGCTCGAGCAGTTCGCGGCCGCGATCGCCGGGGAGTCCGATCAGGTGCGGTACGCCTACGCGTCGGCCTTTGCGTCCCTCGAGGATCTCACCGAGGTGCGTGCCTCGATCGACGCCGACGCGGGGCCGTTCGACCTCACCAACGTCGACACGGCGCTCGGGGCGTTCGGGCGCTACACCGACATGGTCGACATGCTGCTCGCGGCCAACGCGCGCGTGACCCTGGCGATCGACGACGGTGAGCTGCGGCGCGGCGCTGACCTCAGCTACCTGGCCTCGCGCCAGACCGACCTGATCGCGCGCCTGGTGACGGCGTTGCTGTTCGCCAGCGTGACCCCCGGAGGTCTCGACGCAGCCGACGAGGTCGCGCCGGTCGCCGCGCTGCACCGCCTGGCCGTGAGCGGGACGGAGGCCATCGAGTCGCTGGCCGTCGGCGACTACGCCGACATCGGCGCCAAGCTGCTGGCCCAGCACCGGGCGTTGGGTCTGCTCGACCGGGTCGTGCCGAAGACGCTCGAGACCGGCGAGGTCGACGTCGCCGCCCTGCTCGACGCGGTGTCCGTGCCGCGCGACCAGAGCTACTACGGCTTCCGTACGAACGTGAAGCGGATCCTCGATCGGGAGGCCACGGCGCGCTCGGCCGAGGCGGACCGGCGGGCGCACGTCTTCCAGTTGGTGGCGGTCCTGGTCGTCGTGGGCGCCGCCCTGGCGGGCTGGACGGTGACGCGGTCGATCACCCGCCCGCTGTCGGCGCTGACCAGGCAGGCCAGGGACATGGCGCACCGTCAGCTTCCAGCCGCGGTGGCGGAGATCGTCGACGCCCCGCTGGGCGCCGACGTCGCGTTCCCCCACGTGCCTCCGGTCTCGGTCCGAACCCGCGACGAGGTCGCCGACGTCGCCGCGGCGTTGAGCTCCGTGCAGTGCAGCGCCCTGGATCTGGCGCTGGAGCAGGCGATCCTGCGCCGGAACATCGCGGATTCGTTCGTGAACCTCGGTCGACGCAACCAGCGCCTCCTCGACCGGCAGGTCGAGCTCATCACCGGCCTCGAGTCCGAGGAGACCGACCCGGACGTGCTCGCGGCGCTGTACCGGCTCGACCACTTGGCCACCCGCATGCGCCGCAACGCCGAGTCGCTCCTCGTGCTCGCCGGCGTCGACCCGTCCCGGCGTTGGGCCAGGCCGGCCCGCATGCACGACGTCGTCCGGGCCGCGCAGGGCGAGGTCGAGGACTACGGCCGGGTGATGATCCGGGCCGTCGACCCCGTGACCGTCCTCGGGCCGGCCGTGTCCGACGTTGTCCACCTCCTGGCCGAGCTCGTCGAGAACGCGCTGAGCTTCTCGTCGCCCGACCAGACCGTCGAGGTGCAGGGCCGGGCTCGGGCGGGCGGCGAGTACGCCATCACGGTCCTGGATGCCGGGCTCGGCATGCTCCCCGACGACGTCGCCCTCGCCAACCGCCGCCTCGCCGGCGCCGAGGCGTTCACCATCGCACCCTCGAAGTACCTCGGCCACTACGTCGTGGGGAGCCTCGCCGCCCGCCACGGCATCGAGGTGACCCTCCACGGCACCGCCGGCTACGGCATCACTGCTGCCGTGGTGCTCCCGACGAGCATCCTCGCCCGTGCCGTCCTCGGGCAGCCGGTCGGGTCACCCGGCTGAGGACGTCGGGTGTCCTTCGGCGAACAACGCTCGCAGCTCGCGCTTCGCGAACTTGCCGACCGAGGTCTTGGGGATCTGGTCGATGAACACGAAGTCCTCCGGGACCCACCAGCGGGGCAGGCGCGCACCCAGGAAGGCGCGCAGGTCGTCTTCGCTGGCATCGCTTCGCCCCATGAGCACGACGAAGGCGAGGGGTCGCTCGCCCCAACGTTCGTGGGCGATCCCGATGACCGCAGCTTCGGAGACCTCCGGGTGGGCCATCAGCTCGTTCTCGATCCCGATCGAGCTGATCCACTCGCCGCCGGACTTGATCACGTCCTTCGTGCGGTCGACGATCCGGATGTAGCCGTCGGGGTCGATGGTGGCGACGTCGCCGGTGTCGAGCCAGCCGTCGGGGGTGAACGAGTCGGGCGAGCGGGGGTCGTCGTAATAGCCGGCGGCGATCCACGGACCACGGACCTGCAGGGCTCCCGCGGTCGCGCCGTCCCAGGGCAGGGGCTCGGGCGGCCCCGTATCGCCCGGGCGGCAGATGCGGGCCTCGACGCCGACGACGGGTTGGCCGACGCTGGTGCGCAGGTCGGCGCGCTGGTCGTCGTCGAGGCGGGCGTCGAGCGTCGACTTGATGTGGCAGACCGAGCCGAGCGGGCTGGTCTCGGTCATGCCCCACGCCTGGAGGATGGGCAGGCCGATAGCGGCGCGGTAGGACTCGGAGAGGGCTCGGGGCACGGCGGAGGCGCCGCAGATGATGGCGCGGAGGCTCGAGACGTCGCGGCCCTCGAGCTCGGGGAGCATCCCCATCCAGATGGTGGGCACACCGGCCGCCACCGTCACCCGCTCCGACTCGACGAGATCGGCGATCGCCGGTGGTGAGAGGTCGGGGCCGGGCAGGATGAGCGAGGCGCCGGTGGCGACGGCGGCGTGGGCGAGGCCCCAGGCGTTGGCGTGGAACATCGGCACGACGGGCAGGACGCGGTCGGCCTCCCTGATGCCGAGCCCGCCTGCGGCGGTGACGCCGAGGGTGTGCAGGTACGTCGAGCGGTGGGTGTAGACGACGCCCTTGGGGTTGCCGGTGGTGCCGCTCGTGTAGCACATCATCGCGGCACGCCACTCGTCGTCGACCCGGAGCTCCGCCGGCTCGGCGTCGGCGATCAGCGCCTCGTAGTCGTGCACTGCGGGGCCGTCCGCGAGCGGGGGGAGGTCGCCGGGTCCGTCGTCCATCACGACGATGTGCTTGACCGTGGTCAGCTGCGCAACGTGGGGGAAGAGCAGCTCGGCCAGCGAGCGGTCGACGAAGACGACCTCGTCCTCGGCGTGGTTGACGACGTAGACGAGCTGCTCGGAGCTCAGCCTGATGTTGAGGGTGTGCAGCACCCGGCCAGTGCAGGGCGCAGCGAAGTAGAGCTCCAGGTGGCGGGCGGTGTTCCAGGCGAAGGTGCCGACGCGGCCTCCGGCACTGATCTGGAGGGTGTCGAGGGCGGTGCCCAGGCGACGCGTCCGGTCGGCCCACGCCGAGTAGGTGGTGCGGTGCTGGCCGGTGATGCCGGCGGTCAGCACGTCCTTGTCGCCGTAGAGGCGCTCTGCCCGCACGAAGAGGTGCGGCAAGGTCAGGGGGAGGTCCTGCATGAGCCCACGCACGGTCGTTCCTTCCTATGGGGACTGACTTCGGAGTGCTGGCGATGGATGCGGGTGTGCCGCCACGGCGGCTTGGCGGCACACCCGCTGACCGACGCGGTCTCTGGGGTCAGCTGGCGCGTCGGTACTTGGTGGCCTGAGGCGATGCGAACAGTCCTTCCACCTCGGTGAGGCCGCCGTCGACGGTGGCATCGGGCCGTAGGACGTACACCTCCCGGGCCGGTGGCTCCCCCGGTGTGCTGAAGTCCAGGGGGGCGACGAGGCCCTTGGTGTCCACGTCGTCGAGGCTTTGGAATGCCTCCAGCAGGCCGGTGCGGGTGAGCGCACCGTTGGTGCAGGCGGTCTCCAGGATCTGGGCCATCAGCTCGCCCTGGGCGTAGCCGTAGAGGACGAAGTTGGTGGGTGGCTTGCCGGCGTACTCGGTCGCGAAGGCCTCGCGCACCGCCGTGGGTCCCTTGGCGTCGCTCACGAAGGGTGCGACGGACGTGACCAGCCAGTATGACGATTGGAGCGCTTTGGCGGCCGGGCCAGTCAGCAGTGTGGGCGTGAACGTGGGGTTCGAGCCGACGAAGGCCATGTCGAGCCCGTTGGCCTGGGCGACCGCCACCGCCGACGCGGTCTGCTGGGGCGTGGTCGTCAACAGGACGACCTTGACGCCGGCGTCGGCCAGCGCCGTGACGGCAGCGGTGAGGTCGGCGTCGGAGCTCTGCACGGCCTGCTCGGAGATCTCGAGGTCGAGCTCGTCAGCGGCGTGCTTGGATCCGGACAGGGCGTTCTCGCCGTAGTCGCCCTCGAGGTAGATGTGACCGACGGTGTCGCCGTCGGCGACGTGGCCCTCGTCCATCAGCCACTGCACCGCGTTGATCATCTCGATGTCATAGGTGGCGCCGGTGACCACCATGTGCGGGCTGTCGAGCAGGCTCGACGAGAACGACACCGCCAGCGTCAGCACCTTGTCCTGCTCGATGCTGGGTCGCAGGGCGTCGAGCACCGGTGAGCCGAGGACCTCGTCGAACGCCAGAACCTCCGGTTCGAGGCCCTCATAGAGGGAGGTGGCGTTCTGCACGTTGTAGGCGTGGTCTGCGACCTCGAACTCGACCGTGCGGTCGCACACGCCGCCGTCAGCGTTGCGGGCGTCCCAGAACAGTTTGCGTCCCTGCGCGATGCCGTTCGAGGCACCGGCGAACGGGCCGGTCTGGTCGGTGAGCACCCCGAGGGTGATGGTGTCGTCGCTGACACCCGGGCCTGTCTCGAGCCCGTTGCCGCCGTCGCCGGCGGCCGTAGGTTCGTCGTCCTTGGTGGTGCAGCCCGCGGCGGCCGCGACGGCCAGGCAGGCGGTGAGCCCGATCAGCCGGCGGCGCGGGACCGAGGGACGTTTCATGTGGTGCCTCCTTGCAGGCGGTTGTGAGCCCTAGGGGCTCGGGGTGACGGCCGCCATGTCGTCCGGCGCCTGGTCCTGGTGGGCTGCCGGTGTCGGCTCGGACAGGACGGGCAGGCGCTCGGGCGCGCCGACGAGGCGTCGCTTGACCCGCCGGCCGAGGGCGGCGAGGCCACCGGGCTCGACGAGCAGGAGCGCGACGATGGCGCCGCCGTAGCAGAAGCGGGCGGCGACACCGGCCGTCACCCCGCCGCTGGTCGGCGAGTCGCTGACCAGCGGGAGAACCTCGCTGTAGCGCTGCAGGACGACCGGCAGGGACGACACGAACAGCGCGCCGGCGAGCGTGCCGCCAGGCGAGCCCACACCGCCGATGACGATCATGGCCAGGTACTCGATCGCCAGCAGCACCCCGAAGGTCTCGGGAACGACGTGGCGGAAGGCCAGCGCCAGCAGCACCCCGCCGAGCCCGGCGAGCATCGACGAGACCAGGAAGGCGGCGCCCTTGAATCGGGTCACGGGCACACCCATGGTCGCCGCGGCAGTCTCGCCGTCGCGGACGGCGTGCAGCGCCCGTCCCGCCCGGCCCGAGGCGACGTTGCGGTAGAAGAGCGCCACCAGTGCCGCGGTGACCAGGCCGAGGTACCACAGCTTCTCCATGCGCGTGAACGGCACACCGAGCACGTGCAGGGTCTTGCCGGGGAGGTCGTCGAAGCTGAACCCGAGCACGGTCAGCGCCGGCACATCGCGGCCGTTGGAGCCGCCGGTGACGGGCTTGGCGTTGAGGAGGATGTGCTCGCCCACGAACACCAGGCCGAGCGAGGCGACACCGAGGTAGATGCCCCGCAACCGGGCCGCGATCGGGCTGAACAGCAGACCGGCGAGTCCGGCGGTCACGACGGCCAGGGCGACGGCGACGAGCGGCGGCAGGCCCCAGCCTGCGGGGGCGCCGGGGCCCGTCTCCGGCTCGGCGGCGTAGAACGCGTAGCCGTATGCGCCCACCGCCAGGAAGAACGAGTGACCAAGGGAAACCTGCCCGGCGTCGCCCACCAGCAGGTTCAACCCGGAGGCGGCGACCATCGCGGCGAAGCCGAAGACGCCGACCTGCAACCAGAACACGTCGAGGTAGAACGGCGCCGCCAGGCCTGTCCCGAGCCCGGCCAGCAGGACGATCCGGCGGGCGTGGCCGGTCTCAGACACGGGTGACCTCCGCGGCGCCGAAGAGCCCGGTCGGCCGGACCAGCAGCACGGCCACCATCACCAGATAGGGCATGACCGCCGAGAAGCCCTCGCCGAGGAACGACAGGTCTTCCTGGTAGCCCTGCGCCAGCATCTCGGCGACGCCGATCATCAGGCCACCCACCACGGCGCCGCCGGTGGAGTCGAGCCCGCCGAGGATGGCGGCAGGGAACGCCCGCAGCGCCGCGGCCGAGGTCGCCGGCGACACGCCGGGCGCCGGAAAGGCGCTGAGGAACACCCCGGCCAGCACCGCCAACACCGCAGCGATGAGCCACACGGTCGCCGAGACCCGGCCCAGCCGCACGCCCATCAGCTCCGCTGTGCGATGGTCCTCGGCGCTCGCCCGCATGGCGATGCCCCAGTCGGTGAACCTCGACCAGGCGAAGAAGCCGCCGAGCAGCACCCCGGCAATCACCAGGGCGGCGACCCGGGTCTGGGGCACGGTGATCCCGAACAGCTCGACCGTCGCGCTTTGCCACGGGTCCCCGACCGAGACGATGTCGATCCCGAGGCGGCGCGTGACTTCGGTCTGCAACACCACGTCGACGCCGATCGTCATGATCGCCACAGCCACGACCGACCGGTGCGCGACCGGTCGCACCAGCAGGCGCTCGACCACCAGCGCGGTCAGCCCGGCCGCGGCGATGCCCAGCAGTACCGCGGCCGGGAACGGGTACCCGGCGGTGCGGACCCTCGCGACCGTGTAGGTGCCGACCATCAGCAGGCCGGCGTGCGCGAAGTTGACCACCTGGGTCGCCTTGAACACGATCACGAAGCCCAGGGCGAGCAGTGCGTAGACCGCGCCGAGTGCCACGCCGCTGAACAGCAGCTGCAGAAGCTTTTCCATCAGCCGACCTCCTGGTGTGGCTCGTCGCCGTGGGCACCGTTGGCGCCGGAGCCGAGGTAGGCCCGCACCACCTCGGCGTCGCGCTGCACCAGATCGGGGGGGCCGGAGGCGATGACGCGGCCGAAGTCGAGGACGGTGACGCGGTCAGCGATCTGCATCACCATCCGCATGTCGTGCTCGACCAGCAGGACCGGGATCTCCAGGGCGGTGCGGATGTCGCATATCAGCCGGCCCATCGCGGCGGTCTCGTGCGCGCTCATGCCCGCGACCGGCTCGTCGAGCAGCAGCAGCGACGGCTCGATGCACAGCGCCCGGGCCACGTCGACCCGCTTCTGGTCGCCATAGGACAGCTCGCCGGCGGGGAGGCCCAGCAGGTGGGAGATGCCGACGAACTCGGCGATCTCCGCCACCCGCGCCCGGTGGTGGCGCTCCTCGCGGCGGGCGGATGGCAGCCGGAGCCCGCAGGCCACGAAGCCCGCCCGGGTGAGGTGGTGCCGGCCGAGTAGCACGTTCTCCTCGACGGTGGAGTGCGGGTAGAGCGCGATGTTCTGGAAGGCCCGGGCCACGCCGAGGCCGGCCACCGCGTGGGGGCGCCGGCCCACCAGCTCACGGCCGGCGAAGCGCACCGAGCCGGCGGCAGGCCGGTACACGCCCGACACGACGTTGAACAGGGTCGACTTCCCGGCGCCGTTGGGTCCGATGACGGCGTGGATCGACGCCGGGGCAGCCTCCAGCGTGACCTGGTCGAGCGCAGTGACGCCGGCGAAGCGCACGGTCACGGCGTCGACCTCCAGCGCGACGGCGCCACGACCGGCCCCAGCAGCGAGGCTCACGGCACCCACCTACTCAAGCGGCGGCCGGCCGCTCCTCCAGGCACGGCGCCAACCAACCCGGCGTCTGCCGCGCCGCCGCCGAGGTACAGCTCCCGGATGCGCTCGTCGTCGGCCAGCTCGTCCGCGGGCCCACTCAAGGTCACCTCGCCGACGGTGAGCACCACGGCCTGGGAGGCCACCTGCAGCGCCATCGTGGCGTTCTGCTCGACCAGCAGCACCGCGGTACCCATCCAGTTGATGGCCTCCACGACGTGACCGATCCGGCCCACCAGCTGAGGCGCGAGCCCCAGCGACGGCTCGTCGAGCAGCAGCAGCCGCGGCGAGGCCATCAGCGCTCGGCCGATGGCCAGCATCTGCTGCTGACCTCCCGAGAGCAGACCGGCCCGCTGGTGTCGCCGGTCGTGGAGGATCGGGAACAGACCGTGGACACGCGCCCGGGCCCGGGCCTTGGCGACCCTGTCCCGACAGCTGAACCCGCCGATGCGAAGGTTCTCCTCGACCGTCAGCGCCGAGAAGACGTGGCGGCCCTCCGGCACGTGGACGACGCCCTCGTCGACGAGCGCGGCGGGCGAGCGCGAGCCCGCCCGCCGGCCGTCGAGCTCGATGGTGCCGGCGACGATCGTCCCGCCAACACCCCGCAGGCTGCCCGAGATCGCTCGTAGCAGGGTCGTCTTGCCGGCGCCATTGCTGCCGAGCACCGCCACCACACCCGAGCTCGGCACGTCCACCGACACCCCGCGCAGCGCCAAGACGGCACCGCCGTAGGTGACCTCGAGCCCCCGAACCGACAACATGCGGCCAAGGATGAGACGGTGACCGACGTCACGGTAGCTGCGCCTGGATGCCCCCCATCGGCTATCTCCGATCGGAGACCGCCGGCTGCAGATGGGCAAGCGCCCGTCGCTCGTGCACCATTGACGGATGGGTGGGTCGCCGGCCGAGCGGGGGTTTCCGGCCCCACGTACCATGCAGCTGATGGCCCAAGGCGGTCGAGCGCCCGGATGGGCACACGCCGACGTACTCCTGGATCTGGACGACGACTACGCCCAGCTCCTGAACCTGCTCGACCGGCGCACCGCGTTCCGCACGATCCTCGGCCGGCTGCCCGACCAGGTCGGCATCGACGTCGCCTGGATCGGCGAGCTCGACGACCAAGGCCGCCTCGTCCTCAGCCACTTCGTCCGTAGCTTCAGCGACGAGGCCGACGGCCTCGTCGTGCCGCCGGGCGTCGGGCTCGGCGGCCGTGTGCTGCTGTCCCGGCGGCCGATGCAGGTCACCAACTATCCCGACAGCACCACCCTCAACAGCCCGTTCAGCGCGCAGGCCAACCGCGAGGCCATCAAGGGGATGGTCGCCGTGCCCGTAGTGCACGCCGACCGACTGCTCGGGGTGCTCTACGGCGCCCATCGGGCCGAGGTGCACTACGGCGACCTCACCGTCGAAGCGCTGGAGAGCGCGGCGTCCCGAGCCGCCAGCGCCGCCGTGGTCGCCGAGCGCGCTCGCCACAGCGCCGAGATCGCGGTCCACGAGGAGCGGCGCCGACTGGCACTGCAGCTCCACGACACGGTCGGGGCGATGCTGTTCACCATCGGGGCGGGCGTCAGGAGGCTGGGCGACGACCTCGCCCACGATCCTGACGTCCGGGAACGGCTGGACGCGATCGAACGCCAGGCTGCCGAGGCAGCCGCGATGTTCCGGGAGTCGCTGCAGGCCCTCCACGCACCACCGAACGCGGTGGCTCTCGCTGTGGCGCTCCGCGCCGACTGCCGCAGCTTCGAGGAGCGCACGTCGATCCCCGTACGCCTGCTGGTGCTCGACGAGGTGCCCCCGCTGCCGTCGGGCTGCACCCACGCGCTCGCCGGCGCGGTGCGCGAGGCCCTGCTCAACGTCGAGAAGCACGCCCGAGCCAGCTCGGTGCTGGTGAGCCTCTTCCAGGCCGCCGAGGGCGTTGCCGTCACCGTGTACGACGACGGCGAGGGCCCACCAGCGGCGCCGAGGGAAGGCACCGGCCTGGGACTCGCCGCCGCGACGGACCGCCTCGGCCAGGTCGCCGGCACCCTGCGGGTGGGCCGCAACGACGACGGCGGGGTCACCGTGCGCGCCTGGGTCCCGTGCTGACGTCGTGACCGGGCCCGTCAGCGTCCTGGTCGTGGACGACCACCCCATCGTGTGGGAGGGCGTCGGGCATCTGGTCGACAGCACACCGTGGATCACGTTGGCCGGCTACGCCCGCACCGGCCGCGAGGCCATCACCCTCGCCGAGCAGACCCAGCCCGACGTCGTGCTCCTCGACCTGCGCCTGCCCGACATGCTCGGGCCCGAGGTGGTGCACGGCATCCACCGCAGCGCACCCGAGACGGGGATCATCCTGTTCACCGCCTACTCCGACCACGCCGCGGTGCAGCCCACCCTGGCGGCGGGCGCCGACGCGGTCGTGCTCAAGGACGCCGACCGGGCCGACCTGGTCGACGTCATCCGCCGGGTCGCCGCCGGCGAGCATCCCGGCCCCACGTCGGGCCTCGGCGCCGAGGAGATGAGCCGGCGGCTCGCCCACAAGCTTCGCCAGCGAGCCCTCACCCGGCGCGAGTACGAGATCCTCCGCCGCATCTCGATGGGCGAGACCAATCCCGAGATCGCCGAGGCGCTCGGCCTCACCCGCAACACGGTGAAGACCTACGTCCAGAGCGCGCTCAGCAAGCTCGGCGCCCGCAACCGGATCGAGGCGCTCAACCGCCTCCACGAGCTCGGCCTCCTCTGAACCTCCGACCCCTCCGGATGGAGGTCGCCGGTTGCATCTACCGTGACCTCGGTCACTCACCCATCGTGACCACATGTCCGCTGTACTCGACCGGGACGACCCGCCGGTCCTCGGAGCGAACCCCTTCGTCGGCCTCACCCGCCGGCAGGTGGGAGCCGCGCTCGGCCGGCTCTTCGGGCGGGTCGCCGTCGAGCCCGGAGTCCTCGTCGGCAGCGCTCTCGCCACCGGCCGCGAGCTGCTGGACGTCGCCCTCGGCCGCAGCGAGATGGCGGCCGACCCGTCCGATCGCCGATTCGCCGATCCCGCGTGGACCGACAACCCTCTCTATCGCCGACTGCTGCAGGCGTACCTCGTGGAGCGCGAGGCCCTCCACCGCCTGGTCGACGACGTGGGCCTCGACGACAAGAGCCGCCAACGGGCCCGCTTCGCCCTGGCGCTCGTCACCGAGGCCCTCGCCCCCACCAACGCCCTCCTCGGCAACCCCACCGCGCTGGCCCGAGCGTGGCGCACCCGCGGTCAGAGCCTCGTCGCCGGGCTGCGCCACCTCCGCCACGACGTGACCCACAACCGCGGAATGCCATCGATGGTCGACACCCGGCCCTTCCGGGTCGGCGAGAACCTCGCCGTCACCCCTGGCCAGGTGATCCACCGCAGTGAGGTCTTCGAGCTCCTGCAGTACGCGCCCGCCGGATCGCAGACCTTCCGGCGACCGCTACTCGTCATCCCTCCGCAGATCAACAAGTACTACATCTCCGACCTCGCCCCCGGCCGCAGCTTCGTGGAGCACACCGTGGCCGCGGGCATCCCCTACTTCTCGGTCAGCTGGCGGAACCCGACCACAGCGCAGCGCGACTGGGACCTCACCACCTATGTGTCGGCGTGCAAGGAGGCCTTGGAGGTCGCCTGCGACGTCAGCGGCACGGACGACGCGAACGTCGCGGGCATGTGCGCCGGCGGCATCACCCTCGCCTGCCTGCTCGGGCACCTCGCCGCCACCGGCGAGCCGCTGGTGAGCTCGGCGACGTTCATGGTCGCCGGGCTCGACACCTCGGGCGACTCCGCGGTCGGTTTGCTCACGTCCAAGGCGTCGATCGAGGCGGCCCGCGCCCGCTCGCAGCGCCGCGGGGTCCTCGATGGGCACGACATCGGCCGGATGTTCGCCTGGCTCCGGCCCAACGACCTGATCTGGAGCTACTGGGTCAACAACTACCTGCTGGGACAGAACCCGCCGGCGTTCGACATCCTCTACTGGAACGCCGACACCACCAACCTCACCGCCGGGCTGCACTCCGACTTCCTCGACCTCGTCGGCTCCAACGGCCTGGCGCAGCCCGGCACGGTCGAGGTGCTCGGCACCCCGGTCGACCTCCGCAAGGTCACCTGCGACGCGTTCGTCGTCGCGGGCGCCACCGATCACATCATCCCGTGGACCGCGGCCTACCAGACCACCCAGATGCTGGGCGGCGACAGCGAGTTCCTGCTGGGCTCCGGTGGCCACATCCAGGCGATCGTCAACCCGCCCGGCAACCGGCGGTCCAGCTTCTTCACGCGGCCCGGGCCGCCACCATCCGACCCGCTCGAGTGGCAGGAGGGCGCCACGTCGCACTCGGGCACCTGGTGGGAGCACTGGCTGCTCTGGCTGGGTGAGCGCTCGGGAGAGCGACGCCGGGCACCGGTGCGGCTCGGCAACCGACGGCACCCGCCGATCGAGGCCGCTCCCGGTCGCTACGTGCACCTGTGATGGCAGCCGCGAGTGGGAGCGACAGCGCCGCGGCGGTCGAGCGGATCCTCTCGTTCGTGCTCGTCGACGGCCACCTCGTCCGGGTCTCGATCCGAGGGCAAGGACCACCGCTGCTGCTGGTGATGGGCCTCGGCGGCAACATCGAGATGTGGGACCCGCTCGAGCAGGCCCTCAACCGGCACGGCATCCAGACCATCGCCTACGACGCCTCCGGCACCGGCCACTCGCCCATGCGACTGGTCCCGCAGCGCATGTCGGGCCTGGCCCGCCAGGCCGCCCACCTGCTCAACGCCCTCGGCCACCCCTGCGCCGACGTGCTGGGTGTCTCCTTCGGGGGCGCTGTCGCCCAGGAGCTGGCGCTCGGCAACCCGCACCGCGTGCGGCGGCTGGTCCTGGCGTCGACCACCTGTGGGCTCGGTGGCGTGCCCGGCAATCCCCTGGCGCTGTCGCTCCTGGCCACACCGCTCCGCTACTACTCGCCCACGTTCCTGCGCCTCACCGCGGGGGTCCTCTATGGCCCGACGATCTCCTCCCAGGAGGAGCTGCTGCAGGCCCAGATCGACGCCCGCCAGGCCCGACCGCCCACGGTCTGGGGCTACGCCAGCCAACTGCTCGCCGGCATGGCCTGGAGCAGCCGCCCCTGGCTCAGCCGCATCGCCGCACCCACCCTGGTGATGGCCGGCGACGGCGACCCCATCGTGCCGCCCCGCAACGCCCGCATCCTCGCTCGCGGCATCCCCGACGCCAGGCTCGAGCTCGTGCGCGGCGCCGGCCACCTCCTGCTGCTCGACCAGGCCGATCGCTGCGCCACCACCATCGCCGCGTTCCTCCACGGCGACTGACCGCACGACGCAGTCCCCTCGACCGCACCACCGGTCAGGCCGCTTTCACCGTTGGATCCACGCTCCCGGGGTTAGATGTCGGGCATCTCAATGCTGTTGGCCTCGATCGAGATGTGGCCGCCACCTGCTATCCCAATGTTCAACTTCTCATGACCCACGTCGACCCGGCTGATCGGCGGGCTCGGAGCTCCCGGGACAGCCCAGACGACTGACAGCCGGCGGAGCCCCGACGATCTGATCGTCACCTCGCCGTCGCCCACGCCGATGTCGATGGACAAGACCCCCGCGGTCCAGTCGACGGTCAATCGAAGGATGGACAAGCCATGAAGGTCCACCAGCGGAGGCTACTAACGAGCCCAGGGCGCTCGACGCGCCGTTCGGAACCAGCGGACGGAGCACCCCCCAGAGGGTCAGAGTCTGATTCGGGGATGCCGTGAACGGATTGGTGGCCGTCCCCCACGGACGACCTCCGCATCGCTGCGCTTCTTTTCGGCGATACGGGCGAGCCGGGTGAGCGCGGCGTAGAGGTCGTCCGCGGTCCAACTGGTGACCGGGTCCGCCTCGAGCGAATCGGTGAGGCGGCGGACCAGTTGCAACGCCTCGTCGGCCGGGCCACCGGTATCGTCCGCCCCCGAGACGGTCGAACCCCCGCTGAGAGGTTGGTGCTCCCCGGTCACCACGACACCCCCGGCGAGCCCCAACCCGAGGTCCGGGGCCCACAGACATGTGCCGCCTCCATCTCGGTGATCGTTCCCACGTTGAGGTCGGGCAAATGCGCCGACTTCTCACAGAACCTGCACCACAAACGGATGATCGGGCCTTCGTCCCTGACGATGAACTGCCCGCTCCGCCCGTGCGAGGAAGGAGCGGTGAACCGGTTCATACGCCCTCGCCGCGAGCGAAGCTCCAACAGCGCCACGACCGACCCGCCTCCGGCGCGATGAGCGCTCTTGCGTTCGCCGGATCCGTCATAGTCCACCCTCCAGTCGCCGGGCCATGGCCGTTCCCGGCATGCGACGAGGACTACTACTCCTCCGCAAATTACTGTGCGGAACCTTGGTTCTCCCAAAAGTCCGTACAGTCCAGATGCCTGACCGGTTCCAAGTATCCGCCGGAATCTCGTGCGCCGCAAGAACTGTAAGAAGACCGTCACGCCCTAGAGGAATGGCCAGTGTCCCGAATTCGTGGCCCATCGTGACCGCCCCCTTCGATATCACCAAATGCGGCCACCCGAACTCATACTGTGAAGCCCAGCACGGTCCGCAGCGACCGCCTCCCCGGCGTGATGGGCACGCCCGACGCCTGCCCCTAGGCCGTCCATCGCCGCTCGACCTCGGCCTTCAAGCGAGCCTGCTGGGCCTGTGCGTTCGAGCGCATGAACCGGGCGAGGATGCGAGCGGCGATCGATCCGAACGGGCCGACCGGCAGGAAGTCGATCGCCCAGCTGTAGCTGCAGCGATCGTCGCCCGCGGGCTCGAAGCGATGCGTGGCGACCACTCGCACGGGCCGTGAGGGCCGCTCGTTTTCCATCACCATGCAGGCACCGGGCTCCCATTGCGTCACGACCGAGACCGCCCGCACGGGTAGACCCCACATCGCGAACCGCACGACCGTCTTCGTGCCCTCGCCCATCGGAATCGAATCAGGACGGTACTCACGAACGGCGGGATCGATGATCGTCGCCGTGGTCGGGTCGGCCAGGAAGTCGAAGGCGTAGTGGCACGGAACCTCGAGGTCGATGCTCTCCGAGAAACCCCTCATAGCGATCTCCCCACTTCTAGCCTCCGGCAGCGATGAAGCAGCCTCGCAACCCTCGCGACGTCCATCCGCCGTTGGCGGACTACACCCACCAGATCGAGCTCAGCGACGCTGAGCGTCTCCTCGTGCTGTCGGGCCAGGTCGGCGCTCACCCCGACGGGTCGGTCCCGAGCGACCCTCTCGACCAGCTCGAGGTCGCCTGGGACAACGTCGAACGCAACCTCCAAGCGGCCGGTATGCAGGTCGAGGACTTGGTCAAGGTGACCTTCTACCTGGTCGGGGACATGGACGCCGGACGACGGCGCGACCTGTTGGCCCGCCGGCTGGGCGGCCACCAGCCCTGCATGACCTTGCTCTTCGTCGCTGCCCTGGCGGCCCCCCATCTGAAGGTCGAGATCGACGCCTGGGCCAGCGCCTAGGAGGCCCCAGGTTCCCAGGGGACGTGTCCGCAGTGACCGGCGTGGAAACGCCGCGGACACGCCGGTGAGCGACGCTCCCCCGCATGAGTCGACACCGAGACGGCGGGGCCATGCTCACGGCCGGCGCGCTGGTGCTGGCCGCCGCGTGCGGAGGCGGTGGTGCCGGCGATGGCGACCCGGTGGATGCCGGACAACCGGAGGGGTTCGCGGCAACCGCGGAATACCTCCGAGACGTCGCCGAAGCATCGACGTCCCAGCCCTACCAGTTCACCGTGCGGATCACCAGCGGCGGCGCCGGCCAAGCGAAGCTCGACAAATTCCCGCTCGTGTCGGGCGCCCACGACGGCACCTGGCTCCACCAAGTCGTCGCCGTGGGGAAGCTGCAGCAGGAACTCGCCCCCTCCGATCAGCAGGCCATCGAAGTCGACGCCCGAACCGAGACCATCGCCAACGACGAGGTCGTCTACATGCACGCTGCACTTGGCGAGCACTCGACGATCGTTCCGCTGGACAACATCCTCGGTGGCCTGGGCGACGCCTGGGGCCGCATCGACCTGACAAGGATCGACCGGGGCCGGGTCCCCCCGCATCTCGCCACCCTCCTCGGCGCGGGCCAGACCATCGACCCCCAGCTCTTTCTGGGCCTCATCACCCAGGCCGACGAGGTCGCGGACCTGCCCGCCGAGCAGGTCCACGGCCAGCGGATGAGCGGCCTCGCCGCCTCGATCCTCCTCGCCGATCTCCTCGCCGCCCGGGGCATCGACCCCATCACCGCCGCAGGCGCCAGCATCGACGACGAGATCACCGACGCCAAGGTGCGGATCGAAGCCCGGATCGACCAGGCAGGCCACATCGCCCGGCTCGACGTAGACCTCGGCGCGGCCCTGACCAAGGCGAACCCCGACGCCGATCAATCAACCGAGCTGGTCAACACGATCGACTTCACCCACTACGGCGACCCCGCCATCGAGGTCACTCCCCCCTCGTCGTCCATCGACATCACCGACAAGATCCTCGCTCCGACGAGCGAATGAGCAGCGCTCAGCCCCCAGCCGCAGAGTTGCCGCTGACCCGTTCCGGTGGAGCCACGCCGCGGAGGTCCCACGGCTCGCCGGGGGAGGGGGACTTCCCTCCCCCAACGATGGGCGAGCGCCCACACCGAGCCCGATCCACATCTCCATGGACACGGGCATCCCTCCATCTCGGTGTCCAGCCAGGTGCCAGACCGGTCATCAGCTCGCGCTGGCACTAGTGGCAGTCGTTGTCGGTGGCGACGAGGACGAGGTCTACGGCCGGGGCGCGCCAGACGGTGTGGGCGGTGAGGAGGACGACGGTGTCGTCGCTCGCGCCGAGGAGCAGGGCACAGTGACCGTCGAGCGTGGTCAAGCCGGGCGGCCGGCCGACCACCTCGACGATCACCGGCTGAGCCCGGACGCCTTGGATCCGCACCGGGCCGAGCGACACCTGGGCTGCCCGTCCGGCAAGCGCGTCATCGGCGCGCCAGTTGGCCTCGACGATGGCGAGCGTCGCCACCGCGAGCCCCACGCTCGCCACGCCTACCGCAACCACCCGGCGGTAGCCCGCCGGCGACAGGGCGATCGTGCTCTCGCCTTCGAGCAATTCGAAGCCGGCGGCAATGAGCAATCCCCAGAGAAAGCCCCGCCACGAGATCCCGAGGCCCATCAACATGAGGACCAGAGCGACCGCTATGAGCCCGACCCCACCACGGCGAAAGGCGTTGCCAACCACGGTAGCGATCACGACGAAGCAGAAAAGGAGGACGGCCGCGAGCGCGGACGACAGGACCAGAGTCAGCTGGGAGATGCCGACCTCCTCAGGGCTGACCCCGAATCGGCCGAAGTAGGTGTCCGTAGCCAGCCGGCCGACGACGTAACCGAACGGTGTCGCCGCAGTGCCGACGAGCGCTGCGAACGGGAGCGCCTCGGCCATCCGCTGGAACGCGGTCGGTTGGTCTGTGTCAGTCATCGGGCACCGTGCAACGGCTGGAACGCAATGTCACCTCTTCCGTCGGAGCTCGGACGACCCGCCCTCGTGTGCGAAGCACAGTGACGCCGTGGGCACGGCCGAAGAAGTGGGCGCACGATCCATCGGCCACTTCCTGATCGGCGAGGCCGTACACCCGGACGACCTGGGCGCGCACGCCGATCGCCTGGACCGGACCGATGGCGTAGGTAGCGGGTTCGCCCGCGTCGATCAGAAGACGCGCTTCGTTCGCGAGCACGAGGTTCCCCACGATGAGGCCGCCTCCTGCGATGACGGCGGTCGGCCCCGCCAGCCTCCGCCAGTGTCGACCCCGGTCGTGCCGCGGTCGCCTCCCCGGCGGTGAGAGGGCCCATGACACCCCGAGCAGGACCCCGGCCCCGAGCAGGTTGTTGACGAGCCTGGCAGGTAGTGAGCCCTCCATGTCGACCGTGCCCTGGATCGCCGCGGCGAGGAATGCCAACGACCGAAGGGCGGCGCTGCGCCAAACAACACCACCGACAACGGCCACGGCCACCACGGCAAGGGCGGTACCGACGACGACCGCCGCACTCTGCAGCACCAACGAAGGGACGCTGAGACCCACCTCGTCACTGGTGACGCCATACGACCCGTAGAGCCAGTCGGCTGCGAACCGGGTGGCAGCGGCCAGCAGGCCCGCGCCTACCGGGATTGCCACTTGGAGGACGCCTGCGATGTCGCGCCACGAGCCAACCGAGGTCGACTCGTCGTCGTCGGCGGTGAGCCACGTCGTGACGCGACGGCGACGATCATCACCCGCCGCTCGCAACGCTGACCACGCTTGCACCACCCGGCCCCGCACGTCCGCCACTCGCACGCAGTGATCATGTACCGACACCCCACCGCCCTGTCACTGGACCAGCGTCCCCTGTCCCGAACCAATCGAAGACGACATCGAGAACGGAGTCACTGGGCGGGATGAGGACGGCGCGGCCTTCGGGTAGGCCATGGCGGAGCTCGAGCGAGTAGATCAGCCGCTCGCTGTGGCTCGTCCACGGCGTGTCGGAATTGGCCTCGAGCATCGAGCCGACCGGTGAGCGCCTGCTGAATGACGCCTGGCGGTCGGGAGCCGTGAAGCCCTCAGTGGTGGAACTGGCGGGCCCAGTGGCGGAAGCGGGGGATCGGGCCGTCGCCTTTCACGAGTCGGGGGTGGTCGGTGTGGCGGAGGCCTTCCCAGATGGGGATGTCCTGGCGGACGCCTCCGACCGCGCCCCGGTGCATGAAGTCGGCGACCTCTGCCAGCGGGACGCCGGCGATCGTGTCGCCGGTGGCGGGGTGCTGGACGGAGGTGGCGATGGTGAAGTCGATGCGGTCGGGTGTGGTCGGGGTGGTGAGGAGTAGGACCCGGTAGCGCAGGCCCACGTCGGCGGCGGTGTTGAGCGAGTGGGCGTAGCCGAGGCCGTAGGTGTCGGTGTCGAAGAAGGTGGTGATCTCCGGCGGTCCTTCCCGCAGGAAGTTCGGGGTGGCGAAGTGGAACTCGGAGTGGAACGAGGTCCCGTTGTCGGCGTACCGGGGCTCCGACAGGGGGAAGCCGTGGACGATGCCGAAGTGGACGGTGTCGACGCCGTTCTCGTGGACCGTCTCGACATGGGCGGCGATCGGGATGGTCGTCACCGCGAAGTCGGTCCAACCGGCGAGGTCCAGGTCGGGGATGTCGAAGCTCGGCTCCCCGCCACCGGGGTCGTGCCAGGCGAACACGAAGCCGAAGCGCTCGACGGCCGGGAAGACGCGGGCCCGTTCCGCGTAGCCCGGGTCACCGGGGTACTCCGAGCCGACGCAATGGCCGTCGGCATCCCAGCGGAGGCTGTGGAACGGGCACCGGACGGCGTCGTCGACCACCGTGCCGCCTCGCGCGAGGTTGGCGCCGAGGTGGGGGCAGTAGGCGGACAGCACCGCGGGCCGGCCCGATGCCGTGCGGAACGCGACGACCTGGTCGCCCATCCAGGTGCGTTCGAGCAGGTCGCCGGGCGCGAGCTCCGATGCTGCGCAGACCTTGAACCAGCCGACCGGGAAGCGGGACCGTGGGTCGCCGGCCCCCACCCGGGCGGCGACCTCGCTCATCGCTGGGCCCGTTCGACGATCTCCGGCGCGAAGCGCCCGGCGAAGGCCCGCAGGGGCAGGTCGGCGCTGGTGACGATCCCGGGTGGCGCGGCGACGGCGGCGCGGATGGCGTTCAGGGCCGGCATGCCGGTGACCGTCATGCCGACCTGGGCGAACGCCTCGGGCGAGGAGAAGTCGGTGCCGGGCTTCGGGAAGATCATGTGCTTGGAGTAGATGCACGGGTCCGCGTCGATCTGGGTGATGTAGCAGGCCTCGATCTCCCAGCGGGGATCGGTGTGGGGCGTCATCTGCCACTCGAGGTGCATCTCGATGCGGGGCTGGCCGTCGACGAGGCCGACGTACTTCAGGTAGCAGCCACCGAGGGACCCCTTCGGGAGCCGGTACCAGCCCAGGTCGACGTCCTTCGTGCAGGCGCCGAGCTCGTGCTCGAAGCGGACCTCGTCGAGAGGCAGGTCGAAGCAGTCGGCCATGAGCCGGACCGCATCCTCGAACACCCGGGTGTACTTCTCCAGCATCCCCGGCACGGCCGGGTCGTCGACCGAGCGCCCGAAGCCGACTTCCTCCCACGTGTCGACCGAGTGGTGGCATGACACGTCGACGGACTCCTTGCAGAGCACGTGGCGGATCTCGGTGACGTCGGCCGAGTGCACGACGGTGAGGATCTGGGCGAGCCCGGGGTTCATGCCGGTGCCGTAAAAGGTGGCGCCGCCCCGCTTGCAGGCCTCGGCGATGAGCTCCTGTTCGGTGTGGCCCGAGGGGTGGGGGTGGTTGGCGTTGCGGTGGTGGCCGGTGATCCAGTCGGCCGTGGTGACGATGTCGATGCCCGCCTCGAGGACCGGCAGGTACAGCTCGACATCGGGGAACACGCCGTGGAAGGTCACGCAGTCCGGCCGCGCCGCGATGATCTCCTCGACGGTGCCCGTCGCAGTGACGCCGACCGGGTCGATGCCGACGATCTCGCCGGCGTCCCGCCCGATCTTGTCCGGCGTGTAGCAGTGCAGGCCGACGAGCTCGAGGTCGGGTTGGTGGCGGATCCGGTTGATCATCTCGCGGCCGACGTTGCCAGTCGCGACCTGGAAGACGCGGATCGGGCTCGGGCTGCTGGCTGACGTTGTCATGGTGTCCCCCTGTCGAGAAGTTGCGCGAAGCTCGCCATGCGCTCGACCACCCCGGCGAAGTCGAGATATCCCATGCCGGCCTGCACCATGGCGCCGCTGAACGCCAGCAGGAGAGCCTGCCCCACCTCGGGGGCCAGGTCCGGACCGGCAGCCGCGTCGATCCGCTCGGCGAGCTCCCGGCCGATCACGTCGCGAAGCCGGCAGGTCTCCGGGTCGGTCGACAGGAGCGCGGATGTCGTCGCGTGGGTCAGCTCAGGCTCCCCGTCGAAGATCAGTGCCGGCCCCTCGATCGCGTGCCGGACCCGTTCGACGAGCGGTGCGCCAGGGTCGACGGCCGGCCGGGGGACCTCCTGGAGCCGGCGCCAGAAGACCTCGGCGACGAGATGGGCCTTGGACGCGAAGTACGAGTACGCGGTGGTGTGAGTGACCCCGGCCCGGGTCGCGACCGCCCGGATGGTGAGCTGGTCGTAGCCGGACGCCCGCACCTCGGCGAGCGCAGCCTCGATCAACGTGTTGACCGTTGCCACCTGGCGATCGGTGAGCCGCTGCCGCGGATGCTGAGCAAGCCCAGCAAGCTCCTGGATGCTCATCGCTGGTTGACATTAGTCCTTACAGGTGTAAACCACCAGGTTCGTCGGCACAACGCCTAGCGCAAGTCACTCACAGTCGGCCGAGTTCGGCTGGTAGATACACGGCGTGCCGTTCAGTCACGACACCAGCGCTCCCGCCCGGCTAGCCACCGAGGAGTTCTTGCTCCGGCCGATCACCGCTGCCGATGCAGCACTGGACTATGCGGCCGTGATGGAAAGTCGAGCGGTCCTGCGGCTGTGGCAGCAGTCGAGCTGGCCGGCGGACGACTTCACGGTCGACGACAACCGGACCGATCTCGAGCAGATGGAGCGACGGCACTCGGCCGGCGAGGCGTTCGGTTACACGGTGCTCAGCCCGAACGAGTCGGAATGTCTCGGGTGCGTGTACGTGTTTGCGCACGACGCCCGCTTCCTCGCCGCGTCCGACGTCGCAGCTGTCACCGATGCCTCCTGGGACCGGATCGACGCCGCCGTCTACTTTTGGGTGCGGACGTCCAGGGTGGCCACTGGGCTTGACCGCTCGCTGTTGGCGCGCCTGCGCCGGTGGTTCGCGGACGACTGGGGATTCGACGACACGGTCTTCGTCACCAGCAACCTGTTCACCCAGCAGGTACAGCTGATCGAAAGCACCGACCTCGAACTCCGTTTCGAGATCGTCGAGCCGGACAAGCCGGGGCGCTATCTCGCGTACGGGTGATGGTCGTCGCAATAGTCGATCGCTGCTGCACGCTCACGGCTGGGCTTGGCAGGCCGGAGGGACGACGGGGATGTTGCCGTCGTGGAGGAAGCCTTCGGGGTCGATCTTGGTGTAGCCGGGGGGCACGGGAACGGTGGCGAGCGCTGCGGTCGCGGGGGTTCGGTCCAGGAAGTCGTACGTGTCGACGCTGGGTCCGTCTCCCAGGTCGCTGACCATGCGCACGATCTCGTAGCTGTGGGGATCGATGAAGATCCACTGGTCGGCCTGTGTGGTCTCGCCCGCCGGGGTGTCGCTGTCGGTCGACGGTTTGAAGCGGAGCAGCTTGCGACCGTCGATGGTCTCGGCGCCGTCGGCGAGCCAATCGCCGGCCGCGATCCCGTCCCGCCACCAGTCCGCGTTGTCACGCAGCATCTCGACCGAGGAGACGGCCTGGACCTCGTCGCTGTAGCGCCGGGTGCAGTGGTCGACCCGGCGGAAGACGGCGAGCTCACCCCCTTCCGGGGACCGCACCACCCCTTCGTCGTACTGCACCGAGCCGTCGGCTCGGTACCAGCGGGTGTGGGTGGCACCGGTCGTGTAGTCGGTCCAGGTTTCGCTGCTCAGGTAGTGCGGTCGGTCGGTGACGATGTGGCGGACAGATGCCCCGTAGTCGCGGGGGTTGGCAGTCAGGATCCGCTCCCGGATCGACGCGTCGGCCCGGACGTGGCCGTCGGGCCCCCGGGGGCTCTGGCTCGCGACTGAGCCCGCCGCCACCACGGCGGCGGCGATGGCGGCCGCGCCCATCAGGCCGAACGGCCAGCGTCGCGGGCCCCGGCGGTGCGGCGACCCCGGCAGAGGTCGCGGGCTCCGTTCGTCGTACAGGGCGTCGAGGCCGTCCCAGAGGCGGTCCTCGAACCGGGGTAGCGGCAGCTCCTCGTGGGTGTCCGGCATCGGGGCCTCCTCGCCGGGGGTCGGGTCGGGCGGATCGAACGGGTGGAGCGGGCGGGTCATCGGTCGTCGTCCGTCGAGGCCAGTCGAGGTCGGAGCCGGCGCCGAGCCCGCGACAGGCGGGCCCAACCGGCCGCGGCCGTGATGCCCAGCTGGTCGGCCGCCTCGCCCGGGGTGCTACCTGCAGCCACCAGGCGCAGCATCTCCTGCTCCGACGGCGGGGCCCCGGCCACCGCCTCGTGCACCGGCCCGGCGGCCCGGGCCGCGTCGATGGCCGCCTCGGCCCGCTCCAGGTCGTCGTCGACCAGCAGATCACGGCCCGCCAACCGCAGCACCAGGGCGTCGCGGCGCCGGCGCCGGCGGTGCAGGTCGCGGACTACGTTGGCGGCGATCCCGAGCAGGAACGCGGCGGGGTCACCACGGGCCGGGTCGTAGCGGTCGAGCGACCCCAACAGCCGGACGAACGTCTCGGCCACCACGTCGGCCAGGTCCTCCGGCGCCGAGCAGCGCGTGGCGGCAAACGCGCTGACCCGCCGCACGTAGCGCCGGTAGATCGCCTCGAACGCCGCCCGGTCGGACACCGCCGCGCGCAACAGGTCCCCGTCGCCCCCCGACTCCACCCTCATGTTCAGTGTTCGCCCCTCCCCCGGAACCCTGACATCCGGTTCAACCCCTCGAGGTGTCCCCTGGTCCCCGTCGTCAGCGAAGAGGTGGAGCAGCAGGCGGGGGTCGCCGCCCTCGTCTGTAGGGCCGACGGGAGTCGGTGGTTGTTGGACGCGGTCGGAACACTTAGAAGCGCCAGCGGGTGGCGCTGAACCCTCTCTCCTTACCGAATGCGAACACCCGCGCCGGTTCAATCGCGTAGAGGTGCCGGGGATCGCTGAGGGCGGTGTCGGCCGGATCGTAGACCTCGCCATCTCTGACGTACGGGTGCCACCACGGATACTTGGCCGGAAACAGGGCGACAACCGTCTGCAGTCGGGCTGCGTCCCGAACGAGATGGGCGGCGCCTTCGAGAACCAAGTCGACGTCATGCCCGGGCACCGTGACCGCGCAGCCGTTGTTCCGCGCGAGGTTGCGGGCCTTGCGGGCCTGCCGGAAGGTGACGAAGCAGACCGTTCCTTCGTGCCACACAGCCAGGACCGGCACCACGTGCGGCTGCCCATCCGGGTCGGTGGTTGCGAGCAGGAAGTCGTCCGCCTCGGCCACCCGCGTCCGTACGTCCGCCCAGCTGAGCGAGGTCAGGGGTGCACCGGGAGGGCTGGACAGTTGCTCGGGAGTCGGCTCCAACTCTGCCATGGTGCCCTCCTAGGGGTCAGGGCTCGCTGTCGCGGTTTCAGGCTCTGCACGCCGACGTCGCCGGTCCGTCCCGAATCGCCCCACGTAGGAGGTCGACCGAGATCGATTCCCAGGGCCACGCCAGGAGGCACCAGGTGGCCCCGGCGGCGGCGTAGGGCCCTGGATCGATGTCGGGTTCGAGCTCGACGATCACGTCGAAGCGCTCGGTGTGGGCATCCGCGCCACGAAGCACGCCGAGCTGGGCGACGATATCGGCGAGCTGTTCTGGGTGATCCAGCCTGATAGGGAAGAAGCCGTCGTAGCGCACGGCGCGGCGTAGTGGTCTCGTCTTGCCGGCGAGGCCCGCTACCCATATCGGTACCCGCGGCCGCTGTGCCGGTCGTGGCAGGAAGCGCACCCCGTCAACCGTGTAGTGCTCGCCCCGATGCTGTACTGGCTCCCCTGACCAGGCGGCCTCGAGGATCTCCAGGGATTCGTCGAGCATCCTGGCGCGGCGGCGGTCGTCGACTTCTTCGCCTGTTGCCGAGAACTCGCCTGCGTACTGGTCGCCGCCAAGTCCGACGCCGAGCGTCAGCCGTCCGCCGCTCAGCACATCGAGCGCGGCCGTCTCGCGCGCCACCTTTGCTGGCCGGCGGCGAGCCAACGGCGTCACGAGCGGACCGAACCGAATTCGCTCGGTGCCTGTCGCGATCGCTGCCAGCGTGACCTGGGTGTCGCCGACCGCTTCCACGGGTTCGCGCCAGCGGATGTGGTCCCATAGGAAGAACCCGTCCCAGCCGGCCTCTTCGGCCTCCCGTGCGAGGCTCGCTACGACCGTTGGGTCCGCGAGCGCGTCGAAGAGTGGGACGAACAGACCTGATCTCACGGGTCGCTCTTCACCAGTTCGAACGGCGTTCGCTCACTCGGGGCGAACACCTGACGCAGCAGAGGTTCGAACTCTTCGAGGGGGAACGAGTCGTACGACGCGTCGAAGCTCTCCGAGTCGTAGAGATCGGAGAACTCGGCTGTGTCCTCGTAGTAAGGGTGGCCAAGGTAGGCGTCGCGCATGTCGGGGTCGATGCCGATGTGCCGTCCGAAGTGGTTGAACTGGAACACCGTGTGATGCTCAACGATCCACGCGATCCTCTCGGACACATACGGGCGGAGGATCGAGGCCGCGACGGCGGCATGGTTCCGCGGTCCGACGAGGTCACCGACGTCATGGAGCAGCGCGGCCACGACGTACTCGGCAGTGCGTCCGTCGCGTAGCGCCCGCGTGCCTGCCTGCAGCGAGTGCTCGAGACCGTTGACCGTGTAGAAGTCCACGTTCTCCAGGAATCGCAGGGCACCTAGCAGGCGGTCCGGCAGCTCCTCGAAGAGCTTCGTGTCGGGCCTCGTCGCGATGATCGCCCAATCATCGGCGGTCGTGTCCTGTATTCGTCTGAACGTCAGAGCAGGCTCCGTGTGCCGGTCCATGTGTTCGGACGGTAGGTGCCAGGGCACGGTCTCGAATCCGTCGATCGACTGTATGTGCCGGGACCACCCACCCCGAGGAGGGAGGCCGCCTCACTGCGTCGTGAGGATCGCGTCGAGGTCGAGGTGGGCGAGCTCGGCGCGTGACGTGACACCGAGCTTCGGGAACGCCTTGTAGAGGTGGTAGCCAACCGTGCGAGGACTGAGGAGCAGCTTGGCTGCGACCTCCTGGTTGGAGCCGCCCTCGGCCACCAGGCGCACGACCCGCATCTCCTGGGGTGTGAGCAGCACCGCGGTCTCGTCCGGCCGGCGCAACCGCTGTCCGGTGGCGCGGAGCTCGGCCCGTGCGCGATCCGCCCAGGGGCGGGCGCCAAGTCGCCGGAACGTCTCGAAGGCCGCCACCAGCTGCGCGCGAGCGTCGACCCGGCGGCGTGCCCGCCGGAGCCACTCACCGTAGAGCAGCTGCGTCCGCGCCCGGTCGAACGGCCGGCCGTCGGGCCCGACCTGCCCATACAGGCGCAAGGCCTCCGCGTAGTGCTCCCCCGCGGCCTCGTCGCCGAGCAACGCTCGGCAGCGATGCAGGCTCGCCTCGGCGAGCGGTTGCCCGGTGGCTCGGGCCCAGCTGTCATGTGCGGTCAGGAGGTCGCTCAGGCCGTCGGTGCGCCCGGCACTGGCCGCTGCCTCAACCAGGTCCGGCAGGAACAAGAAGACGAACTGTGGCACCGCGAGCGGACCGCTGGTCCGATCCGACAGGCGGTCGAAGGCCTGATCAGGACGCCCGAGCGACAGATCCAGCAACCCGAGCGCCCAGGTCGCACTCACGGCGATCGTGGCCAGCCGGTGGGTGTCGGCCAGCCGGACCACGTCCTCGGCGAGCTCACGGCACGAGTCCTCCTCCCCGCGCACGGCGGCCAGCCACGCCATCACGGACTCGCAGCGGCAGATCGAGGCCGGTTGGCCGAGGTCGCGGGCGAGCCGGAGGCCTTCGGCGGCGCTCACCATCGCCGCTCCGTGCCGGCCGGCCACCGCCTCCGTCAGCGACATGTTGGCCAACGCCCAGGGCAGCCACGCGGCCCACCCCCGCTGCCGGCACTCGTCGACGACCGACGCCGCGAGCGTGAGGCCCGCGGCGTCATCGCCGGTCACCCGCGTGTACCCGACCACCGCGAGCGCCGCGTCGACGAGCTCGGGCTCATGGGCGACGCCGCCACCAGCGGCCGCCTCGCCGAGCCATGTGTCGAGTCCCCGGCGCAGCCCAGCGACAGCGTCCGCCATGCGCCCGGCAAAGAGGTCACCGATCGCGATCGTGGTCGACACCAAACCGGTCAGGGGATCGTCCGCAGCCAACTTCAGCTCCGCCAACTGCGTCGTCGCCTCCATGAGACGGCTCACATCGTTGGCGGACCACGCGGCTCGCGCCGCCTCGACCGCCACCGCGGCCGCCGCATGCACGTCACGCTGCGCCATCCGCCGCGCCGCCCGCATGAACAGCGCATGCGCCGCCGGCGACGACCCGCGGGCGAACTCGACCCGACCCTGCAGGACCGCCAGCTCGTCGGCAACAGGCGTATCGGACACGAGGGGCTCCGCCAGGTCGGCCAGTCCGGCCGCTCGGTTTGCCTGCCCGGCCTGGAATGCCGCTTGCGCCGCCTCCACCAGGAATCGGCCACGATCCGACGAGGACGCCGACAGCTCGCCGGCCCGCTCGAACGCCGCCGCGGCCACCGCGTAGCCACCGCGTCGCCGGGCCAGCTCCGCCGAACGCCCCAGATCGCGCGCGATGTGCTCGTCAGGACCGATCGCGGTTGCCGCCAGATGCCACGCCCGCCGCGCGGCATGGTGCTCGCCTTCGAGGACGTCCGCCAATGCCCGATGCACCCGCACCCGACCGCTGAACGACGCTGCCTGGTACACGGCCGCCCGGACCAGCGGATGCCGGAACACGACGCGACCGGTCCCGTCCATCCTGGCAAGGTGCGAGTCCCCGGCGGCGTCCAGGGCGTCCGGCTGCACATCAAGCCTCGCGGCCGCCCCGAAGACGACCGTGGGGTCGCCCGTATCATCGGCGGCCGCCACGAGCAGAAGCGTCTGTGTCTCTTCCGGCAGCCGGCGCACCCGCACCCCGAACGCCTGCTCGACGCGAGGGGTGAGTCGCAGCGGGCGAGGCAACGGAACTGTGCCGGCCAGCTGCTCCGAGGACAGCGAGCCGGCCAACTCGACCAGCGCCAAGGCGTTTCCTCCGGTCTCCTTCACGAGACCAGCCAGAACGTTGGGGGCGACATCGAAACTCTGCTCTCGCAGTAGCTCACCCGCATCGTCCGGCCCCAGCCCACCGATCGTCAACGCTCGAAGTCCGGACCACGGCTCCTCCCGCGTCGCGGCGAGAAGGACGATCCCCTCTGCCTCGAGTCGCCGGGCTGCGAACGCCAACACCTCGGTGGACGGCTGATCGAGCCAATGTGCATCCTCGACCACACACAGCAAAGGTCCGTCCTCGGCGGACTCCGAAAGCAACGACAGCGTCGCCGCGGCAACCAAGAACCGATCCGAGCTGACATGATCGATCAGCCCGAGCGCCCCGAGCAGAGCGTCTGCCTGCCGCTGCGGGAGACGCTCCGCCAACGGGAGCACCGGACGCACAAGCTGGTCCAACCCAGCGAAGGCAAGATCGACCTCCGTCTCGACCCCCGTGGTCTGCAAGACGCGGAGATCCCCAGATCGCTCGACCGCATGACCCAGCAAGACAGACTTGCCCACACCAGGCTCGCCGTGGAGCACCAGGACACCACTACGACCCGAACGAGCGTCGCCCAGAAGGCGATCGATCAAGGCACGCTCCTGCTCACGCCCGATCACGTGACGGAGGCTACTGAGCCTGACGGTTCCAGCTCAGCTCTGGAACTCTGTCGCCGCCACCAGGTAAGTGAGCGATGGTCGTGATGGCGTCGCCTTGCTGGAGGAGCTGATGGCCTGTTCGGCGAGGTCTGGTTGCAGCACTGATCCCGCCGTTGCACGTCCAGGTCATCGTTGCCCTAGGTTGCTGCGATGCCGCCTGTGGGGACGCGGCCGCTCGGCCCGACATGATCGCGATCATCGTGGCTGCGACCGTTGGGTTCGCCGCCTGTGCGATCTTCACCCGGTACTGGATCCGGTTCTGCCTTCGTCACGGCATCGGCCAGCAGATCCGCCAGGACGGCCCCCAGGGGCACCTCGTCAAGGCCGGCACGCCGACGATTGGCGGCATCGGGCTCGTCGTCGGCATCAGCGTCGGGTTCGTCGGCGCCCAGATCTTCACCGGTGAGCCGCCGACGGCTGTCAGCTGGATCATCCTGCTCAGCGCCCTGGGCGCCACGGTGGTGGGTTTCCTCGACGACTGGCTGAAGACGGTGCGGGCACGCAGCCTCGGCCTGCGCGAGCTGGAGAAGACAGTCGGGCTGGTCATCGTCGTGGTCGGGACGATCGTCGCCATGTTCCGCTACGCCGAGCCGTGCCGCTCCATCGGCATCGCGATCTGCTCGTCGTCGGCGCCACAGATGCCCGTGCCGCTTCTCGTGGTGTTGATGGCCGCGATGCTCTGGGTGACCCCCAACGCTACGAACATGGCCGACGGCCTCGACGGGCTGCTGAGCGGCTCGGCAGCCGTGACCTTTGCTGCGATCAGTGTGCTGGCGTACTTCCAGTTCCGCCATCACGACCTCTATGGGGCCACCGACGCCCTCGGTGTCGCGGTCGTCACGGCAGCGGCGTCGGGGGCATGCGTCGCGCTGCTGTGGTGGAGCGCACCCCCGACGAAGATCATGATGGGCGACACCGGATCGATGATGATCGGCACCGTCCTTGCGACCTCGCTCCTCCTGTCCAACGCGTACGTCCTCATCCCCGTCCTCGGAGGCCTGTACTACGCGGAGTTCCTGTCGAGCGCGATCCAGCGTTATGTCTTCAAGCTCTCAGGACGGCGCCGACGCGTCTTCCGCATGGCGCCGATCCACCACCACTTCGAACTCCTCGGCTGGTCGGAGAGCACGGTGATCACGAGGTTCTGGGTAGTCAACGCCATGCTCGCCGCATGCGCCCTCGCGGTCGTCCTCCTCGACTACATCCAGCGGACCGGCGGCATCTAGTGCCCGGGACACCAGCTAGAAAGGCCTGGAGAAAGTCACCGAACCCGGGATCCTTCAGGGTCTGGTACTCGCAGGGTTTCTAGAGTGGTGCGATATTCCTGGTGCCAGGGGAAGGCGCTGCCGTGACCGAGCCACCGTCAAGCCGTAGTGACAACGGCGGAGATCCGTTTGCCATCGACCCATTCGTTGCACACCCTGCCGGGGTGCAGAACGCCCTTGCTGGCGGCAAGGACAACTTCACGCCCGATCGTGATCTCATCGACCGGATGGGCGAGGTGCTGCCGGGTGGGGTCGACACGGCGCGAGCGTCGGTCCGCTCGCTGAGAGCGTTCACAGTCCGCTGTGTGCGCTACCTGGCCGCCGAGGCCGGCGTGCGCCAGTTCCTCAGCCTCGGCGTCACGGTCCCGTCCGCCCGTAACGAGCACGAGGTCGCCCAGGAGGCGGCCAGCGACGCTCGCTTCGTCTACGTCGGCACCGATGCGCTGGTGCTGGCCCACGCTCACTCGTTCGGCAAGCGGTCCGCCGAAGGTGCCACGGCTTACGTCCACGGCAGCCTGAGTGATCCCAAGCCGATCCTGCTCCAGGCGCAGGCGACGCTCGACTTCGACCTGCCCGTGGCGATCCTCATGCTGATCACCCTCAACCTCTTCCCCGACGAGGAGAATCCGGGCGAGAACCTCGCCACCTTCCTCAAGGCCGTCCCGTCGGGCAGCTACCTCGTGCTCGCCCACTCCAGCGACGACTTCGAGGCCAAGGGCATGGCCGAGGCGTCGGCCCAGCTGAAGGAGGCCTTCTCCGGCCACTGGGTCCTCCGGGGCCGGGCCGAGATCGCGGAGTTCTTCGACGGCCTCGACATGGTCAGCCCAGGCCTAGTGCAGATCGACACCTGGCGCCCGCCCGACGGCCACGAGCCGGCCGCCGCCGACCGCCCGCCGCCGATCTACGTCGGGGTGGCCCGCAAGCCCTAGCCCCGGGTCCGTCACGACGGTGGTCGTGCGAGCGACCCGTGACAGCCCGCCCCCCCGTCGACCCGGACCGGGCGACGACGTCGTGGTGACGACCACCACCCTCGCCGTTCCGTGAGGGCCAGCACAGGAGCAGGAGGGCCAGCAGGCCCCCGAGCGTGAGCATGACGCCTGCCGGGTCGGGCCGGGCGCCGTCGAACCGCAGGTCGACCCGGTGGCGGCCGACCGGAAGGTCGAGCTCGACGAAGCCGTCACTCGACCGGCGGACGGGGGCAGCCGTGCCGTCGACGGTGGCATGCCACCCCGGGTCGTAGGCGACCGCGGCCACGACCGCCAGGGGACTCCGGTTGGCGGCCGGGTTCTCGGCGCTCCACCGCAGGTGCTCGGCGCGCTGCTCGACGGGCTTGGCCGTGAGGACGAGCGCCAGGGGCTCCTCGGCGGCCGGCTGCAGGAGGTCCCCGGGCGCCGGGTGGCCCGGGGCCGAGAGGAGCTGCTGGATGGTGACGTCGTCCTGTTGCCACACGGTGCGGAAGGCGCCGGTCTGGTCGAGCGCGGTTGCCTGGCCCAGGTCCGCGGTGAGGACGTGGGTGACGCCGGCCCGGCGCAGGCCGTCGACGGCAGTGGCGGGATCGATCGACCAGAGGAGGTCGGCGGCCAGCACGCCTGCGGTGTTCTCCTTCGTAGCCTCCCAGAAGTAGAGGTGCGCGCTGTTCGTCCCGGAGGCCACCGTCAACCAGCGTGAAGGGTTGTCGGTCCCGATCTCCGGGGTCGGCGGGATCACGAGCAGGTGCCGGCCCATGGGGGGCACC
>Ga0209382_10000370_pt1 | contig 73610 bp, 52 predicted proteins | sample SoiMetdeltSBSDD5_FD_187599 | JGI IMG/M metagenome (GOLD analysis project Ga0209382, IMG submission 187599) | Bulk soil microbial communities from a Populus tree surrounding site in Tennessee, USA - Soil MetaG P. deltoides SBSDD5 (SPAdes) (version 2) | ecosystem: Environmental > Terrestrial >... | reverse complement strand
CGGCGGACGTCGGTATCGACGCGCGACGCGTACACGGAGTTGGCGCGCGCCATCCACGCCGGCATACCGATGTCCCTGCGCGCATGCGCGGCGTCGACCTGACGGCCGAGGACCTCTACCGCTGACGCGGCCGCCTGCTCCGACACCTCGTGCTTGCGGCGGGCGACGATCGTGTACGAGTGCGACTGCGCCTGGGTCAGTTGCGAGGGTTCGTACGCGGCGAGCGGCACCCAGACGTCGGCGGTGCCAATCAGCCCGCGGAAACCTGGCGGCAGTACACCAATCAGGGTGTACGGTGTCGCATTGATGCGAAGCGTCCCGCCGACCATGGCCGGATCGGCGCCGAAGCGGCGAGTCCACAAGCCGTGACTGATCATGGCGGCGCGCGGCGTGCCGGCCGTGTGCACCTCGTCCCACGTGAACGGCCGTCCCATCAATGGCGCGACCCCGAGAACGGACGGATACCGTTCCGTGACGACTTCGCCGCGCAGCCGCTGCGGCTCGCCGTCGCCGGAGAGGTCGAGGTCGCGCCCCGAGAAAAAGGCGATCTCGTCGAACACCTGTTGCGACGCGGTGAACGTCCGGTACTTCGGGTACGACCAGACCCCCTCGGTGTACACGCCGGGGCGCCCACGCTCCGGCACCAGCATGTGCACGAGCATCAGCCGCTCGGCCTCGGCGAACGGCAGCGGCTTGAGCAGCACGGCGTTCACCACGGCGAAGATTGCGGTGTTGGCGCCGATGCCGAGCGCGAGCGTGGCCACGGCGATCGCGGTAAACGCCCGGGCGCGGCCCAGCAGTCGCAGCGTGTAGCGGATGTCCTGGAAGAAATCGCGCACGGGACCGTCTCCTTTATTGATGGCGGCGTCCGCCGCAGCACCCGCCGAGCCCCGCGACACCGCGAGCCGATGCCGTGGGGCCTGGGCGAGGACCCGCCACATCTCCCGGTGCAGCCATCGCCGCGCCGCCCGCTCGCCACGTGCGTCGCGGAGCCGGGCCAGCTCTTCGAGCGTGTCACCGACCACCCATTCGCGCTCGCTGCGCGGCGTGGCCAACCGGATCAGCAGCAGTGCCAGGCGGTTCATTCTTTTCCGGGGGGCTGCGCCCCCCCGGACCCCCTGACACGCTCTCTCGCGCCCTTCGACGGGCTCAGGGCGTCCTGAGCTTGTCGAAGGACGGGGACCCCACGATCCCCGCTCCGTTCGCGTGGCTCACTCGCTGCGCTCGCTCGCTCGACGGGGATCATGACAGTGTCTTCAGGCGGCGTTCGATGCCCGCTGTCATGCCGGAGATCGCCCGGTAGGCGTCTCGCAGCGATCGTGCGCCGAGCGGGAGCATCTCGAAGTGCCGCCGCCGGCGCCCGCCGCGCTCCGCCGTCGGCTCGCCGATCCGCGATCGGACGAGCCCCTTCTGCTCGAGGCGTTCGAGCGTCGTGTAGACCGCGCTGATCGAGACCTCGCGTCCGGCGTGTGCCTCGATTTCCCGCCGTACGGTGGCGCCGTAGGCGTCGGGTCCCAGCCGCACCAGGGCCAGCAAAATCAGTTGTTCGAACTCGCCGAGCGCGAGGGACGTCTGCGACATATGGTCCACAATGTGGATGTTAAGTCGATAGACGGAGGTCCTGCCATTTCGGTTGGCAAGGGGCTAGCCCGGCTGTGCCGCCTGGCCCGGCATGCTATTTGGTTCTGGGTCGGACAGATGGGTCGTCCTGGACTTTGCCTGACGCTTTCGGTCGCGCTGGCCGGGATATTGACGGCGCCGTCGACCGCCGCAGGATTCTGCGTCCTCGCGCACGAAGCGGTCGTCGACGCGGTTTGGCAGGATGGGATTGTGCCAACGCTGAAGGAGAGGTTTCCCCACGCCTCAGAAAGCGCGATTCGCGAGGCTCGAGCGTATGCGTATGGCGGATCCCTCATCCAGGATCTCGGCTATTACCCTTTCGGCAGCCGCCGCTTTTCAAATCTGGTCCACTACGTCCGCTCGGGCGATTTCGTCGAGGCGCTGGCTCGCGAGTCGCAAGACGTCAACGAGTACGCGTTCGCGCTGGGCGCGCTCGCGCACCACGCCAGCGACAGCTTCGGCCATTCGATCGCAGTCAACCGCGCGGTCCCGATCATCTATCCCAAGCTCCGGGCAAAGTACGGGGACGAAGTCCTGTACGCCAACTCGCCTTCGCGCCATGTGATGGTGGAATTCGCGTTCGACGTCCTCGAAGTGGCGCGTGGCGCGTTCAAGTCGGATGTCTATCAGGAGCTGATCGGCTTTGAGGTGGCGAAGCCAGTGCTCGAGCGAGCCTTTCGCGACACCTATGGCCTCGAGCTCGAGGACGTGTTCGGTGACACGGATCTCGCGATTGGCACGTACCGTCGCGCGGTGAGCACGATCATCCCCGACGTGACGCGCCTGGCGTGGCGGGAAAAGCATGACGAAATCCTCGCCGCGACTCCGAACATCACCGAGCGAGACGTCGTGTACACCATGACGCGGCGCCAGTATGAGGGTGCCTTCGGGAGTACCTATCGCAAGCCGGGTCTCCTGGCGCGATTCTTCGTGGCGATCTTCAAGATCGTGCCGAAGTTTGGTCCGTTCCGGCCACTGGCGTTCACGCCGCTCACGCCGGAGACCGAGCGGATGTTCCGCGAGGGTTTCTCTGCCTCCTGCGAACGGGTTCGCGCCTCTCTCCGCGCGCTCCGCACTGGCCGGTTCGCAGTGAACGACCTGGATCTCGACACGGGCAAACGATCGGCGTTTGGCGCCAATCCACTTGCCGATGAAACGTATGCCGATTTGCTGCAGGAACTCGCTCGGAAGAAGTTTGCCGGCGTCCCGGCTGCCCTCAGCCGCAACATCAACGAGCATTACGCCTTGAAGACCGCTCCGCGAGACGCCAGCCGAAAGCTCCGCAGGCAAGAACAGGAGGCGTCGCGGAATCTCGCGGCGCTCAACGCGTCAGCGCCGCAAAGCCGGTAGTCCCTCAACACGGCACGCTGACCGGTCACTCCGACCGCAGCGCGGTGAGCGGGTCGACGCGCGTCGCGCGCCACGCCGGGATCTGGCACGCGGCGACCGCCGTCAGCGCAAGCACCACCGCCACCATCGCGTAGGTGACGGGATCCGTCGGCGTGATCTCGAACAGCATCGTGCTCAGCAATCGCGTCAGCAGTACCGCCCCGGCCAGGCCGAGCACCAGGCCGGTGGCGACCAGCCGCGCGGCCTGCCCGAGCACGAGCCGCGCGATGTCTCCCGGCTGCGCGCCGAGCGCCAGCCGGACGCCCATCTCCTGCGTGCGCAGGGTGACGACGTACGACATCACGCCGTAGATCCCGATCACGGCGAGCAGCAGCGCGGAACCGCCAAAGGCCGAGAGCAGCAGCAGGCTGAACCGGCGGTCCGCCACCGATCGCGTCACGATCTGCTGGATGGTCCGGAAGCGTGGCGGAACGTCGGGATCCAGCGCACGCACGATTTGGCCTGCACCCCCGATCAGATCGGTGGGATCTCCGGTCGAGTGCGCGACGATCGTGAAGATCCCGATGCGCCGGGGCCGCTGACGCGCGTTGCCGTAGAACGTCGGCCGCGGCGTTGCCGCGAATCCGCCGTCGCGGGTGTCGCCGACGATGCCGACGATGGTGTACGGGCGCAGGTCGCCGTCCATGTTGCCGTATTCGATCTGCAGACCGATCGGATCGCGGCCTGGCCAGCGGCCCCTCGCGAGCGCCTCGTTGATCACCGCCACGTGCGGCGCGTCGACCGTGTCGCGATCCTCGAACAGCCGCCCCCGGACCAGCGGAATCCCCATCGTCTTGAAGTAGCCCGGGCTCGCGATGCGGAACTCGGCGCCGCCGCCGCGCTCCTTGTGGCGCATCATGTCGCGGAATTCGTCGAAGTCCTTCGGCGGCGGCGTCCCGTCGAGGATCACGAACCGACCGTCCGCGCCGTACCCGGTCAGCGGGAATGCGTCGATGCCGCCGACCTCGGTCACGCCCGGCAGCGCGCGCATCCGCGCCTGGATCTCGTCGTGAAACCGGATCCGGCGCTGGAGCAGCACCTCCTGCTGCGGGCCGGCCTCGCCGAGCTGGTCCGGCGACGCGAGCTCCATCGTGATGAGATGTTCCGTGCGGAAGCCGGTTTGCTGCCGCATCACGTGGAGGAAGCTGCGGCCCAGCAGGCCGGCGCCGACCAGCAGCACGAGCGAGACGGCAAGCTGCACGACCACGAGCGCGCCGCGCAGACGCGAGCTCGACGATCCGCCGGCCATCGTTCGCTGACCTTCTTTCAGCCGCGCGTATACATCGGCCTTCATCACGCGTGTCGCGGCGAGCACGCCGAGGAGCAGGGCAGTCACGGCGGAGACGGCGAACGCGAACCCGAGGACCGGCCAGCTCACCGTGATTTCGTCGAGCCGCGGCAGGATGCCCGGTTCCAGCGGCAGCAGGCCGCGCACCCCCGCCACCGCCACCAGCACGCCGAGCATCCCGCCCGCGGTGGTCAGCACGAACGATTCGCTGAGGAACGGCGTGAGCAGCCGCAGGCGGCCCGCGCCGAGCGCCGCCCGCACCGCCAGCTCGCGCTGTCGCGTCGTCGCGCGCGTCAACAGGAGGTTGACGACGTTGGCGCAGGCGACGAGCAGCAGGAAACCGACCGCGCCGAGGAGGAGGAGCAGCAGCTGCCGGACCCTGCTGACGATCTGATCATGCAGCGGCACGACCGCGACATCCAGCATCGTCGTGTCATCACCGTACTGCCGCTTGAGCCGCTGTGCGATGGCGCGCAGATCTCCGCGCGCCTGGTCGACGGTCACGCCGTCGCGCAGCCGGCCGACGACGCGCCAGTTGTGCGCGGTGCGCGAGGGAAGTGGCGGCTCCAGTTCGCGCGGCACCCAGAGTTGTGCATCTCCAGGGAATCTGAACTCGGGCGGCATGACGCCGATCACCGCATAGGTCCGGTTGCCGAATTTCAGCGTCAGTCCCGACAGGTCCGGGTTGGCCCCGAGCTGTTCGCGCCAGAAGCCGTGACCGACCACGACGGCGGGAGTGCCGCCCGGGACCTGCTCGTCTGCCGTGAAGGTGCGTCCGAGCCACGGCTGGATTCGGAGTACCGTCAGCAGTTCGCGTGAGATCCCGGAGTAAGTGACGCGAGTCGGGCTCGCCCCGCCGGTGACCGACGCCACGTTGTCGTAGAACGACGCCATCGACTCGAACGAGCGGTTCTGGGTCCGCACGTCGTCGTAGTTCGGATCCGAGAACCGTCCATCGGTTCTGGTCGGCGTGATCTGCCACAACTGCATGATCCGATCGGGTTGTGGATAGGGCAGCGGACGCAGCAGCACGCTGTACACGACGGTGTAGATGGCGGTGCAGGCGCCCAGCCCGAGCCCGAGGGTCAGGATGGCGACGGCGGTGAAGCCCGGGGTCTTGCGGAGCAGACGCAACGCGTGCCGCAAGTCGTGCCAGATCGGATTCATCGAGAGGCTCCTCTGTCGCACCGGACCGTACGACTGGAGCCCGGGCTGAGCCCTTGGACGGTGAGACTCAGCCAAGGGTTGCGCCCCTAGAGCCTCGGCCCGTCCCAGGAAAATCGTCCGACCAGCGAACCAGGGGCTCACAACCTACGTCTTCTCCGGGAGGCATTCGTGCGCCCCGCCGGTGTGGTCCTGCGGTGAACCGCCGAACATCGACCGTTCAGGGAGGCCTGAGGGGGAAACGTGCTCGAAACCGTTCTCCAGGACCTGCGCTACGGCGCGCGTACGCTCCGGCGCAATGGGCGCTTCACGGCCGTGTCGGTCCTGGCACTGGCGCTCGGGATCGGGGTCAACACGGCGGTCTTCACCGCCTACAAGGCATTCATCGCGCGGCCGCTCGAGGGACGCGACCCTGATTCGCTGGTGAACTTCTCGTTGCGCCTCGAGTCGGGCGCCACCGAGGCCCGATTCAGCTACCCGGACTACGAAGCGTATCGGGACGGTCTGCGGTCGTTCAGCGGGGTCATCGCGTTCGCGATCGAGTCCCTGACACTCACGGATGCGGGCGGCGCTGCGGGCCGGCGCAGCACGAACACCGGCTCGCTGATTGGCAGGCTGGGACTGCTGCCTCCATCCGTGGTCAACAAAGAAGTCGTCAGTGCTTTCGTCGTCTCCGAGAATTACTTCTCGGTGCTGGGGGTGCCACCAGTACGCGGCCGGGCGTTCGACGCGATCGGCCTGGCGGAGCTCGCCGCCTCACCTTCGGTCCTGATTAGTGAGAACTACTGGCAGCAACGCTTCGCGGGCGATCCGGGGGTGCTCGGGAAGAGCATTCGCATCAACGGTGCCGCCGTGACCATTGGCGGGATCACCTCGGCCGACTTCACCGGCACGAGCATCGCGGTTCCCAATGTCTGGCTGCCGCTCAGTCTCTATCCACTGGTGCATCCGGACAGCGACCGGCTGCGCGACCGTGAAGACCTCTGCTGCCGTGTATTCGGCCGCCTCGCACCGGGCGTCAGCATGAGTGAGGCCCAGGCGGAGGCGAGCCTGCTCGCTTCCAGGCTGCGGGCCGGGCATGAGCCCGGCTCGGACCTGGCGAAACCGGTGACTGCCCTGATCACGCCAGGCTCCCCTCTGCCTGGAATCCCTGCGAGCCTGAAGCTGGCCATCGCACTGATCATGGCGGCGGCCGGGATGGTGCTGGTGATTGCCTGCGCGAACGCCGCGGGTCTGCAACTGGCGCGTGCGACTGCCCGCCAGCAGGAGCTCGGGATGCGGTTGTCGCTCGGCGCCAGCCGATCGCGCCTCATCCGGCAGCTCGTGACCGAGAGTGCCCTGCAGGGTGTGCTGGCAGGTTCCCTCGCTCTGCCGGTGACGTGGATGATGATGCACCTGGCCGTGACCGGGATGGCCGGGCAACTGCCGGGCGAGTTCACGTTCATCCTCGATGTGAGCCCCGACCTGCAGGTGTTCGGGTACGTCTTGTCCATCTCTGTGCTCGCCGGCGTGCTGTTCGGGCTCGCGCCCGCGGTGGCGAGCTCCCGCTCCGCACTGTTTGCGATCACCCGCGGCACGGGCTCGTCATTCGTGCGCAGCAGGCTGCGGCACGGTCTCATCGCCGCCCAGGTTGCCGTCTCACTGACGCTCGTGATTGCCGGCAGCCTGCTCGTGCGAAGCGCCATTCGTGCACTCAATATGGACACGGGGTACGAGAGCGAACGCGTCATCGCGCTCGACCTCCAATTTCCGGAGGGGCGGACGTCAGCCTACAAAGCCGCTCTCGCGCGCGATATTCGCACCCGCCTCGGGGCCCTGCCTGGTGTCACCGGCGTCACCAGCGCGCGCCCGCCGACCGACCATCGCGTGAGGCGCGCCGCAGTGTCCTTGACCAGCGCGGCCCCGCGTCCCGACAACCGGGACGCGACGGTATTTTATACGTGGGTGGAGCCGAACTATTTCGAAACCCTGGGCATCTCTCTGTCGGCGGGCCGAGGCTTTCGAGCACAGGACGCGCAACGGGGGCGCGTCGTCATCCTCAGTGAATCCGCCGCGCGGCGCCTGTGGCCGGGACAGAATCCTCTCGGCCGCAGCCTCCGCCTGGGGACCGAAGGTGAATTCCACTCCGAAGGGGAATTGACGCCAGACGGGGCGGGGTGGGAAGTCATCGGCATCGCACGCGACACCCGTGGCGTGACACTGGACCGCAGCGAGCCTCAGCGGGCGTACGTCCCGTTGCCAGCGGACCGGCTCCAGGACCATCCGATTCTCGTGCGGACGAACACCGACCCGGCGCGCGTGATGCGCGCCCTGGAACCGGTGATCGTTACGGCCGATCCAGAACTGATGGCGACGATCTCCACTCTCCAGGCCATGCTTCGCCAGACCCCGGCCTTCCTCGCCGCGAGTCTGGCAGCGGCGATCGCCACCACCATCGGGCTGTTCGGGCTCCTGCTCGCCTCGCTGGGCATCTACAGCACGGTCAGCTACGACGTCGTCCTTCGCACGCGTGAGCTGGGCATCCGAATCGCCATCGGCGCCCAGAAACGCAACGTGCTGGCTGTGGTGTTGCGGGGCACGTTCCGTCCATTGGTCGTCGGCTTGCTGATGGGAATCGTGATGTCCGTTGGCGCGTCGCGCCTCTTGCGCGGCGTGCTCTACGGACTCAACGCCATCGATGTCGTCTCGTTCGCGGGCGCATCCGTGCTCTTCCTGGTCATCGCACTGGCCGCGAGCTGGCTGCCGTCGCGGCGAGCGATGCGGGTCGATCCGCTCGTGGCGCTCAGATACGAGTAACTCGTCTCGCGTCCCGCGGCTGCGCACGGCGCCGGGTGGCAAGGCTCACGCTCGCCGTGCCGACAGCTCGATCGCCAGCAACAGTTTGTGCGTCATCCTGAAAATCAGGAGCCCATTATTTCCCCTTGAACTCACGGATGAGCTCGAGCGCAACCGGATGCTTCGGGTTCCTCTGGAGCAGCCGCTCCAGCACGGAGAGGGCCTCGGCGGAACGGCCCCGGCTGAACAGCAGTTTCGACAGGGTCACGTACGCCGCCTCGTAGGCCGGTGTTTGCTTCAGCACCCCTTCCAGAAGGCTGACCGCCGCGTCTGACTGACCTCGCGAGACGAGGACGAGCGCCAGGTTGTTTGCAGCCTCGCCGTACTCCGGGCGGACGGTCAGCGCTTCACGGAAATAGCGCTCGGCCCTGTCCATGTCCCCCGCTCGTCCCACGAGCAGCCCCAGATTGTTCAGCGCCTCGGGGAAGTCGGGCTGCAGCGCCAGGGCTTTTTCGTAGAGCGCGCGCGCTTCACCATAGTGTCCGGCGAGGAGGAGGGCGTAGCCGAGGTTGTTGAGCGCGTCGGGGTATTCAGGGGTCGAAGCGAGCGCCGCACGGAATCGACCGATGGCCGCGTCGAGATCGCCGCCCTGCGCGAGGAGCGCTCCGAGATCGTTATTGGCCTCGGCGAGGTCCGGTTGAAGCGCGAGGGCGCGCTCGAACGCCGCCCGCGCCCGCGCGGTCTCACCGGTCTTCGCGAGCAGCGTGCCGAGGCGATACAGCGTGGACGCACCAGGATTGGCCTGCGCGGCGCGCTCGAACGCGATCACCGCGGCCGCCTCGAAGCCTTGATCGAGCAGCTCCCGCCCATATGGCAGATAGTTGCGGAGCGGCAACCCGGCATAGAAGGTGCCCTGAAAGGGCACGGCCCGACCGAGCCGCTCGGCAGGAGAGGTGTCGATCGCCGCGGCGTCTTTGACGATCTGCGCGACGTCCACACGATCCCGGTAGACCTTCACGACGTTGCCGCCCGCATCGAGGAGCAGGCATGTCGGCAACCGCAGGGCCTGCCGGTTCATGAAGAGATGACGGTTGAGGATGGCGTAGCTCAGGCTGATCTCGCGATCGGCACTGACCATCGGTACCGCGCCTGAAGAAGCATTCATCGGCAGCTGATCCCCGGAAGGCTCGATCCGGATCGCGATCGCCCCAACGCCTGCCTGCGTCAGTGCGTTGGTCCCGCGCGAAAGACTCTCGAGCGCCGCGGCGGCCGCGGCCACGGCGGACGACCACAGCAGCACGACCGCCGGCTTTCCTTTCAACGCTGCAAGCGAACGCGTCGCTCCGGACCGATCCTTCAGCGAGAAGTCCGGCGCCGGGAATGGTTCGTACATCCAGGTGGTATCCGGCGGTGATGCCGGGGAGGGAACTGACAGGGATGTGCTCGCCGGCGATCGCGTGGCAAATGGCTCCGTTGTGACTTCACCGCCTTCGCTGATCCGTATGCGTCTGTTGACCGGCACATCGGTCAGGACCCGGCTGGCCCCCGACGGCCAGTTGACGGTCAGCTTCACGACCCGCTCGCTCGCGCCGAGACCAACGAGCAGCTCCTTCGAGTGCTGCGACAGAAAGCCGGAGCCGGCCTGCACGATCCTCGTCTTCCGGATCCGATCCGTTTCAACCGTCACTCTCGCACCGATTGCATCGCGGTTGCTCTTCGTCCCGGTGAGACGCACTGCGAGCCTGGCGGCAGGCGGTTCGGGGCTGACGGCGAAATCGTTCCTGAACAGCCGGAGCTGCGGCGCCTGCCGGGCGGCCATCACGGCGACATCCGGATCACCGTCGCCGTCGCTGTCGAGCACCGCGAACGATCGACCGTCCTGATCGAGATCCAGTCCGACCGCGCCCGAGATCTCGTCGAAGCCGCCGTGGCCGTCGTTCCGCAGGAAGACGTTGCGCTGCCCGCCGGCGATCGATCCGTGAATCAGCAGCTGATTGATCGCACGCCACGCCTCGTCATAGGGCGTGCCTGGTATCCGCGTGAGCGGCGAGTGGGCGACGACCTGGCGCCAGAAGAATCCTTCGAGGTCGGCCGCGTCCTGCGGGGACCGAGCCGGGATGGGATCGATGGAGCGCGCCGCGGGCGCCCGGCTCAGCATGCCGTTGACGATGAAGATGTCGTCCCAGCCGTCGCTGTCGAAATCGAGCGCGTCGGAACACCACGCCCAGCGGCCCATCTGGGCGTGGGCCTCGAGCGTCTTGTCCTCGAAGCGTCCATCGCCAAGATTTCGCAGCAGGGAATTGCCCCGGACATGCTGGCGATAGAGCGCGCGCACGTCCGGCGCCGCGTCCCGCATGAACGTGGGCGCCGACGTCACTCGCAAGCCGGGGGCGCTCCACATGTTGCCCGTGTAGATGTCGAGCCGGCCGTCGTTGTCGTAATCGAAGAACGTGGCGCTCATGCCCGCGCCGTAGTCGAGCGCGCCGGCCGCGGCCGCCACGTCCTCGAACGTCACCTTGCCGTCACGGGCTCCGAGGTTGTGGTACAGGTTCTTGGCGCCGAAATCGTTGGCGACGAGCAGGTCCGGCCAGCCGTCTCCGTCGTAGTCGGCCCAGGCGGCCGCGAAATGATAGCGATCGTTGCCGGCGTCGAGACCCGATTCCCGGGTCGCATCGACGAATCGCCCGTGGCCGTCATTGCGAAAGAGGACGGCCGGCGGTCCATTGCGCGCGTCGTAGTAGGGGGCCGGCGTTCCGGCCTTGTCCTCGCCGCTCCCGAAGAAGTACGAGTACACGCACAGATACAGATCGAGGAAGCCGTCCCGATCGTAATCGGCCATCGCGATCGACGTCACGACGCCCTGGAGCGGCCTGGCGAACCGAAACGCGCCGGGGACCGGAGTGAAATGTCCCTTGCCGTCGTTGACGAAGAGCAATGGTCCCGCCGCAGTGGCCAGGACGAGATCCTGATCGCCATCGTTGTCGATGTCTGCGAAGAGCGACGCCGCGGTGTCGTCGAGGACCCCAACCCCGGCGTTGTCCGTGATGTCCTCGAAGGTCGAGTCGCCGCGATTCCGGTAGAGCCGATTCGGCAATCCCGCCGGCTGGGCGACGTAGATATCGTCGCGTCCATCGCCATCCGCATCCCCGACCGACACGCCCTGATGGCCGTTCGAGTCGCGGGTCAGCACCGAGTCGAACGTCGCCATCCAGGAGTCGAGGTCGATATTGAGCTGCTTTCGGAACGAGTCGTTGCCGCCGAGCGCCGGCCCGGTGATCTCCGTGAAGACTGGAGCTCGCGCACGGCTGACCAGGTGCGACATGGCGATCCATCGAACGACCTGCCAGCCGGATGCGTTTCGGCGCCAGCTCATGTCCCATTCGCCGACGTGCTCGACCCGGTAGGTGGTGGTTCCGCCGCCGACGATGTCGTAGCGGACGGTGGTGCGAACACCTGAGGGGGAGTCGGCCGGACCGTCGGGTGTGATGGCGATGACGAGGAACTCGGCGGTCACGACCGCGCGAATGTCGTCGGTCAGCCGCCGCAATTCCGCGGCAAACGTACGGGCGTCGAGCGCGAGATCACGCGGCAACTCCTTCGCTCGTGTCACTTCGAGCGCCGCCTGGGCAGGAGCGGTTCCCTCGACTGGGAGAAGTCGCGCGCCGCGGAAGCTCGGGTCGAGCAGCCCTTTGGTGATGTTGGCGGTCGAGGGTGCGCCCGTGCGGAACGCGGCTGACAACTCGCGCAGGCGCGCCTCGATCTGCTGCGCCTGACCTTCCATCGGGAAGGCGTCGTTCCCCGGTTCGAGATGCTTCAGAAACGGTTGCATCGATTCGGGGACGCCGAGCGGAGGTCGGTAATCGGTTCTGCCCTGTGGCTTGCTGCCGTCGCGCTGGGACTCATCGACTTCGAGCCCGCGAACCCGCGAACCCGCGAACCCGCGATCGTCCGCGGTCGGATACGCCGTTCCGGCCGTCGAGGTGTGGATCAGGATCAGACCAAGGATGAGGAGCCACGCGCCGTGCCTCGCGCGCGCATCGGGCTGATTCATGGCGCGATACCGGCTTTCGGGATGCTGGCCGAATCGGACAGCGTGAGCACGTGGAGGCGGTCGACAGGCAGCTGCATCCAGTGCCATCGCCGTCCGCCAGGCATGCGAACGTCCACGTCCACGGGACCCGCGTAATCTCCCAGCCCGAAGTGTGCGCGCAGATCGCTCTGTGAGAGAAAGCTCCCGCCGGAGCGGATCTCGCGCACCTGCTTCTGGCTTCCGGCGGTGACCGTCACCCTGGCGCCGACCGCAAACCGGTTGCCGGTGTTCGATACAGGTCGCACTTCGACCCAATGATGCGTCGTTGCCTGGCGGTTTTCGAGCAGCGTCGGGACGTCATCGGTGTTGTTGACCACGATGTCGAGATCGCCGTCGTTGTCCAGATCGCCCGCGGCCAGTCCGCGGCCCACCCGCGCGATCTGCATGCCGGCGCCTGCCCGTTCCGAGACATCCCGGAACCTGCCGCCAAGGTTCAGCAGGAGCTGGTTCTTCTGACGGTAGGTTTCGCCAAGCTGCGGATACTGCTCGATGTCCGGGAAGATGTGACCGTTGGCGAAGAACAGGTCGAGTTTTCCGTCGAGGTCGGCATCGAGGAAGGACGAGCCCCACCCCATGCGGACGAATGTGGGTCCGGCGATGCCCGCCGCCGCACTCGCGTCCTCGAAGTGGCGTCCGTCGAGGTTGTGAAAGAGCGTGTAGCGATCGTGCGCGAACGTCGTGAGCACGAGATCCATCCGTCCGTCGCCGTCGTAGTCGCCAGCGTCGGCGCCCATCCCGGCCTGGGCACGCGCGTCGCCATTGAGCGCCACACCGGCGGCCAGTCCGACGCTTTCGAAGCGGCCGTTTCCGAGGTTGTGATAGAGGAAGTTCGGGTTCGAGTCGTTCGCGACGAACAGATCAACGAGCCCGTCGTCGTCGTAGTCGGTCGCCACGACGCCGAAGCCGTAGGCCCGTCCCCGATCGGCGAGGCCGTGCGCGTCGGTAGCCTCGAGGAACCGTCCGCCGACGTTCTCGAAAAAAAGGTCCGATTCGCCTGGCAGTCCTGCCGGCCCGGCCATGATGCGGGGTCCGTTGCGCCAGACCAGCGTTCGCCGAGCACCCACGACCGACTCCCAGGTCGTCTCGACGTAGCGGGCGACGTACAGGTCGAGATCGCCGTCGCCGTCAGCATCGAAGAACGTACACCCCGTGCTCCAGCCGCCCGCGGCCACTCCCGCCGTGCGGGCGACATCCTCGAACGTGCCGTCGCCGCGGTTGCGGAACAGCACGTTGGGCCCCCAGTTCGTGACGTAGAGATCGAGACGTCCGTCGCCGTCGAAATCCCCGGCGCACGCGCCGCTCCCCCAGGCCGCGAGGTCCACGCCGGCGGTTTTTGAGACGTCTTCGAACTTCCATCCTCCGAGATTGCGATAGAGCGCATTCCGGTGCGGGACCCGCTCGCGTCCGGGCGTGAGCGCTGCCGCGGAGACGAAATAGAGGTCGAGCAGCCCATCGCCGTCGTAATCGAACAGCGCCAGGCCGCCGCATGCCGATTCGAGGATGTGTGCTTTCGTCTCGCCGCCGCAGTAGTTCCTGGTCGGCAGGCGCGCTCCTTCCTCGAACGTGACTGGAACCGGTGCGGAGTCTTCGGGAGAAGGAGTGTTCGGCGGCGCCGGCCCCATCGCCGACGCGTGTCCGCCCACGACCGGCGCCTCGCGCGTCGTGGCCTTGTAGCTGCCTTGAAACGTCAGTCCCAGCGCGACTTCGCCGTCGAGTTGCGCGCGGACGCGTTCGAGGAGCGCGACGATGGGCGCCGTTGACGCCGCGAGGTGTTGCAGGTCGCCCGATGCGAGCGCCGACAGATCCGTCGCGGCGCGACCGAGCTCGTCCCGCAGTTCAGGCGGGAGCGCCGGTTTGGCCGACGCAGTCGATGCCGGCGACGGCTCGAGGCCCAGTGATTGGAGGCTCTGGCTGGCATCGCGAAGCGCCAGGCGGATTTGGTCGGCCGGGGTACCATCGCGCACGGCCTGCTGCAACCGGGCGGACGCGGTGCGGTGCAGCTCGAGCAGCCGGGTCCGCTCCTGCGTGTCGGCCTGCACGGCAGCGGGCGCCTGGGGCATCGCTCCGCTCGTCGGCATGAACGCGCCGAGCGCTCCCAGCACCGTGGTCGATACCAGCGCGATCGCCCGCGGCCCGGACAGCGCGCCAACACGGTACCGATCAGTGAACGGGAACATCACGCACCACCGGCGCTCATTGTGGACCACAACGTAGGTGGTTGCACGTCCGCCGGGACGGCCTGGTCAACCTTGCCTTACTGACCTGCCTCGCGCCGGCGCACGATCATCAGGCACAGCGTCTCGACGGTCAGCAGTGAAAACAGCTGGCGCGGCGTGACGCGCGCGCGATCGGGAACATCCTGGAGGGCGGGCAGGAGCGGGGCGATCGCGGCCACCGTTTCCGCCGTCAGGAAGCCGTCCTTCATCACCGTCGGCGAGCTGAAGTCGAGGCCGGTCAGGAAGTTCAAGTCCGCCTCGCGCAGCTTGACGCCAAACGCCTTTTCAATCGCGAACGTCAAATCGACGAAGTCGAGCGAGTCGGCCCCGAGATCGTCAATCAGCCGTGACTCGAGCGCGATCTCCCCTTCAGCGAGCGCAAGGCTCTCGGCAATCATCTTCCGGAGCGTCGGAAACACATCCTCGTAGCGCGCGTCGCTCATCGAACCCACCGGGTAACATGATCGACGCTCTTGCGCGCCGTGGGCACGGGCTCTTCGTCCGGATAGCCGACTGGAACCAGCGCCGCGATGTGCCATGCCTGCGGCACGCGCAGAATCTCCCGGATGCGGTCGGCCGCCACGAGCGGTCCGGTCATGCCGGACGCGCCGAGCCCGGCCGCGTGCGCCGCGAGCAGCAGGTTCTGCATCGCCATCGACGTGCCGATCAGGCCGGAGTCGCGCTCCATCACAACGACGCGTTGGCGGTCATCGTCTGCCAGCCTCGGCCCGGTCAGCGTCGTCAGCAGCGTCAGCGGCTGGGACAGCGCCACGATCACCAGCGGGGCGAGCTCGAATCGCGTGAAGTAGTCACCGTAGGAACGAAAGGCGGCCTCGAACTCTACCTCGACGGCGACTGCGATTCGGTCGACGGCCTCACGCACCGCCGCAGCCATGCGGCCGATGAGGTCGCGATTCTCTACGACCAGAAACCGCCAGGGCTGCTTGTTGCTCGCCGAGGGCGCGGTGACGGCGGACGCCAGGATGGACTCGATGACGGCGCGCTCCGGCAGGTCGGGACGGAACCGTCGGACGCTGCGTCTGGTGCGCATCAGATCGTGAAGATCCTCGTGCGAAATCATCCGGCTATAAAGCCTCCGTCGATGGTGTGGATGGTGCCGGTCATCGCGCCCGCCCGGTCGCCGAGCAGAAACACCGCCAGATCGGCTACCTCCGCCGGCGTCACGCATCGCTTCAATGGAATGCGCTCGAGCACGGCGTCGCCCGCAAGGGCGTTGGTCGGAGCGAGCATCAGCGTATCGACCGGGCCCGGGCGGATGCAATGGCAGCGAATCCCCTTCCGTCCGTATTCCACCGCGACCGCGCGGGTGAACGCCTCGATGGCTCCCTTGGTCGCGGCGTAGACGGCCTGGCCCCGGACCGGCCGTTCGGCCGCGACAGAGCTGACGTTGAGGATCACCCCATGCCGCTCGGCCAGCATCGGGCGGAGCGCCGCACGAGTGCAGAAGATGGTCCCGAACAGATTGGTGCGAACGACGTCGCCGACGTCCTCGACGCGCGAGGTCGCGAGGAGCGAAGGCCGAATGATGCCGGCGTTGTTGACGAGCGCGTCGATCCCGCCAGCCCGGCGCTCGAATTCCTCGAACGCGGCCGACACGGCGCTGGAATCGCCGACGTCGAACCGGAGGAGCACCGCTTGTGGACCGATGCGGCCGGCGACCTCATCCGCATCCTCCTCGCCACGATGGAAATTGACGCCGACCAGCGCACCCGCCTCCGCGCAGGCGATCGCGATCGCCCGGCCGATCCCGCGGGAAGCGCCAGTGACGATCACGCGTTTACCTTCGAGCGTTGGTGAGTCGCGTCCTCGGCGGTCAGGCATCAGCGGCCCTCAGCACGAGCGACGCGTTCTGGCCACCGAACGCAAACGAATTCGACAGCACGAACCGCTGCGGATGGTTCCGGGCCGTGTGCGGAACGTAATCGAGATCGCAGGCGGGATCGCGGTAATCCAGATTGATGGTCGGAGGCACGATCCCTGCCTTCATCCCGGCGATCGCCGCGATCGCTTCGACCGCGCCAGCAGCGGCGATGAGGTGGCCGATCATGGACTTCGTGGCGCAGACGGGGATGTCGTACGCGCGCCGGCCGAAGAGGCGCTTGATCGCCAGCGTCTCGACCGGATCGTTTTTCGGGGTGGCCGTGCCGTGGGCATTGATGCAGTCGATCCGGTCGGGATCGACCTGCGCCTCCGACAGCGCACGCGACATCGCCTGGAAGGCACCGCGGCCGTCGGGGTGCGGCTCGCTGATGCCGTGGGCGTCGAACGACGCGCCGTAGCCACAGACTTCCGCGTGCACTTCTGCTCGGCGCGCGCGCGCATCCTCGAGCCGCTCGAGAATCAGTACGCCAGCCCCTTCACCCAGCACGAACCCCGATCGCCGCAGATCAAACGGTCTGGAAGCGCGGGGGGGATCGTCATTCGCCGTCGAAGTCGCCCCAATGCTGCAGAAGCCGGCTACGCCCAGCGGATTGATCATCGAGTCGGCGCCGCCAGCCATCATCCAGCGCCGCCGGCCCGACGCGATCATGCGAAAGGCGCTGCCAATCGCGTCGGTGCCCGCCGCGCAGGCCGACACGTGCGTGACCGGTGGCGCCCGCAGCTCGAACCGGCCGGCTACCATCGAGACACACAGATCTGAAGGCGTCTGAAGGTAGATGGCGCGGTCGGCGATCCCGTCAGGGACTGGCCGACCGCGTCGCTTCGCCGCAAGATCATCCATGGAAAACAGCTCGAGACCGAGGCCGAGACTCAAGCCTCCATCACCCGAGGGGCGCGTGCCGGCGCGCGTGGCCTCGTTCATGGCCTGCGCGGCCGCGTCGAGCACGAACGAGATCTTGCGGTCGCGCATCAGCTCCCCGTCCCACTTCACCTCGGCGGCAATGCGCGTCGGCAACGTCGCCGGATCGAAGGTCGTAATGGGGCCGATACCCGATCGCCCGGCGAAGAGCGCATCGCGAAAGCTGTCGGACGTGCGGCCGATCGGCGACACCACGCCCATGCCAGTGACGGCAACGCGGTAACTCACGTCACCTCCCACGTGCTCGAGACGGTGAAGCCGTCGCGCGTCCGCGCCCTGTGGGTCAACCGTCCGCGCCCGGTCTCGGCAAGCGCGACGCCAAGCGATGCCGGTCCCAGCTCACGGATGCCCGTGACGCACACCCCGTCGCGGGCCAGGCACTCGGACGGCGTACGGCCCGCGAATGGCTCAACCGGGGAGTAATCGAGCCGCCAGTCGACAAGCCGCGCGTGGGGCGTCGCTCCTCGGGCCACCGCCTCAGCCCGGCGCTCGAGCACGATGAAGGCCGCCGCGTCGGCGAGCCGCGCCGGCTCGACCGGTGGCGTGAGGCGGCTGAAGTGGTGCTCGACGAGAAAGTTCCTCTGATCGGCGACCGCACCAACCAGCGCGACGTCGATGATCCCCGAGGTGATTGCCGCGATCGCTCCCTCCAGCACGGTATAGAACTGCCCGATGCCGGGGTAGCTGACCTCATACGGGCCCTGGATGTCGAGGTTCAACGACACGTGGAAGGCCGGCATGTTCGGGAGCACCCGGAACGTCAAGAGTGGGTTGATCGCGCCGAACGCATTCGCCGCGAACCGCTGCATCGAAAAGTCGTCGCCGTCGAGCGACGCGTCGATCAGCCGGTTGATGTCGCCCGCCTCGAACGGAATGTAGCCGACGGCGGCATACAGTCCGCAGCGTTCGCCGAGCGGTGAGGCCAGCCCCGCGGCCTGGACCGCACGCGCGCCAGCCACCACGGCCAGCCCATCCTGCTTGCCCATGAACTTCCCCATCTTGCGGATGCGCAGATAGGGCCCGACGTCGTACGCGCCGCACACCGCCGCCATTCCGGTCACCGCGACGTCCGTGCCCTGGATGAATGCGTCGCTCATGGGAACACGAGTGGCGGCGTGAAGTGGCGGGTCCACAGGCTGTAGACATACCGCCGCTGTTCGTGGACGCGCGGCGAGTCGATGCCGCGCAGCACGAACGTCAGGACGCCTCGCGCCGCCTGCTTCCCTTCCAGGGTGGCGTCGAAGGAGACCTGCGCGGATGTCTCGCGCGTGGACTCGATCGTCACCGCGATCTCGAGCCGATCGCCCGGCCCGACCAGCTCGTGAAACTTCGCTTTCTCGATCTGGACGAGCAGTGCGCGGCGGACGGGCTCGGTGGCGGTGTTGAAGGTCATTTCGAGCAGGAATCCGGCGAGCTGCGCCGCCGCCTCGACGATCAGAGCGCCCGGCAGCGTCGGAAAGTCCGGAAAATGGTCGTGAAGGATCTCGTCGGTCAGGGTCGCGCACTTCACGCCGCGAGCGCGCTGACCCACGACTAGCTCGGTCACCTTGTCTATTAGGTAGTAACGCATCGGTCTCTCACACCGATCGCATCCGTGTGGCGAGATCGCGCCACGCGCTGAGCGTGCCGCCGCCGCCCAACGCCTGGGAAAAGCCGCGGCACGCCGTCCAGCAGTCCTGGCAGCCCTGCGCCGGCTTCGCGGCGCGCATCCTGTCGTGGATCACACCAAGCGATTCGACCCGGACGTTTCCGAACGAGCGATCGATTTTTTCGATGCAGGGCGAGACGTTGCCGACGTGATCGATGTTGAAACCCTGATCTCCGGCGTGGCACGCAGGCATCGGCGAGCCATCGAGATACCCGGGGATGGCCCGGACGTAGTCCCCGAACATCCGGAAGTGCGCGTATTGTGCCCAGCGTCGTGGATATTCCGCGGCGGCGTCAGGTGACGGCAGATCGGCGCCCGACGCCCGCCGGAATCCATGAGTCGACAGGAGCGTGGCGCAGTGGCCGACCCGCTCGCGCTCGGAGCGCTGCAACAGCGCCTCGAGATCCTCAGCGTTGTCGCGCATCAGCACCGTCATCACATGGACCTGTTTGCCGGCATGCGGCGCGGAATCGCGAAAGCTGGCCACCGCCTGCCATGCGCGGCTGAAGGCGCCCGGCAGCTTGCGGCGTCGATCGTGCCGCTCCGCGGTCGCGTAATCGATCGACACGCCTGCCTGCGCCAGCCCGGCGCTCCAGAGCGCCCGCGCCCGGGTCTCGTCGACATACCAGCCGTTCGTGTAGAGGACCGGGATGTGGCGCCGTCCGAAGATCGCAACGATGTCGATGAGGTCGGGACGCACGAACGGCTCTCCTCCTTCGACCGACACCAGAAACGTCCCGAGCGCGCTCATCTCGTGCTCGATGCGCTCGAAATCCGCGAGCGTCAGTTCCTCACCGGGGGCGACGCCGTTCGGCCAGAAATCACAGAAGCTGCATTGCATGTTGCAGCGGTTGGTCACCTGCAGCATGACCTGGAACGGCCGGCGCGCCAGAACCCCCAGCGCGAACCGCAGATCCCGGCGCTGCTCGGTCCACGTCATCGAAACTGCCCCCGGGCGAGGAGCTGCTCGACGACGCGACGGCCGGAGTGGCCGAGCAGCGGTAGCGATGCCTGATATTGATCGAACACGCGGCCAATCGTCTCGATCGCGTCTGCAATCTCGGCGCGATCGATGGTCAGCGGCGGCTCGATCCGGATGACGTCCCACGCCTGCGACGCGGGCTGCACGATCAGGCCGGCCTCGAGCAGCGCGAGGGCGAGCCACTGTCCCGCGACCGTGCGCGCGACCGGTCCCCGCAATTGAACCGCGGTCAGCAGACCGCGTCCGCGCACGTCCGCCACGAGCGGATGATCGCGCAGCCGCTCGCGAAGCGCGGTCAGCATCTCTGTTCCCAGGTCGCGGCTTCGCTCGACCAGCCTCTCGTCCGCCATGATGCTGAGCGTCTCGAGCGCCGCGGCACACCCGAACGCGTGTCCGGCGAACGTCGACCCGTGCAGATCGAACCGGCGCATCGACCCGTACGCTTGCTTCTGCACCCGCCTCGTCGTCAGGGTCATGGCCACCGGCGCGATCGATCCGCCGGCCGACTTGCCGAGCATCAGCAGATCCGGAACGGCGTCCTCCTGCTGAAACGCGAACATCGATCCAGTACGGCCGTAGCCGGTCTGCACCTCGTCCAATGCCAGGAGCGTGCCGTGCTTCGAGCAAAGCGCTCGCGCGGCGCGAAGATAGCCCGAGGGCGGAAACCGGACGCCTCCTTCGATCTGCACTGGCTCGACCAGGAAGGCCGCGACATCACCGGCGCGCAGGACGCGTTCGAGCGCATCGGCGTCCCCGAACGGAACGGCCGTGCAATCGGGCAGGAGCGGCAGGAATGGCTGCCGCATCCGTTTCGATGCGCTCAGTGAGAGCGTCCCGAGGCTCAGACCGTGGTAAGCGCCTTCACAGAAGACGATGCGCGATCGCCTCGTCGCCGCACGCGCCGCCTTGATCGCCGCCTCGACGGCTTCGGCGCCGCTGTTGGAGAAGAGCGTCATCTCCAGCGGCGGTCCGGCCGCGGACGCCAGCGCCTCTGCCAGCCGCGCGGCGTGCGGTGACGGTCCGGTATGACTGAGATTCAGGGGCTGCTCGTCGAGGAACGCTCGCAGGCGTGAGATGAGACGCGGATGATTGTGGCCGAGATTCGCGCTGCCGAACCCCGCGAGCAGATCGAGGTAGCGGCGGCCCTTCTCGTCCCAGACGAACACGCCGTCGGCTCTGGTGAACACGCGCCCATAACCGAGCACGCCAAGGAGTTTCACGAACGCGGGGTCCACGTGCCGCGCGTATTGCGCCACCGTCGTGCTCATATGCCTCGGCGTGGCGCACCGGCCGGATGGAACCGCCGGAAGAGCATCTCGGTGAGCGCAAACGTGAAGGCACCGCTCACGAGGAGCATGGCGAAATAGATCGGATACGTTGGAAAGCGATCCTCCCAGCCAGGCCACACGCTGAAGGCCAGATTGATGTTGGCGCTGTGAGGTGTGATCGCGCGGGTGAGCACCCACAGCGCCAGGTAGGCGGCAAGCGCCTGCCACGCGCTGCCGCGTGGAATCCCGAACCGGCCGGCGCCATACATGCCGATGAGGAACGCGCCGAGATGCGTCACCGCCGCCGTCGGCATGAACTCGCCGCCGGTGAAGGTATAAATCAGCCAGATCGGAAGTCCGAAGCACGACCACAGCAGCCCGATGGCGTTGAGGGACGCGTTGTTCCTCAAGAGGCCGGCCGCAACCAGCAGCAGGGCGAGGTGACAGCCCCACAGCAGATCGTAGGGTTCGCCGCGGGACAGGTGGACCACCGCATGGAGGACATAGAAGGCGATCGCGACGAAGGCGAGCCACCGCCTCATCACAGCGCTCCGTCGACGACGATGGTCTGCGCCGTAATGAGCGTGTTCTCCATCGCCAGCCACGCCACGAGATTCGCGACTTCCTCGAGCCGCCCGAGCCGCTTCAGCCCACAGTGCTTCAGGTACTCGCGCCGCAGATCGTCGGGGAGCACGCGCGACAAGCCACCGTCGAGAACGCCGGGCGCGACGGTGTTGACGCGAATGTTGTACGGCCCGAGCTCCTTGGCCATCGCCTTGACCATGCCGCTCAGCGCGGCCTTCGATGCCGCGTAATGAACCGGCGAGGGGGCCGGCTTGACGCCGTCGATCGACCCGAGCAGCACGATGTTGCCGCCGTTCCCGCGCATCAGTTTGCCGAGGTGCCTGACCGCGAAAAACGAGCTCCTGGCGTTGACGTCGATCATCGCATTCCACGCGCGCTCGTCGACGTCGTCCATCAGGTGATGCACCGTGGCGCCATCGTGCGGGACGGTCGTGCCCACGGCGGCGCAGTTGACGAAGGCGTGGATGGGTCCCAGTTCACGCTGGAACTCGTCCAGGGTGCGATCGATCGCGGCGACGTCGGTGACATCGAGCGTTTTGCTGATCCCGTCGATGCCGTTCGCAGCACTTTTGAAGACCGTGAATCCCACGCGCGCGCCGCGTGCGCGCAGGGCATGACAGACCTCCCGCCCGACCGCCCCCGATCCGCCGAACACGACGCAGGACGGTGCGCCGGCGGGCATCACAGCCCTCCGTCGATGACGACCGTCTCGCCCGACATGTAGCTGTTGGCGCCGGAGACGAGAAACGCCGCGCTTCGCGCGACTTCCTGGAGGCTGCCGAGCCGACCGAGCGAGCAATGCTTGAGATAGTCGGCGAGGCGGTAGTCGGGCAGATTGCGGCTGACCCCGTCCTCGAGCAGCCCGGGGGCCAGACACAGGACGCGGATGCCGTAGCGCGCGACTTCCTTGGCCAGCGCCTCGCTGAGCCCTTTGATGGCCGCCTTGCTGGCGCAGTAGTGAACCGGCGCGTCCATCATGCGGACCGACACGAGGGATCCGATATTCAGGACCACGCCGCGCTTGCGCCGGATCATTCCGCGCAGCACCGCCCGGGAGGTCAGGAACGTGCCCTTGACGTTGACGTCCATGACGCGGTCCCAGTCCTCCTCCTCCATCAACGCCAGCGGCAGGTTCTGGCTGACTCCCGCGTTGTTGACGAGGATGTCGATCGCCCCCCATTCCCGCTCGATCTCGTCGACCATCGCGCCGGTCCCGGCGACATCGAGCACCGAGACGCGGAAGGCCTTCGGCGCACCGCCCGCCGCGGCGATCGTCGTCTGGGCGCCGGCTTCGTCGCGCGCATAGCTGAACGCGACGCGCGCGCCTTCGGCGACGAAGGCCTCGACGAGCGCGCGTCCGAGCCCGCGGGAGCCGCCGGTGACGAGCGCGGTGTTGCCTGAGAGGATCGCCATTCGGCCGCTTAGGCTTTGCCCCAGACGACCGGCGCGCCGATCGGGCCCATGAACCGCGGATCCTTGTGCCGGTAGAACATGTTGTAGGCGCAGCCCGGCATCAATCGCCCGTCCGGCAGCGCGTAGTGCGTGCAGCACTTCTTGATGCGATCGACCTCGAACGTGTGCTCGTCCATGAACGCGTGGATGAAGATCGTCTTCACGAGCCCCTCGCCGATGTGCAGGCGCTCTTCCAGCTCCAGCGCGCGGTCTTCGGGGTACATGCAGCGTACGGCCTTGCGCAGCGTCTTCAGGATTCGCTCGTTGTCCGGACTCTGGCCCGAGCTCGACCACAGCTCGTTGATGGTGTCGCGAATCGTGTTCTCGAATGTCGCATCGGGCCGAATCGTGCCGCGGTTGGCAATGACTTCCAGGTACTTCTCGAGATCGATGAAGCGGGGAAACGGCACGAACCCGTCGTCGGTTTTGAGGAGATACGTGAGACCGAAGCAACCCGGATGCGAGCACGGCAGCGGCAGGAAGTCCTGCTTCTTCAGGAGACCGCCGGTCTGCTCCTCGGCACACCGGACGACGTCAGGGATGGTCATCACGTTGAGCGGATCGTGCGGTCCGAAATGCGCGCCGCCGTAGCCCGTGTACGACGCGGGCTGGAACATCAGCGACAGGATGAAGTCCCGCTCGAACAGGAGCCTGATGCAATCCCCGATCTGACCGTCGTTGACTCCCTTCGCGACGGTCGACACGATCGTCGTCCGCACGCCGGCGCGCTCGAGATTGTCGAGCGCGCGGACCTTGACGGCGTGGTGATCGCCGGCGCCCCTGAGGACCCGCAGCTCGGGGTTGCGGAGCGCATCGAGCTGGAGATTGACGTAGACCTTGCGAGCGGCCAGCTCGCGGCAGAATCCTTCGTCGCTGGCGATGCGCAGGCCGTTGGTCGAGATCGACACGCGCGAAATCTCCGGCCGCCGCGCGATGTCGATGAGCTCGAGGAACCTCGGGTGGATCGTCGGCTCACCTCCCGACAGATTCACCGTGTCGAGCAACCCCTCTTTCTCGATCAGTCCGTCGATCGTCGCGCGGAACTCCTCCGTCGACATGTGGTAGTTGTTCCGGTTCTGGACGATGCAGATGGGACATTCGAGGTTGCAATGGTTGGTGATCTCGATGATCGGCAGACAGCTGTGCTGCTCGTGATCCGGGCACAGGCCGCAATCCTTGGGACAGCCCTCGGCCACCCGGGTCGAGTGCTTCAGCGGCACCGATCCTTCCTTGATGTAGGTCAGCGATTTCAGGAACCAGTCGGCGTCTCCCGAGATGAGCGCCTCGGACTGCCCGTCACGCGGGCACTGCTTCCTCAGGTACACCTTGCCGTCCCTGATGATGCGGGCGCCATCCACGAGCGATCGGCACGTCGGACAGATCCCTTTCGAAAAGGAGTGGAAGACTTCGCGGACGCCGGCGTCCGGCACGCTGACGAACTGCGGTTCCACGAGCGGCAATTTCATGACCGGGTCCTTCCAGGGCTATGGGTGGGCCTGGTCAGCGTCATGCGATTCAGCATCTTCGGATCGGCGAACCGCCTGTCCTTCTCGCGGTACAGCACGTTGTAGGAGCAGGTGGGAATGTTGCCGCCATCTTCCTGCGGCACGCCGACGGGGCATTTCATCACGCGCGCGACGTCGAAGTTCTCTTCGTCCATGTGCGAGTGGATGTAGATCGCCTTCACCGTCCGCTCGGAGATCTTCTGGCGTTCCAGGATCGACAGCCGGCGATCGGCCGGAAACAACTCGTTGAGCAGGCGCTTGATGGTCGTGAGAACCGCTGCGCTCTCGGGCACACGGTCCGGATTGGCCCAGAGGTCGTCGATGAGGTCCCGGAATACCTGCTCGAGCTGTTCGCGCGGCTCGATGTAGAGCGAGTCTCCGAGCAGCTCGAACATCTTCGCGCGTGAGGTCAGCCGCGTGAACGGCACGTACCCGCCATCGTCCAGGCACAGGACGTAGCAGATCGAGTAGCAGTGTGGATGCGCCAGCGGCGACGGTACGAAGTCGCGCCACTGAATTCGTCCGCCGGTAGCTTCCGCTATCCGCGCGTGGAGATCGGGAATCGTGATTCGCGCCGACCGCGTAAAGCCGACGCCTCCCTGACCGGTGAACGTCATCGTGTGCAGCTCGAGCGACCGGATGTGCGGCTTGCCGAGCACCAGCTGCAGGAGGCTGCCGACTTCGTCGTCATTCAGGCCCATCGCGACGGCGGGCAGGATCGTCGTCGCCACGTCGTGCTTCTCGAGGAGCTCGAGCGCTTCGAGCTTGGCCTTTACCGTATTCGCGCCGAGGAGGATGCGGTCGGTTTCCGGCCGGAACGTGTCGAGCGACAGCACGATGCGGGCGTCGAGTGCCGCCAGCTTGCGGACGTACGACTCGTCACGCAGCTTCAGGCCGTTGGTGGAAATCGTCAGCCGCCTGATCCCGGCATCGCGGCACATCGCCAGGAAGTCGAGCAGCTGGGGGTGGAGCGTCGGCTCGCCGCCGGTGAAATTGATGATGTCGACTTCGTCGTGATCCTCGGCAAGGTGCCCGAGGATCGTCGACAGGTCGGCGGCGGACATCTGGTGCGCCGCCTCGTTCTTGTTGATCGTGTAGCAGATCGGGCAGTCGAGATTGCAGGCAGAGGTGATGGGAATGACCGGCAGGTACACCTTCTGCTGATGCGACGGGCATGCGCCGCAGTCGAACGGACAACCGTCGGTGACCGGCCTGCTGATCCGCCTGGGCGGCGTGTGGGGCGCGATGAACGACAGTGCGTCGAGATACCACTCGACCGACGACGAGACGCGGCACCGCTGGTGGCCGTGCGACGGACAGAACTTGTCGAACCACACGGCATCGTCCGCAAAGAGAACCTTGGCGTCGACGGCCGTCTTGCACGTTCCGCAAAGACTCTTCGTCAGCGAGTAATAGATGTGGTCCGTGAACGCGCGCTCGGGCGGGACGGATATCACGTCGCGCGGATTCTAACTCACGCGAGACGCAGGCTGCGCTTCAATTCGTCATCTCCGCGAATCACAAAGTTCGGGTGGGTGAGCCTCCGTTCCCTCAATACTCAGCATTTTGCGCTGGCCGCGGGCCGGAAACTTGAGTGCGTGCGTGACTGCTGCCCGACCGGAGGCGGCTCGGGTGTGATACCCGGCTCTCACATCGAGACGACCCTGCGAGTAGGATCTGATATATGGCTAAGCCACCGCTCATCTTCACCTTCTACATTGCGGCCCCGATCGAGAACGTCTGGAACGGGTTCGTGTCGAAGGAGACGAACCGGACGATCTTCATGGGCGCGGACTTCGAGGTGGACCTCAGGGCTGGCGGCGCGATGACCTGGTCGGGGCCGGGTAAGGATGGACAGCGGGCACGCTACGTGACGGGCGAGGTGCTGAGGGTGGAGCCACCGACGCGACTCGAGTACAAGTTCGGTATGGGCGATGGAGCCGTGATGTCCAGGGTGAAGGTAGAGTTGACTCAGGAGACGGAGGCGGTGAAGGTCGTCGTCACGAACGATGAGTGGGCAGAGGAGGATCCGGCGTATCTACAGAATGCGGACGGCTGGCCGCGGATCCTTTCGCGGCTGAAGACGCTCCTGGAAACAGGACAGACCTTTCGGCCGCATTGATGACCGCGGCTGACGCGAACCTGAATGGGTGGTGCGGCCCCAATGAGAATGAACGTGGATTCGGTTGGGCAGTCGTCGGTGGGGCGGGCGAGGCTCGTCCCAGCGCGGCCTCGGAATGATCACCAACCGGTCTTCGAAGGAATCTGGCTCTGCGATCGGGCGCATGCATCAACGCGTCAGGAACGGTGGCGCGGCAGCTGGGCTTCTGGTCGTCGCCGCGGTTGTCGTATTCATCGTTCTGCGATTCCGATCGGCCACTGACGATCCTGTTCCGGAACGGACGGACGTTCAGGAGGTGTGCCGAATCGACGGAAAATCGTTGACACCGCACGGACCCGGAAATCATCCGCTTGCAGAAGCCGCCGCCCGATTCGCCCTTCTCAGCGGTGCGAGCCGGACCTACTGGTTACTCGACTCCACGGACTGCACACTTCGGGAGGTGACCGTGCCGCCGCCGGGGGGAGCCGGACGAATCGAGGCCGTCACTCTCAGCGACCTCGAAGTCCTGTTTGCCGCGACAGGCGAGACGGATCTGCCCGTCGAGCTCATCCGCCTCGATCTCGTCACCGGCGAACAGAAGCGTCGCCCGCTCCCCCAACGTGGCGAGGCAGCCGTCCAACTTCAAATCTCCAAGGATGGCGGCCGGGCCGTCTGGATCACCGGCTTCGCGACCGATCACGAGCGTGTGCACGGCGCACCAGTCGGCCAGCCGCAGCCGGAATTCTCGTTTGCGCCAGGTGCCGGTCTTGGACTCGGTCCCCACTACCTGGTTGATGTCGGTCGCAGCGGACGCGAAGTCCTGCTGCAACGCGAGAGCGGTGTGTATCTGCTGGTCGACTTGTCGGGCTCACTGATTCGGACGCTCACGACCGACGACAGCATCCAGCCGTTCGGCGCCACAATTCGCTTCGCTCCCAGCGGCGATGCGTATGTCGCCTGGCACAATTATTTGGAACAACTACGGTCAGTCGTGCAGTGGCGTGTCGCCGGTCGCGTCGTTCGCAAAGACCTTCCGGACGAGTCCACCGTCGTTTCAGCCGCCGCGTCAACGGACTGGAGCTGGGTAGCCGCGAGCGTTCAGGCGAACACGAAGAGCGGACGAGGCGTCGAGTCGCTTACCGTGTGGTCGACGGACGGCACCGTCCGATTCCACAAGAGGCTGCGGGACGGCGCGCGCACGCCGGTGGTGTTCCTGGCCGGCGACCTGGTTGCCTACACCGAGGTAGACGCGACGTGGCAGGCTGCAACCCGCGTCATCAGATTGACTCGAACGGCTTCGACGTCTGGCAGCCGTTGAAGTCGCATGCCCAGTGGCAGTGCGTGCTCCGCAATCTGCTCGACAGCCCGATCCTCGTCTCTACGGCCTGCTTCCGCCCGAGTCCCGCCGGCGTCCCGTCGATACGACCGGTATCGCCCGCAGGCACGACGCTCTCCGTCGTCTCCGACGATGACTTCGCTTGCGATTCCGTGTCGTCGGGATGACTAGCTCATCGCCTACGCGCCTGCTGAGAAGCCGCGATGACATCACCGAACGATGGGGAGAAATGGATGTCGGCGTCAAATGGTCGGAGAGGAGTAACGCCAACCACTGGTGCGATTGCTGACTGAACCCCTGCGGGCAATGAGCTGCTTCCTCGGGCCAGTTCAGCACGGGGCTCATCTCCGAGGCGGCGGCCGGACGCTCGTTCCGCTGGCGTGTTCGACGGCACTCGGTCCAGACCGAGCACGAAACCTGTGCCGCCTCGACATCTCCGAAAGAGCCGCCCGCGCCTCAAATGGACGGCGTTGCCGAAATTGTGATCGATAGGTCGCAGTGTGCAAGCAGGCGCTCGGCACCGACGGCCATTTCAGTCGCGCCGGCGTCAAAAGATGGACGAAAAACTGGCGCTCGTCTTGCTCGGGGTGACTGCGGTGCTGACACTCTCACTGCTCTTACTGATCGCAACGGCGCAAGCCGCGCAACCGCCGGCAGAATTGACCGGCCTCTTGGACCGCCTGCCGACAGCCGACGAACCGTCCAATGAGGTCTACTGCATCCCGGCAACCGAGGCGCAGCGAAACCGGCTCGTCGATGAGCGCGCACCTATCGGCCAGACGTGGGCCTGCCAGGTCTTCTACCTTTCGGCGTACCGCGGGCGATCCGCGCTGTTCATCGAACGCCCGTCTCGAACCCCCCTCTTGTATATCGACTTGAATGGCGACAACCATTTCACAGACCGCGAGCGTCACGCGTTGCCACCCGACGGCGATCTACTGATCAAGCTCCCTCCCATCGCCGAGATGAGAGCGGAGTACCCGGTCAGAATCCGGGTCGCGCCCCCGGAGTTGAAACACCTGATCTCGCCGGTTGGACGTCTCCTCCTGCAATCCGTGATTCCCATCTACACCGGATCCGTCAGTATCGGAGGCCGGCAGGTTTCAGTGGAATATTCGGCCGATCCGTTGACCCTCGAACCGATGTCCGTCGGGAGCTGGATAGGTATCGACGGAGATGGCGACGGGCATATCGATTCGGACTTGCTGAGTCCCGAAAGAGCCTTCGCGACGTCGAACGTAACGGTCATGCGCGTCGGCGACCGCTACGTGTCGACGACGAGTATCGATCCCGTCACCGGAGTCGTGAAGTTGCGGGAACACGTGCCGTCGGATTATCCGCGCATTGAGTTGGCACAGGGGACGCAGCTGCCGGACTTCAGTTTTGTGGACCTATCCGGCGCGCCGAGGCGGCTGTCAGACCTGCCGGCACGGCTGATGCTCCTCATCGTGTGGGCACCCTGGTGTCCGCCGGCCGTTGATGAACTTCCCCACGTGCAGCGGGCCTATCAAACGCTTCATCCCAACGGTGTCGATGTCCTGGGTCTGACGGAGGGCGATGTCAAAGAGGTACGCGCGGTCGCCAATCAACACGCCGTCACCTGGAGAAACAGCACACCTGAAAGCGTTGCGGATCTGCTCAAGCGTCGCCTGCACATCTTCGGCAATCCGACCTACATCGTCCTCGACGCGGAGCGAAGGATCGTGGCGATCAGCGGGATCGGCGAAGCCGGGTCTCGCTTTCGCGGAACGCGCCTGCTCGAAACGCTGCGGGAACTGCTTCGGTAGCATCTATTCGACACTCACCACGCTCGCGGAATCGTCACGAAATCGGCCACATGCTCGCCACAGTGGCGCTGCTCGCGGCATGGTTCCCGGCGTATCGGGCCTCCCGCATCGATCCGGCTCGCATGATGAGCGAGTAGCTCAACGTCGACTGCGGACTCCAACTCACGCGAGACGCAGGCTGCGCTTCAATTCTTGATCTCCGCGAATCCTCCAGATCTTCTGATCGAGGTAATAGTGATTCATCGCCAGCCCCCACCAGAGGCAGAGGCCGATCTGGTTCACGGTCACTGGACCTAACGCGGTGCCGCCGGTGAACCACTGGCACGATGGAAACACCCCGGTTGAACACGCGAAGGTGAAGTACACGGCGATGGAGAAGACCCCGCATGCGGCGAGAAACATCAGCGGCGCGCGATTCACGAATCCCGCGAGCCCGTGCCCCGCGCGATCGGCGTAACGATTCCGGTTGTGGAACCAGACGAGGCCGACGTACTGCACGTTGTGGAAGATCACGATGACGATAGAAAGGAGAAGGAAGTCCTGATCGGGCCCCTGGGACGCGCCGTAGACCGGCTCGAACCTCGCGATGGCGAAATAGATCAGCCCGTATAGGAGCACGGTTCCCAGCAGGTACGGAGTCTTTGGGTTGCGCGGATTGGCCCCGCGCCTGAGTCGATGCACAACGAAGGACGCAAGTGCCGCAAGCCAGACGGCCACGAGCGTGTACGCCGCCAACGATTCCACAACTGACAAATGCCCGATGTGGAGCCGCATGAGCTCGCGCGCCCGCGGATGCGTCAGCAGAAAGTAGGCATAGGGAGCCCAGCAGCCGACGTAGAGGGTGACCTGGTCGAGCGTGCGCGCGCTCCAGTCGCGGTTGATCGTGTTGTAGAGGGCCACGAATCCGTAGTGCTGGCGGACGACGTGGTAATAACCGTAGAACGTGGCGAAGGCAAGGAAGAGCAGAAACGGATCCTGAGATCCCGATGCCACGGTAAGCGCCAGGAAGAGAGGGCCCACGGCGAACGTGAGCAGGCTCGTCAGCAGGAGCGCGGGCCGGCGCCGCCATTCTTCGGCGTCGAAATATGTTCGCGTGAACGCCGCGCCAATGTGGGGTCCGTCGAACGCCAACAGCCAGATCCACCACAGCGCGACAATCGGCGCGCCGGCCGCGAAATAGAGCGCGAGAACGATCAGGCTCAGCACGCCGCCGCCGAAGAACCACGTCAGATCGAACGCGCGGCTCACCAGCCAGCGTGGGGAGGTTGTCGCCGCCGGGGATCCGGTGGTCCGTGACGCGTTGGTCCTCGCTCCGGGCGGGTGCATGCGTAGCTAGTTCGAGCGGCGCGACCGATAGAGTCCCAGAATTGCAGCGACGAGAGGCGCTGCTATCAGCATCATCATCGCCACCCACGTCGGGATCAGTTCGCCAAACATTGCTCAGTCCTCGGACGGACCTTCCGATCGAAACGGACTGACGAGATTGCCACCGTCGTCCCAGCTCACCTCGAACGGCCGTTCCACGACGGCATGGGGCAGGCCGTCAATCTGCCCGCGAAGATTCTCGCTGATCGCCAGACGGTCGAGGGCGAGCGTGTTGAGGATCCAGCCGAACGTCACCTGATCGGAATCGGTCCTCCCGGCCGTAGCCGAAATCCACTGCAGGCAGGCCCGATCGTCGGGAAAGTGGGTGGGCAGCCGTATCCGCGACGGGACGCTCGCGCTCAGCGCATTGACCCGGGTCGGCTCCCAGTCGATCTGTCGTGCAAGACGATCCGTCGTCACGTCTGCCATGCCGATGCCGATGGCGTTGCCGTAGCTCGATGGGTGCAGCTCGCGGACGAAGATGCGCCGGATCGAGGGCAGGCCGGGCCACGGATTGTATTCACCGGCCGGTCCGCGGTTGACGACCTTCGCATCCATCCCGGTGCCGCTGATGTTCTTGCCCATTTCGTCGACGATGAGCACGTCGAGGTCGCAGGGCAGCGTGGGCATCCAGGATTTCGCGCGCGCGAGGAGCTCCTCGTCGCGCTGTTCGATCGACTCAGCCCGGACCGCCTCGAGGTGTGCGGTGTCGTGGTGCGCATCCTCCAGGACGGCCAGGCCGCCAATCATCTTCCCCGATTGCAGTACCTGCCGGCCGGCGGTGCGGATGACGTGCTCGAGGCCGAGCCGCTGCGCGTGGGTGTGGTAGTTTTGCGCGCCCGCGAACTTGCCGAGGCCGATCGCCATCATCTTCATGAGGCCGCTTTCGAGCCGGCCGCTGAAGCTCGTGTGCCACTTGACCCGCGCTACGATCATCACCCCGTCTGCAGCATGCGCGGCGGCATCCATGAAGACTTCGATCCCGTCGGCGGTCCGGCCGAGCGAGACGACCTCGGCCCGGCTCACGATCGGGCAACCCATGCTCGCCTGGCTGATGCCCAGGTGCGCGAGGACCTCCGCCTGACCTACGGGCGTCGCCGCACCGTGACTGCCCATGGCCGGGAAGATGAACGGCGCCGCCCCGTGATCCCGCCAGTACTGCACCGCGCTGTGCACGATGACGTCGATGTTGGCGATGCCGCGGCTGCCGACGCCAATCGCCACACGGGCGCCGGGCCCGAGCCGTGCCGCGAGGCCGCACTCTTCGAGCCGGGCCCGCGCATCGGCGCGTACATCGGCCAGCCGAAGGTTGGGGAAGTTCTGACGGATGGCGAGCAATCGGGGCGGAAACATCAGGCGCACGTTTCGACAGTGGGGACGAAGACGCCAGCAGGACACCGAAGCCGCATGTCAATGACCGAATCTATACCACTGGCCCCCGGGTCCGAATCGGTGGAAGATGTGTAGCTGCCGGCAGACAAGAAGAGGGAGTTTGCGAGTGACACACAAGACAGCTTCGCGATGGATCGGGCTTGCCGCGTCATTGACGCTCCTTGCGCTCATGATTACACCGCAAGTGGTCGTCGGACAGGGCGCCACCCAGGCCCCCGCAACGCCCGCCGGCGGAGCGCCGGCGCAGGGTCGCGGGGGCCGAGGAGGTGGCGTGGCCTTCGGCCCGCCGACCACGCCGACACGCTACGACGACTACACCGGCTTCACCAGGATCTTCGACGGACAGACGTTCACCAACTGGAATGGCGAGCGCGACGTGTGGTCGATCGTCGATGGCATGCTGCACGCCGACACCACCAAGACGCCCGGCCAGCATCACATCCACTACACCGGGCCCGGTGCGGTGATGCGCGATTTCACGCTGAAGGTCGAGGTGAAGCTGTCAGCGAGCGGGGCCAATGGCGGCATCCAGTACCGCAGCCGCCTGCTGCATCAGGCGCACGGCGGCTCGGTCGCCGATCCGCTGGGCAAGCCGCTGCCGGCCAACATCACCACGATGGCCGAGGCCGTGGCTGCGGGGATCACGGCCGCTCCCGCGGCGCGAGGGGGTGGACCGGGTGGCGGCGGTGGCCGAGGCGGCAACGCGCCAGGCGGGGGCAACGCGCCAGGCGGGGGCAATGCGCCGGGCGGCGGCAATGCGCCGGGCGGCAATCCACCGGGTGGCGGGGCTCCCCCTGCCCCGGGCGCGGCCGCCGCTGCCGCGCCGAACCCGTGCGTCGGCGAGGTCGGCAATCTTTCCGCGGCTCCGCCGGCCGGTCGAGGCAACGCCACCGGGACGCCGACGGGTAATCCGTGGCAGGTGAGCGGCTACCAGTTCGACATGGACTCCGGCAACCAGTTCACGGGCCAGCTCTATGAGGGCCAGGGCAGGAACATCATCACCGCTCCCGGGACGATTGGCATGCTCCTGCCTGGCAATTGCAAGATCCTGCTTGGCAAGCTGCCCGGCGACGCCAAGGTTGCGATCAGGCCGCACCAGGGACTCGATGGCGAGTGGCAGCAAATCGAGATCATCGTGCGGGGCAACACGATGACCCACATGATCAACGGCCAGGTGATGTCGATCACCGTGGACGACGATCCGGTTGCCCGCGCGCCGCAGGGCATCCTGTCGCTGCAGCTCGAGGGCAGCGGGCAGATCTGGTACCGGAACGTCTATCTCAAGCCGCAGGACAAGGCGCTGGACTTTCCACGATAGCGCCCACAAGACTTCAACAGCCACAAGACTTCCACAGGAGGACAGGAGTTCAGGAGATTCTTTTAGAACGAATTCTCCTGATCTCCTGTCCTCCTGTAAAAAAACGCTCCGAAGAGCGGCTGAACGACCGATAGCGTGAGGCGCCGCCACGATCGGAGGCCGACGGTTGAGGGCGTCAGTGTCCGCCGCTGCCGCGACGGCCTCCCGCCGCCGGCGGTGACGGAATCACATAGTCGCGCGGCGGCTCGGCGTCGAGCAGGTACTTGACGAAGTAGTCCCAGCGCCGCCTCATGACGTAACTCGCCGGCGTGTAGCCGTGGCCCGAGTTCGGGACGAGCAGCATGTCGAAATCCTTGTTCGCTGTGATCAGGGCGTCCGCGACCAGGAGCGTGTTGTAGGGCGGGACGTTGACGTCCATGGTGCCGTGGATCAGGAGCAGGCGGCCCTTCAGACCGGCCGCGTGCGTCTGCGTCGCCTCGATCTCGTAGTTGTCGGTGCCGTCGGGATTCTTCACCAGCGGTCCCTGGTAACGCTCACCCCAATCGTCCTCGTACTGGCGCTGGTCGTGGTTGCCGGACTCGGCGATGCCCACCTTGAAGAAGTCGTTGTAAGGCGCCCGCAGCAGCGCATCGGCGGTGATGAATCCGCCTCCCGAGTGGCCCCATATCGCTGCCTTGTCGATGTCGATCCACGGGTACCTCTGCGCCAGCTCCTTCATGCCCGCGATCTGATCCGGAATCGTGTTGTGGCGTCCCATCTCTCCGTAGTAGGCGTCGGTGAACGCTTTCGATCGATTCGGCGTCCCGGTGCCGTCGATGCTGACGACGACGAAACCGAGCTCGGCGAGCGCCTGCCGGTCGCCGCGCGCGACCGTGAACGCGCGTGACCCGACGCTGCCGCTCTGCGGACCCGGATACGCGTGATTGATGATCGGGTACTTCCTCGACGGATCGAAGTTCGTCGGCCGGAACAGGATGCCGTAGATGTCCGTCTTGCCGTCGGCCGCCGTCATCTTGATCGGCATCGGTGGCTTCCAGCCGGTGGCGAGCAGCCGAGAGATATCGGCCTTTTCGAGCGGCATGATCAGGGTCCCGGTCCTGCCATCCCGCAGCGTCGTCTCGGGAGCCACGTCCGGCTGGGAGATGGTATCGATCACGTACTTCCCGTCGGGCGAGATCTGGACGGCGTGCGTGCCGGCGCCTGGCGTGAGGGAGATCTGGTTCTTCCCGTCGAGCCCAATCCGGTACAGATGGATGAAATACGGGTCCTGGCCTTTCTCGCGGCCCGCCGCCTCGTACCACATCGTCCTGGTTGCGCGGTCGATGCGATTGACGCGGGTGATCGGGCCGGGGCCAGTGGTGATCTGGTTCTTCAGCCGGCCGCTCTCCAGGTCATACAGATACATCTGCGCCGTGCCATCGCGCTGCGAGTACCAGACGACTTCCTTCGAATCCCAGAGGATCTGCCACTGCACCCGCGTCTGCACGTGGGTCTTCTCGGTCTCGGTGAAGAGGACGCGGACCTCGCCCGATGCCGTGTCGGCAAGTTTGGCAGTCGAGCTCTTGTGGAAGCGATCGGTCGACACGAAGCCCAGACGCGAACCGTCAGGACTCCACAGGTACTCGCCCATGTCGAGGTCGTCTTCCGACATCGCGCGATGGAAGTCGGGCCCCATGAGCAGCCGGGTCGTCTTGCCGGTCTCGACGTCGATGACGAAGCGGCTGATCATCGCGACGACGGGATCGCCGGGCAGCGGATACTTCCACGCGCGCAGCACCGGGTGACCCCCCTTGACCGGCGTTTCGACGACATACATCTCGCCGACCTGGCGCTCGTCCTGCTGTTGGGTAGCGATCTTCTTGCCGTCCGGCGACCAGGACAGCGCCGGTGCCGCGCTCGTCCTCCATCCGGCATTGCTCGTCGCGTATCCGAAGTCCTTCACGCCATCGGTCGTCAATTGACGTTCCTGTCCCGAGGCCACATCCTTCACCCACAGGTTCCAGTCGCAGATGAAGACCGCCTTGCGTCGGTCGGGCGACATCGACGGTGGCGGAGGGCCGGTCATGCCGGTCACGTTCGGCCCGCAGGTTCGCGACAGGGCCACCCCGGTCCCCCCGCCGCCGCGGCCCGCGTCGCTCCCGCGCCCCCTCGGCTCCGGCGACGCCTGGCCGCCGGGTGGGGCCGTTTGCACAACCTCGCGGGTCTTCGCCACCGGATCGATGACGACGTTTTCGTCGCCAGTGAGGGTGGTGCGGACGTACCAGAGACGGCCGTCCGGCAGCCAGGTTGCGTCGACCGTGTCGCCAACCACCAGCCCCGTGAGGCCGGGCGCGAGCATCTTGACGGCGCGGTCGTAGTCGGCGGCGGTCAACGCGCGCCGGTTCTGTGCTCCGACGGTCCCCGCGGCCACTACGGCGAGACCGAGGACGATGATGACTGAACGATTGACAGAGGTGTGCATTGGAGATGAAGGTCAGGACATGGTGATTCATCGACGCCGGATCGTGCAACCTACGAGTCGGTGACTTGCCCGGTAAAACGAGTGGAGTTAGGCTTCCACGTCCAGCGACGCAGAAGGCGGTACTCGGGAGCACCATGAAACAGATCAATCGTCGGGAATTCGTGACTGCATCTGGATTGATCGGCACCAGCTTCGCCCTCGACGCCGGCCAGTCACCGGTCGGGCGGGATCAGCGCGCCGCTGCACAGACCCCCGAGGTGCCGGCCGCGCCGTTGACGTTCAAGACGCGGCCGCACAAGGCACTCATCGCCCGGCCGACCGAAGACGAGTTGAAGCAGATGAAGGCCGCGGGATTCGAAGGCGTCGAGGCGCGCGTGCTGCCGCCGGGCGAGGCGGCCGAGATGCGCAAGGTCGCCGACGGCCTGGGGATGCGGGTTCATTCGGTGCTCTACGGATGGGCGGAGTTCAACAGCCCTGACAAGAGCGAAGTCGATCGAACCTTCGGCGAAGCGCAGGACGCGCTACGGAGCGCCGAAGCGTTCGGTGCTGACACAGTGCTGCTCGTACCCTGCCGCATCGGCCCGCGTGGCGGTCGTGGCGCGGCCGCCCCGTCACCCGCCGACGACATCCGGATGCCGCGCCCGTGGGAGTTTCAGATCGAGTTCGACGACCGGACCGGCCACATCACCAAAGTTGTCTATGGCGACAACGCCCCGTATGCCGACTACATCAAGGCGCACAACCACGCCACCGACGCCTCGACCGAGTGGGTCAAGCGGCTGATTCCGCTGGCCGAAAAGACGAAGGTCGTGATCGCGCTGGAGAACGTCAGCAACAATCTCTGGGTCAAGCCGGCGCTCTTCCGGCAGTTCGTCCGATCGTTCCAGAGCCCGTGGGTGAAGGCCTACTACGACATCGGGAACCACGTCCGGTTCGCCCCGCCCGAGGAATGGATCCTGACACTTGGCGATCTGCTCGCGAAGATTCACGTGAAGGACTATCTGCTCGACCCGGCGGATCCGAGAGGCTTCGGGACCTCGGTGAACATTCGCGAGGGCAGCGTGCGCTGGCCGGTGCTGCGCCAGGCACTCGAAGTGGTCAACTACAACGGCTGGATGACGATCGAGAGCAACGGCAGCATTTCGTTCGAGGAGCGCAATCGCCGTCTCGATCTGATCCTGGCCGGCAGGTAGCGGACCTTCCGGTCATTTTGAAAGCGTCAAATCCCAAGCTCCAAGCTCCAAATCCCAACCGACTCCCAAACCCCAACGCCCAACCCAACCAAACGCCGCTTGGGAGTTGATTTGGGATTTGGTGATTGGGAGTGGGTTGGGATTTGGGATTTGGAGCTTGGGATTTGACGCTTTCAAATGACCGATGCAAGTCCTCTATCCCGCAAACGCGGTCAACCAGTAGGTGAATCGGAGCCACGCGTCCGTCGCGCTCAGCGGGACGCGCACCAGCTGCAGTGCAACCACGGCCGCTCCGCCGAGCCAGTACACCTTGTGCACGCGGCCGGTGGTGCGGTAGTCGTGCACCATCGCGATGACGATCAGCAGGTCCGCGATCAGGTGATGTCCCGCGCGACGAGCACGAGGAACTAATCACCGTCGTGCGAGGGTGATGGGGATCCGCCTCGCCAACTCCTGACGCACCTGCCGGCGCACGATCCCCCCAACTGTAGAGCTCGACCAGCTCGAGCAGTGATCTGTGTTGACTTCGCTGTGGCGGTCAAAGTACAGAAATCAAGCCTGTCTCGACTCCCTGCGTGCCTCGCCTGTCGCAGGGACGTATTACCGCTACTCACTGACGGAGGGAAGCGATGTCACCTGCCCGCCGCGCATCCGTTCCGCTGCTTCAAGGCCTCGCGCTCGTCTTGCTGTTCACCAGCCTCGCTCTCGGACAGTCGTTCACCGCGACTGTCGTCGGTACGGTCAAGGACCCGTCCGGTTCTTCAGTTCCTCACGCGTCGGTCATCATCACCGACACTGAGAGAGGAACGAGCCACACGACGGTCGCAGACGAAGGCGGCCGATTCACCGTCCCTGCGTTGCAGCCGGGCCAGTATGTGCTGACCGTCGAGGCTGCCGGGTTCAAGAAGTTCTCGAGCAGCCGGTTCACGCTCACTGTTCAGCAACAGGCCACGGTCGATGCCCGATTGGACGTCGGCGAGCTGTCCGAGACCGTCGAGGTGAGCGCCTCTGGCGCGCACGTGAATACCACCATCGCGAACCTGGGCCAGGTCATCGACAACACGACGCTCGTCTCGCTGCCCAACCTGGGGCGGAATCCGATGGCCTTCACCTACCTGACTCCTGGCGTTGTCGGATCGGGCGGCCGACCCGGTGACTCGAACACCAACTTCGTCGCCAACGGCTCTCGGAACTCGACCTCCGATGTCCTGCTGGACGGCGTGACCGTGGTGACCGTCGAGCAGAACTCCGGCGTCACCGACCTGAAGTACTCGCCCGCGGTGGACGCGGTGCAGGAGTTCAAGGTGCAGACCAACTTCTTCTCCGCCGAATTCGGCCAGACCGGCGGGGCAGTCGTGAACATGGTGACCAAGTCGGGCACCAACCGGTTCGATGGCACCGCGTACTACTTCCTGCGCCACTCCGATCTCAATGCCAACGACTGGTTCTCGAACAGGGCAGGGCGGACGCTTCCGTACTCCCGCCGCGATCAGGTTGGCGGCGTGCTCGGCGGCCCGGTGCTCAGGAACAAGACCTTCTTCTTCGCGATGTACGAGTACACGGAGGCGAAGAGCCCGCTCACCTCGACCCGGTCGGTTCCGACGCTGCTGCAACGGCAGGGTGATTTCTCGCAGACGAGGAACGCCTCCGGGCAGGTGATGACGATCTACAACCCCTTCGACACCTTCGTCAACGCCCAGGGAAACATCGAACGGAGGCCGTTCGAGGGCAACAAGATCCCCGCGAGCATGATGGATTCGATCGCGCTCCGCGCCCTGGCCTACTTCCCTCTGCCGAACACGCCGAGCACGTCGATCACCGAGACCAACAACTGGTTCGCGCAGGGAATCTCGCAGAGCGTCAACCGCCAGATGAGCTTCAAGATCGATCACAACTTCTCGGACCGGAGCCGGCTGAACGGACGCTACAGCTATGGTCCGTATACGACGAACCCACCGAACCTTTTCGGGGACCTGGCTCCGGCGTTTCCTCTCAACAACGGTCCGATCTCCGGGAGCGTCCATTCGTTCGTCACCGAATTCACGAGAACGCAGAGCGCGCGATCGCTCTGGAGCGTGCGCTACGGTTTGACCTATGCCCCCTTCACCCGCGACCCGATGGAGAGCTTCGATCTCACCCAGCTCGGTCTGCCGCAGTACATGAAGGATGAGGCGACGTTCAGCGTGTTCCCGAGGTTCGCACCCGACGGGTACAGCCCGATCGGCACGGAGGGATGGTTGAAGATGGATCGCCAGGAGGGCGTCCATCACGTGTCGGGCTCCTACACCACAGTCCTGGGCGGGCACAACATCAAGGCGGGCGGCGAGACCCGGTGGAACTTCCTCGACTACGCCCAGCCCGGATATCCCTCTGGTCAGTTCACCTTCGGCAGAGGCATCACCTGCAGGGATCGTTTCTCCTGCCCCGGCAACGAAGGGAACGGCCTCGCCGCGATGCTGATCGGCTGGCCGTCGGGCGGCGATTTCCACATCGACCCCAAGGTCTTCACCCGGTCGGGCTATTGGGGTTTCTACGTGCACGACGACTGGCGAATCGTGCCGAAGCTGACCTTGAATCTCGGCCTGCGCTACGACTTCGACGTGCCGCGCTGGGAGACTGAGGATCGCCAGAGCTACTGGGACCTGGACGCGCAATCGCCGATTCAGGTCGCCGGCTACGACACTCGCGGCGTCATCAGGTTCGTGGACAGCGGCAGGCGTTCGCCGTTCGACGGCGACATGAACAACCTGCAACCGCGGGTTGGCTTCGCGTACGCCGTCGATCAGAAGACCTCCGTCCGCGGCGGCTATGGACTCTTCTACACGCTCAGCCGCGCCACCGTTTTCGGGCACACGGGCGGGGGCTTCAACGTGAACTCCACGCCGACGTTCACGCTCGACTCCAACGCCACGCGCTACGCGACGCTGGCCAACCCGTATCCCAACGGCATGCTGCTGCCGCCCGGCCGATCGCAGGGCGACCGCACCTTCATCGGCCTGGGGGCCGGCACCATCCTGCCCAGCAACAACCGGAATCCCGAGTACCACTCCTGGAACACGTCCGTCCAGCGCGAGATCGGTTGGAGCTCGGTCCTCGAGGCCAACTACACCGGCAGCCGCGGCACCCACCTGTTCCTGCCGATCACGACCCTGTCGGCACTGCCCCAGGAGTACTGGTCGATGGGCCGCACGGCCCTGAACGCGGCGGTGCCAAATCCGTTTTACGGGTTGATCACCGATCCGCTGGCGACCGCGCTGAACGGACCCACGGTCCAGCGCTTCCGCCTGTTGCGGCCGATGCCGCAGTTCAACGGCACCAACGTCGCCACCTCGGAGCCTCCGATCGGCGACTCCTCGTACCATGCGCTGCAGATCAAGTGGGACAAGCGTTTTTCGCAGGGGTTCAGCCTGCTGTCGCACTACACCTGGTCGAAGATGGTCGACAACGGCTCGCACAGCTCGGGCAATGTCAGCTGGCTTGGCGGATCGACGAGCGTCCAGAACATCTGGGACCTGGACGCCGAGCGCTCGCTCTCGGCGCATGACGTTGCGCATCGCGTTGCCATTGCGGGTCTGTGGGAGCTGCCCTTCGGCCGCGAGCGCAGCTGGGGTTCGAGCTGGAACCGCGTCGTCGATCTGGCGCTCGGCGGCTGGAGCCTGAGTGGCGTGTTCTCACGCCAGAGCGGAATGCCGCTCGCGGTGACGCAATCAGGCGGCTTGATCTGGGACGGCACGCAGCGGCCTAACTTGATCGGCGACCCGAGCACCTCCGGGCGCATCCAGGATCGGCTCAACGACTACTTCAATACGGGGGCGTTCTCGCAGCCGGCGCCGGACGTCCCGGGCTCGGCGCCGCGCACCCTCAGCTACCGCTCGCCTGCGATCCAGGTCTTCGATGCGGTCCTGATGAAGAACGTCACGATACGGCCGGGGCAGCGCATCGAAGTTCGAATCGAGGCGCAGAACGTGCTCAACCATCCCGTGTTCGGGGACCCCAATACGAGCTACGGCTCGACGTCCTTCGGCCAGATTACCGGCACGAAGATCGGGGCACGCCAGATGATGTTCGGCCTCAAGTACCACTTCTGAGCCGGCGCCCGGCGCGCTGATCGCAACGGCCACCGCAGGTCGGCTCCGACCACCTGCGGTGGCCGTTTTCGTTTCGAGGTGACCGGAGCACTGGTTATCCTCCCGGCTCGTAGGGGTGCTGCCGGATGACTCCGACACATTCGCTGAGCGCGCCGAGGAGCGAGTCCCCCCAGCCGAACGGACGGAACGATCCCGCTCCCTGGCCGACCTCTTTGTCCGCCTGCGCGTAGAACCGCATCTGCAGTGCGTTCCTGGATGCGAACTCCTTCACGGTGATCACAAATTCGATCTCGCCTTCGGGCCGGCACTTCTTGAAGGTGAAGTAATGAAGCTGGGCCAGTTCCTCGCTGGGGTCGTTCTGCGCGTAGATCCACTCAGTCACGAGCGCCTCGTCTTGTTTGGGGTGAGATTCGGCCGGGCCCGTGGCGCCGCCACGACGCGTTGAGGGACGCGACCGCGTGCGGCATTCTACAACTCATGAGCGCAGAGGGCTGGTCTACGTCGTCATGCCGCCCGCGGCCGGTCGGTTCAACGGCGTCAAATCCCAAGCTCCACCCTTCGACTCGGCTCAGGGTGCCCCGAGCATTCGTCGAGGGGCAAATCCCAAATCCCAAGACACTCCCAACTTCCCAAACCAAGTCCCAAGTCAATTCCCAAATTGGGAGTTGGCTTGGGATTTGGGAGTTGGGCGTGCGTTGGGATTTGGAGCTTGGAGCTTGGGATTTGACGCTAGCAGATAATGAACGCGCCCGAGATGTTCCCCCTGCGCGAGACAACCCGCCGGAACCTGCGGGCCGGCCTGCTGACGATTGCCGTCGCGACGCTGCTCTGGGCCACCTGGATCTCGCTTGCCGGCGGCTTCATCACGACCGTCGGCAGTCTGCGGATCCGCTCGAACAATCCACAGCGGGTGCTCGTACTGACGGCGGTTGCGCTGGCGGGCTATTTCCTGCTCGGCGGCCGGATTCCACTCGCACGGCTGGCCGCTGCCGCGCGCCGTTCGGCAAAGGCGATTGCCTCCCATCCCGGCGCGATCGCAGTGCTGATCGCGATCGCGACGACGGTCGTTGCGATGATCGACAGTACGCGAATGGCCGGCGGCGCTGACGCGTATGGCTATGTCAGTCAGGCCGACCTGTGGCTCCAGGGCAGTCTCGAGGTTCGACAGCCGTGGGTCGCGGAAGTGCCGTGGCCGGATGCGCAGTGGACCTTCACGCCGCTCGGCTATCGTCCGAGCGACCGCGAGGACGAGTGGTCGATCGTGCCGACGTATTCGCCAGGGCTGCCGATCCTGCTGGCCGTGGCCAAACGGCTCGGCGGGCAGTGCGTCATGTACGGTGTGGTTCCGCTGCTCGCGGGCCTGGCAGTGCTGGCGACATATGGAATCGGTCGCCGGCTGAACTCCTCCGTCACCGGACTGATCGCTGCGTGGCTGGTCGCGACCAGCCCGGTGACGCTCAGCTCCTCGCTCGAACCGCTGACCGATGTGCCGGTGATGTCGACGTGGGCGCTCGCGTTCTATTTCGTCCTGGGACGATCCACTGTCTCTGCCGCGGCCGCGGGGCTGTCGGCCGGCCTTTCGATCCTCATTCGGCCGAACCTGGTATTGCTCGCGGTTCCCCTGGGCCTCTGGCTCCTGTGCCGGCGCGATGTGACGGGCCCGTTCGTCCGCACGCGAGTGTTTCCCGCGGCAGCGTTCGCCGTCGGCGCGGCACTCGGCGTCGGCGCCGTCGCGGCGATCAATCAGCACCTCTATGGATCGCCGGTCACCTCGGGTTACGGACGCCTCGAGGATCAGGTGGCACTGGCGCGCATGCTGCCGAATCTCCGCCGATACGTCTCGTGGTTCGTCGAGACCCACACGGTTGTCCCGCTGCTCGGGTTCGTTGCGTTGGCCGCGCCGTCGCGGCGTATCTGGCCGCGGATCGCCGATCGCACGGTTGTCGCTGCATTCGGCGTCGTCGTCTTCCTGCTTTGGGGCTTCTACGCCGCTTATCTCGAGTTCGATTCGTGGGGCTACCTGCGCTTCCTGCTTCCGAGCTGGCCGCTCGTCATGAACGGCTTTGGCGCGATCGCCGAGCGGATCGGGACGATCGGCGGCGTCGCCCGGTGGATCGCCGGAGTCACGATCGTTGCCGTCGGCGTTTCGAACACCGTCGAGGCGTCTCGTCGCGACGTGTTCGAGCAGCGTCAGGCCGCCCGGCACGAGGCGCCGATCGGACGCCTCGTCATGACGCACACGCCGCCGAACAGCGTCCTGCTCACATCCGAGCGCTCAGGCAGCATGCGCTACTACGGCGGACGGATCACGCTGCGGTACGACCTCCTCGATCCGGAGTGGCTGGATCGAGCCGTGTCGTGGCTGGGGACGCGGGGGGTCCGGGTCTACGCGGTGCTCGACCGCCGGCAGGCCGACGAGGTCAAGGCGCGATTCTCCAGCCAGCGTGCGGCGGCAACGCTCGACCGGCCGTTCCTGATTTACGAACCAGCGGGGACGGCGCTCTTCGATCTGTCGCAGCCTCGCGATCCCGCGCTGCCCGCCGCGGTCATTACGGAGCCCTTTCCGGATGCGCCACACTGCGATCCGCCGGTGCCCTTGCTGCCGCTCGTCTTGAAATAACCGGCGCTTCCGACGGATTACGAACCACGCGTGCGTCAGGTCGCTCGCTTGAAGTGGTTCCACTGCTTGTGCAACAGCGCCACCAGGTCGACGAACCGCGGATTGTCGCGAAGCCCGGCGAGATTCGGATCCCGATCGTAGTACGGGTAGCAGGGGAAACCGTCGTCCGCGGCCGCTTCGAGCCAGTTGACGGCCTCGTCGGGATCGTGCAGCGCCGCATACGTGGCGGCGATGTTGTACGCGGTGTGATGAAAATGGCCGAAGCCCGTGCCGAGTTCGATGGCCCTGGCAATCATCCGCCCGGCTTCCCGCGTTTCCCCCTCCCTGGCCAGGAGCAACGCCGCGACACTGGTGAGGCCCCCGCCCTCATCCTCTGGATGGGTAGCGAGGAAGTCGTCAACGATGCGCCGCGCCCGGTCTGGGCGTCCGAGCTGGACGTAGACCTCGGCCCTGATCCGATCGACCAGGAAGGGGCTGACCTGCGACGGCACGGTTTTCAACACGGCGAGCGCTTTTTCGAATCTGCACTGCCACGCCGCGTACACGCCGACGCGGAAGCGTGCCATCGTGTTGTTCGGGTTCAGAGCGATTGCCCGGCGCACGTGGCTCTGCGCCCTGTCCAGGAGGCCGATGTGCGAATACACCATCGACAGCTGATGGTGCGTTTCGTCGGCGTCGGGCTCGAGGTCCAGGGCTCTCTTGAACGATCTGATCGCCTGCTCGTGCGGAAACCCCTTCGCTTTCGTCCACAGAACGAGACCGCGAGCGAAGTGCGCCTCGGCAAGGTTCGGGTCCAGATCCAGTGCCTTCGCGAGGGCGACGTCGGCGTTCTCGCGGAACCGCCGGCCCTCGGCGTCTGAGGCGAATTTGAACGAACGCGTGGTGTACGCGCGGGCGAGGAGCGCGTAGGCACCGGCAAAAGACGGGTCGAGACCAACCGCCGCCTCGAGAAGCGCGATCGCCTCGGTCGTGTCCTCGATGTTCTCATTGCCCGTTTTCACTTTCGCCCGCATATACAGGTCGTACGCGGGAGACCGGGCGGAGGCGGTCGCGTTCGGGGCTGGAGCGGCGGATGGTGCGGCAGCGACAGTCTTCCCGATGCCGGTGACTTCGGCAATGAAGCGATAGCCATGCTTGGGAACGGTCTCGACATACGTCCGTTCCCCGCTTCGATCGCCGAGGGCAGCCCGGATCACGTGGATCACCTTCTCGATGTTTCCATCCTCGACGATGACACCCGGCCACACCGCGGCCAGGATCGCCCCCCTCGTGACCAGCGCGCCGCTGTTTCGAACGAGATGAACGAGTGCCCGGAACGCCTTCTCGGGAATCTCGATGCGTTTCCTCTCCTGGCGCTGCTCGAGCGTCCGCTCGCCGACATCGAGCTGGAACTCGCCGAACTCGTAGACCTCGCCCGGCCGGTCAGGCACGGCAGGCGACGGAATAAAAAAGGAACGAGGAATTCATGGAGTCCGAAGGATTTTCGCGCCCGGACGACGCCAGACTCTTCCCGTCCCGTGGCAGTTCACGGCGACCGGAGGCGCGAAGTGTAGCGCGGTCCGGTCGAAGCAGGCAACGCGGACATCTGCGGCAGGAATCGCCACACGGTGTCCTCACTTGACCGAATCTGCAAGGGCGACAGGAGGAGCCATGAACGCACGTCATTCACGAGTCATACCCTTCGTCTTGATTGGGGCCGCGCTGGTCGGCAGCGTCGTTGTTCACGCGGCGATCGCCGTGTTCCGGCAGGACGCTTCCAGCGACTTCATCGGGTTGCGTGGAGGACCCGCGCAGCTCACGGCCCGAGTCCTCAGGACACCTGTCGGCGAGGTCACCGGAGGCTGGCACTACCATCCCGGATACGTTTACAACGTGGTCACGCAAGGCACCATCACGATCGAGGACGGGTGCGGACAGATTCGGCAATACTCCAAGGGAGAAGCCTTCGAGACCTCCGAAGGCCGCGTCCATCGCGCCTACAACCTGGGAACCGAAGACGCGATCGAATACAACATGTTCGTCGGCCCGCCCGACCGGCCCATCGGCGTCAACATTCCCAACAACGAGCACCGGTGCGGCCCGCCGAGCACGGTCGCAGAATGCACCGACGGTGGCTGGGCCACGTTCAACCATCCGTTCCCGTTCGTCAATCAGGGCGCATGCATCGCTTACGTCAACAATCGGAGGCGGATCACGCTGCTCGTTCCGGAAGACCCGATCCCGTGACGTTCCGCCCACTCCACTCACCACACGAGCGTGGGTGGAGTGGACCTCATTCGTACCTCAACGCCACCAGCGGATCGACGCGGGCGGCGCGCCGTGCAGGCAGGTAGCTCGCGAGGAGCGCCACGCCGCCGAGCAGCACGCCGACGGCGGCGAACGTCCAGGCGTCGGTCGGACTCACGTAGAGCAGATTCGCGATCAGCCGGGTCGTGGCGAGAGCGGCGGCCAGCCCGAGGCCCACGCCGAGGACCGTCAATTTCAACGTCTGGCGGAGAATCATCCGCTGCACGCGGGTGTGCTCGGCGCCGAGCGCCATCCGGATGCCGATTTCCCGGGTGCGCTGCGTGACCGAGTAGGCCATCACCCCGTAGATGCCGACACAGGTGAGCGTCACGGCCAGGATCGCGAACACCGCCAGGAGCGCCGCAGCCAGCCGCGCCCGCCAGAGATTGTCGCGCAGCACATCGGTCATCGTTTGATAGAGCGGCCGCGGCATCGACGCGTCCAGCTGCTTGATCACCTGTCCGACCATCGGCAGCATCGGCTCGGGATCGCCAGACGTGCGGACCGCGAGCGCCATCGCTGGCGTCTGGTACTGGAGTGCCGGGTAGTACAGATGCGGCTGCGGCCCGGCTCCGAGCCCCTGATACTGAGCGTCGCGCGCCACGCCGACCACGGTGTAGTAGTTCGGGCTCATGCGATGCTTGAAGCGTTTGCCGATCGGATTCTGCCCTGGCCAATAGAGCGTCGCTGTCGTCTCGTTGACGATCGCGACCAGCCCGGCGCCTTCGCGATCGGCGTGGGTGAAATCCCGGCCATCGAGAATCGGGATACCCAGGGCCGAAAGGTAGCCGGGAAAGATCCCGTCGAACGGCACGAACAGGCTGAGGAGCTCCGGTGGAAGCTCGCGTCCTTCGGGAAACAGGCGGCGCGAGACGGCTTGTCCACTGAACTGGGGCACCGCCTCGCCCCAGGACACGCCTTCTACGCCGGGCAGCGCGCGCACGCGTTCGACGACGTCGGTGAAGAACTGCCGTGCGCGCTGAGGCGAATATCCCTGCGAGCCGGTATTGATGAACGCGACGATCAGGTTGTCGGAACGGAATCCGAGCTCGAGCCGCTGCGCCGCCTGCAGGCTGCGAAGGAACAAGCCGGCGCCCACGAGCGCCACCAGCGAAAGCGCGATCTGGCCGGTCACGAGCGCACCCCGCAGATCGAGCCCCATCGTCCAGGCGCGGCCGCGTGACGGCGTCTCGCTCTCCGTCTTGAACCCCGAGACCAGGTCGACGTGCGACCCGCGAATCGCGGGCAGCAGGCCGAACAGGATGCCCGTCAGCGTGGACAGCGCGATCGTGAACCACAGCACGCGCGGCTCCATGGCGAGATCGATGAAGTCGGCCCGCATGCCCGTCGGGCGCAACGCCAACAGAAGATCCCGGCTCCAGAACGCAAGCGCGATGCCGCCGAGGCCGCCCATCACCGCCAGCACGGCGCTCTCGGCCAGCAGCTGACGCACGATCCGCGAGCGGGCGGCGCCGACCGCGAGGCGCAGCGCGATCTCCCGTCGGCGTGGCATGGCGCGCGCCAGCAGCAGGCTGGCGACGTTGCCGCACGCGATGAGCAGCACGAGGCCGGTTGCCGCGAGCAGCAAAGCGCCCGAACGTACGAACGCGTCGCGTCCCTGCGGACCGGCGATTGCCGTCTCCGCCAGCGGCAGCAGTTCCACGCTGCGGCCTTCGTTCTCCTTCGGGTACTGCTGCTCGAGCGATCGCGCCATGCGCTTCATCGCCTGCCGGGCGCGATCGAGCGAGATGCCCGGCTGCATCCGTCCGATCACCTGGAACGCCAGCGCCGCTCGCGTACTGAAGAACGTGGCCTCGACGTCTCCCGTCAGCAGGTGATCGTGGGTGGCCAGGGGGGCCCAGAATTCCGCGCCGCCCAGCTGCTGCACGCCCCTGAATCCGGGCGGCATGACGCCGATCACCGTGAACGGGATGCGATTCAGCGTCACGATGTTGCCGACGACGGCCGGATCGCCGTTGAATCCGCGTCTCCACAGCGCGTCGCTGATGACGAGCCTCGTGTCCCCGGCCGTTTTGTCTTCGTGTGGTGTGAACGTGCGCCCGAGGGCGGCTTCGACGCCAAGCAGCTCGAAGTAGTTGCCGGTCACGAGCTGGCCGCCGATGGCGAGCGGCTCCGTGCCGCCGACCAGGTTGACGCCCACGCTACGCCACGCCGCCAGGCCGGAGAGCTCGGGGACAGAGTCGCGGAAGTCGCGATAGTTCGCGAGCGACAGCGACTGATAGGCCGCCGACTTCGGCATCACGGTGAAGACCTGGACCAGGCGTTCCGGATCGCGCACCGGCAGCGGGCGGAGGAAGACGGCGTTGATCAGCGTGAAGATGGTGGTGTTGGCGCCGATGCCCAGGGCGAGCGAGAGCACGATCACCGCGGTCAGTGCGCGGTTACGGAGCGCGAGCCGGACAGCCCAGCGAAGGTCTTGCAGCATGAAGAAGCCTCCGGTGTCGCTGGGATCGGCAAGGGGGATGCCGACGGCGCAACGAGGTCTTGCCCCCGTAAAAACGGACCAGGACGCGCCCCCCGTGGAAGAAGCCTGGGATCGTTGTCCGTTCGTGGGACGAGGATCGTCCGGAAGCAGAACGGTTCGCGCGTGCGCCCGGCCGTGTCCGGTGCGGCCAGCTGGTCGTCGACTGCCATCGGCCGCATCGACGCGCGTGGTACAGGCTGTGCTTCGTGACCGGACGCCACTTGCCGTCGAGGCGAAGGATCTCCCCATGAGAACGACGCCGTCGCCCGAGCATCTCCTGCAGGACGTGCGGATCGCGGTTCGGAGAACATGGAAGACGCCAGGCTTCACGGTCGCGGCGATCGCTACGCTGGCGCTCGGCCTTGGATTGACGAGCGCCATCCTCAGCCTGGCCTACGCGCTCTTCCTGAGGCCGCTGCCCGTGAGCGACGCGTCGCGGCTCGTGTTCGCTGACGGCGGATTTTCGGTTCCCGACTACCTCTACTACCGCGACCACGCGCGCGCATTCGCCGAGCTCGGGGGCCACTACTCGACGTCGCCGATGAACGTCGTCACGCCTGGCGGCCCGGTCAGCGTGACGGGCAGCGTGGTCACCGCGAACTACTTCACGCTGTTGCGTCTGACGCCCCGGGCGGGCCGCTTCTTCTCCGCTTGTCGGTGCTGCTGCTTGGCGCCGGCGGTCTGCTCGTCCGCAGTATGTTCATGCTTCACCGCGGCCAGGGCTTCGACCCTGATCGCGTGGCCGTCGTGCGGCTCCGGCCGAGCCTCGTGGACTACACCAACGATCGCGCCTGGGCCTATCAGCGCGATGTGATCCAGCGCCTGCAGGCGCTGCCGGGCGTCCGTGCCGTGAGCCCGGCGGCTGCTCCGGCGTTGCCCGGCTGGGCCAGTCCGGCCACGCCGGCGCGGCTTCCCGGCGACCCGTTCGATCCGTCGAACCCCTTTCAGGTGGGCACGTTGCACGTCGGTTCCCGGTACTTCGAGACGCTGGGCGCCGGCATCGTCGAGGGGCGCGAATTCGATGACCACGACACGATGGACAGCCCGCGCGTCGCGATGGTGAACCAGACGCTCGCCCGCCACTTCTGGCCGGACGGCGGCGCGGTCGGGAGCGTGATGATCGTCGGGCCAGACCGCGTTGAAGTCGTGGGTGTCGTGAGGGATTTGCAGTGGCTGAGCGCGCTGCAGCAACCCGATCCGGTTGCCTACCTGAATTTCTGGCAGCGGGATCGAGGCAACGCCGTGGCAAAGGTTTCCCGGACCCACATCAGCGTTGCGGGCAACGCGGACGCGATGCTTCCGGCGATCCTCCGTGCGATCGCCAGCACCGATCCCGACGTGCCGATCTCGGAAGCCCAGTCGCTCGGCGCGAGGCTCGACTCTCAGTTTGCCGCCGTGCGCGGCGCCCGCACCATGCTCGTGACGTTCGGCGCCCTGACGCTCGGCCTCAGCATGATTGGTCTGTATGCCGCGCTCGCGTTCGCCGTCGGCGAACGGACCCGCGAGATTGCGATACGGCTGGCGCTCGGCGCCTCACGGGGCGACGTCGGCCGCCTCGTCTTGCGCCGCGGCATGGCGATCGTGTTGCTGGGCATCATCGCCGGCGTCGTGGCGTGCGCCATCGCGGGTCCCTTTCTCGCCCACATGCTCTACGGTGTGACCCCGCGTGATCCCCTGGCCATCACCGTAGGGCCGGCCGTCCTCATCGTTCTCGCGGCGCTGGCGATCTCGGTGCCGGCCCGCCGGGCCATGCAACAGAACCCGGCCGTCGCCCTTCGGGCGGAGTGACGAACGTTAAAGGACACGCGTGCAGAACCGTATAATGCCGCCGGCGCTGCGCCGTCCCAGGGATTGCCAGCCCCCCTTGGCCCACCTCTGGCATGGGCTCGGGCACCGGAAGAAACAAACTAAACCGCGTCAGATACGTCTATTGAAAAGTTGTCTACGAGGAAAAGAATGACGTCACCCTGCCGGGGCGCGGCGGTCGCTTTCGGGATTGTTGTCGCGGCCTCCACGATCGTAGTTACTCAGCCGCCTCCCCCTCAGGGGCCAAGGCCGCCGGCACCGCAGGTGGCGCCTCCCAGCCCCGAATCGATCCAGAAAGCCGAGCAAGTGCTTGGCGACGCCCGGAAGGCGCTCGGTGGCGACAAGCTGGCGCAACTCAAGTCGCTGGTGGCGTCCGGCCGGACGAAACGGATCCGGGGGAACAATCTCGTCCCCATCGAGTTCGAGATCCTGATCGAAGCCCCGGACAAGTACGTGCGCATCGATGAGTTTCCGGCCGAGGACACCGAACCGTCGTCAGCGGGCTTCAACGGGGACAACCTGATTCAGAACCCGCCGCCGCAGGCGATGCCCGCTGGCAGGGGTGCCGGACCAGGAGGCGAGGCTGGTGCCGCACCGGGTCCGCCGGCCGCCGGACCGCGCGCCACGCCGCCCGCCGGCGCGCCCCCCCCGGCGGGCGCAGCGGCGACGCCCCCGGCAGGCCCGCCACCAGCAGGCGCGACCCCGCCGTCGGGTGCGGGTCGCGGCATCATGCCACCTGGCGGCATGCCGGGCGGACGCGGTCCCGCGATGGATCCGCGGCGCGCCCGCATAGCGACCGTGAAGCAGGACTACGCACGTCTGGCACTCGGGCTGTTCGCTGCCTCCAGCGGGTATCCGCTGACGTTCTCGTACGCGGCCGTCGCGGAAGCGCCGCAGGGTCGCGCCGACGTTCTCGACGCGAAGGGGGAAGGCACCTTCGCCCTCCGTTTCTTCATCAACAGTGAGACACGCCTGCCGATCATGGTCAGCTGGACCACGCCACCGACGAACGTCATCGTGACGGTGCCGGGGCAACCGCCGCCAGCGTCGGTGGCGCCCGGCGCGGTGGTCGTCGAGGGACCGGCGGCGCCTCCGGCCGGCGCACCCAAAGAGGACATGGATAAGTACTCCAAGGAGGTCCTCGCGGTACGCGCGAAAGCGCAGGCCACGCCGGTCGAACATCGCCTTTACTTTGCGGACTACCGCGACGTGGACGGTCTGAAGCTGCCGTTCCGCCTTCGCCGCGCGATCGGCACCGAGACGACCGAAGAGACGACATTCGATCGATTCCGCGTCAACGCAAAGATCGACCCGCGGAAGTTCGAGCCGGTGAAGTAGCGGCGGGAACGAGTGCCCGGGAAGAGAAGACGCGAGAGAAAAGGGTAGACATGATGCGCGCAACTGCCGTGATTCTGGGGATGGCCTGCCTGCTGCCGGCCAGCCTCTTTGCTCAGCCGGTCCGGGACGCGAAGCTCCTGGTGACCGTGCTGGATGAAACGCGCGGGGTGCTCCCGGGTGCGACGGTCACCGTCGCGGGCACCGAACAAGCCAACAAGGCGGCGGTCATCGCGCCGGCGACCGCCGGCACGCAGGGCCAGGTGACGTTCGAGAACCTGGCACCCGGCCGGTACTCGCTCACGGCGGAGTTCTCAGGGTTTCAGACACGGACCCTGGCGGACGTCAGGATCCGCAGCGGCGAGAACAAGCAGGTCATCGTGCTGCCCCTCGACCGGATGCAATCGTCGGTCACGGTCGAGCGGGACCGGCAGCTGGTCGCGGCGGATCGCGACGTGACCTTCGGAAGCGTGTTGACGCGCGAGCAGATCGACGCGTTGTCGGACGATCCCGACGAGCTGCGGCGGCAGTTGCTCGACATCGCGGGACCTGGTGCCACTCTGCTCGTCGACAGTTTCGAGGGCCGGGATCTCCCGCCGAAAGCCCTCATCAAGTCGATTCGCGTGACGCGCGACCAGTTCGCTCCGGAAGTGCACGGGGCCGGCGAGCTGCGAATCGAAGTGCTGACGCAGCCCGGTGTCGGACCGGTGCGTGGAAACGTGCGGTCGGGCTTCTACGACAGTGTGATGGACGGCGAAAACCCGCTCGTGAATCAGACCGGACCCGCACAGAGCTGGATGTACGGCGTCGGCCTGAACGGGACGCTCATCAACGAACGCGCATCGTTCAACGTCAATTTCAACGGTCAGGACAGCTATTCCACGCCGGTGATTTACGCCGCGACTCCGATCGGGCAGGTGGCGACCAACACGCCGTTGCGCAGTCTCAACGACAATTATTTTTATAACGGCGGTATCGATTACGCGCTCACACGGGATCAGGTGCTGCGCGTGAACCTGCAGGGATCGAAATTCAGTTCAGGCAACGCCGGCGTCGGCTCCTACGACCTGGTCGGGCGCGCGTACAGCACGGAAGACACCAGGTTTGGTCTCTTCGCTCAGCAGAACGGCCCGATCGGACGCCGGTTCGTCCTCAATACGCGCTTTTCGATGTTCGGCAGCGATTCGGTCGCCTCCTCTGCTCTCGAAGAGATGACCATCATGGTCAACGATGCGTTCAACAGCGGCGGGGCTCAGCGGCGCGGCGGCACGCACGTACGCAACTACTGGGTCAACTCGGATCTCGACTACGTGCGCGGCATTCATTCGATGCGCGGCGGCGTCGAAGTGCAGGTCGGCCGGTTCAACACCGATTCGGAGAGCAACTATCTCGGCACCTACGTCTTCGAGAGCCTCGACGCCTTCAACGAGCGCCGGGCACGCAGCTATACCCGCCGCATCGGCGATCCGAGCGTGAAGTACACGAACGCGCAGGGCGCCATCTACTTCCAGGACGACATCAAGGTGCGAAAAACGCTGACCATTACCGGCGGCGTTCGCTACGAGGCCCAGACGCACGTGCCCGACCTGCTGAACTTCGCGCCGCGCGCCGGGTTCACCTGGGCGCCGTTCAAGAGCGGCAAGACGACGATCCGCGGCAGCTGGGGCATGTTCTACGACTGGCTGCCGACCAACACCTACGCGCAGACCCTGCAGGTCGACGGTTTCCGCCAGCGCGAGCTCAACATCGTCAATCCCACGTTCCCCGATCCTGGCGACGTCGGTTCGACGCCGCCGACCAATCGGTACCTGCTCGCGGAAGAGCGGGACATGGCGTATTCGCAACGGCTCAGCGCCGGCCTCGCACAGACGATCTCGCGACGGCTCACCACGAACCTGCTCTACAGCTACGGCTTTCGCTACGCGCTCCTGACCGGCCGCAACCTCAACACGCCGGTCGAGGGCGTGAGGCCTGACCCGGAATTCGCCAACGTCGTGCTCGCACGGTCCGACGGATGGGGACGGCAGCACACGATGAACGCGTCGGTGAACCTGAACATGGGTCCGCTGCCGCCGTCGGGCGGACCGGCGCCAGGGCCAGGGGGCGCAGTGATGATCGGGGCGGGTGGCCCCATGATGTTCATCGGGCCCGGCGCTCCGCCGTCAGGGACCGGCCCGCGCTTCGTGTGGAACCGCGGGTTGACCTTCAACAGCTTCTATACCTACGGCCAGAACTTCGACAACACCGACGGTGCCTTCGCGATCCCGGCGAGCATCATCCTCGCCAACGAGTGGGGACCGGCGGCATTCGATCGGCGCCACAACATGCATGCCGCGATCACCAGCACGGCGCTCAGAAACTTCAGCGCGCGCATCGGTGTCAGCGGCTCGTCCGCGCCGCCCTTGAACGTTCGCACGGGGACCGACGACAACGGCGATCTCGTGTTCAACGACCGGCCGGAGGGTGTCGGCCGCAATTCCGCACGCACGACGGGCACGTGGAACACGTCCGCGAACTTCGGATACGCCTTCACTCTCGGCAAGAAAACGGTGACCTCCGGCGGCGGCGTGCAGATTACGGGCGGGCCCGGCGGCCTGATGGTGAACCCCACCGGGATGCAAACCCTGCCGCGCTACCGGCTGAACGTCAACGTGAACATCAACAACCTGTTCAATCAGCCGATGTACTCGGGTTTCAGCGGCATTATCGGAGCGCCGTTCTTCCTGAAGCCGACCCGCGCGGATGGACTCCGGCGAATCACGTTCAACACGAACGTGAGCTTCTGAGTTCGGAAGCGTCCTGCGCGGGTTCGAAGGGTTCGAGTCGCAGCAGCGCGTCAGCTCGAGCGCCCGATGATCTCCGAGACCGGGTCGAGAAGAGTGGGCCCGGAATCCGAAGCCGGCCTGGTGGTGAGCAGGACGCAGGTCGTGGCGGTTGCGGGATCGTGCCAGACGACAGTGCCTGTCGAGCCGAAGTGCCCGAACGTCTCCGCTGAGCAAGTCTTGCCGAACGTTCCCGGGTCGCGCTGCCAGCCCAGGCCGAAGCTTGGCCGCAGCGTGCCTGTCTGGATTGATCGCATCTCGCGACGTGTCGCCGCGGCCAACCAGTCGCCTTTCGGGGACGCGAAGGCCTCGAGGAACGTCGCGAGATCGCCTGCGGTCGCGTGGGCGCCGCCCCACGGCGATCCGAGGTTCCGCCAGTACGGGCTGTTCCAGTCCCAATCGCTCCGCTGGGCCTCCGGCACCTGGCACAGGGCGGTGTCCGCGATCTTGCGACCCCCCAGCCCCAACGAGGTCTGCTGCATGCGCAGCGGTTTGAAGATCGCCCGCGCCACGAATGCGGGCATCGGCTCGCCGCTGACCTTCTCGACGATCGCCGCCGCCAGCAGGATTCCCATGCTCTGATAGCTGACCTTCTCGCCGGGCCGGAAGAGCAGCGGGGTGCGGCAGGTTCGCGCGACGAACTCCGACAGCGGCGCGTGCTGCCGGCGCAGGTCGGTGTTCTCCGGGAGCATGTCGGGCAACCCCGACGTGTGGGTGAGCAAGTGCTTGATTGTGACCGCGTCGCGCTCACCACCTGTGAACTCCGGCAGGTATTTCTTCACCGGATCGTTCAGCGCTAGCTCGCGCCGATCGCGCAGAGACAGTACGGCCGAGGCGGTCATCGGCTTGGTCGGCGAGGCAATCAGGAATGGCAAGTCGAGGCGAGCAGCGCCAAAAGCGCGCGAAAGCTCACGGCCCGCGCGGCGGACATGCAGCACCGCCGCCGCCACCTGGCCGCTCTCTGTCTGGGTGCGCACCAACCGGCTCGCCTCCTCGAAGACCGTTGACAGATCGGCCTGCTGCGCGGCGATTGGCGCTTCCGCGCCCTTCGGCCCAGCCATGCCGGTGACGACGCCGGCCACGGCGAGAAAGCGCCGACGCGTCATGCGTCCCGCGTCCACCGATGCACGAACGGCCATAACTGGTTTCTTGAATGACAGCCGGAAACGACGGCGATTTGCGCCCGATTCTCTACCAGGCCGCCGGCGGGTCGCAAGGGGCCTGTCCGACACGTCGACAGTTGTGATGTCCCGGCCCTGTCGGCGTAGCCCGGCGTACACTCTGCAGGTGCAGGACCTCCGCCTCGCTTTTCGCAACCTCGCAAAGAGACCGGGCTTCGCCGCCACGTCCCTCGTCATCCTTGCGCTCGGGATTGGTGCCAACACCGCGGTGTTCACCGTCTTCAATGCGGTGCTGCTTTCGCCGCTCCCCTACGAGCGGCCGCAAGACGTTGTCGTGCTCCAGGAGCAAAGGCCGCAGTTCGCCGCCGTGTCCGTCACCCGCTACAACTACGAGGACTGGCGCGGCCGGGCGCAATCGTTCGACGGGATCGCCGCGTTCCGTCCACTGAACGTGACGGTCACCGGCGCCGGCGAGCCCGAGCGCGCGGCGGCGAAGATGATCTCTGCGGACCTCTTGCCGTTGCTCGGCGTGTCCATCGAGCACGGCCGGAATTTCAGCGACGCGGACGATCGGCCTGGTGCACAAGGGGTCGCGCTCGTGAGTGCTGCCTTCGCCGAGCGCCAGTTCCCCGGGGGGCAGGCGCTTGGGCGAACGCTGGAGCTCGACAACAAGCCCTACACCCTCGTGGGCATCATGCCTCGACGATTCGAGTTGTTTCAGCCGGCCGATATCTACGTGCCGTTCGGACCGTGGGCCGCGACACTGCCGGAGGATCGAGGCTGGCATCCCGGTATTTTCCCGATCGCCCGCTTGAAACACGGCGTGTCACTCGAAGAAGCGCGCACGGAACTGGACGCGATCGCACGCGACCTCGAAGCGCGATACCCCGAATCGAACCGCGACGTCCGTGCGCTGGTCACGCCGGTGGAGGATCTCCTCGTACAGAACGTCCGCCCGGCCCTCCGGATGCTCCTCGGTGCGGTCGTGCTCGTGTTGCTGATCGCCTGCGCGAACGTCGCGAACCTGCTGCTCGCTCGTGGCGTCGGCCGCCAGAAGGAGATCGCGCTCCGCATCGCGCTCGGCGCCGATCGCGGCCGGATCGTGCGACAGCTTCTGGTTGAAAGCACGGTCCTTGCGTGCGTCGGCGGCGTGGCCGGACTGCTCGTGGCCATGTGGGGTGTCTCTCTCCTGACGGCGACGAGCACCGCCGCGCTTCCACGCGCGCAGAACATCGGCCTCGCATGGCCGGTCGCCGTGTTCACTCTCGGCCTGTCGGTGCTCACCGGCCTGGTGTTCGGCCTCGTGCCCGCCGTACAGGCGATCCGGTCCGATCTACGCCAGTCGCTCAACGAAGAGGGGAGAAGCGGACTCGGCGGCCTCCAGCACCGGAAGACGCGCGCCGCCATCGTGGTGGCGGAAGTCGGCGTTGCGCTCGTGCTCCTGGTCGGCGCCGGCCTGCTGCTCCGCAGCTTCTCGACGCTCACACGAGTCCCGCCCGGGTTCAACCCCGAGAACCTCCTGGTCGTGAACCTGCCGCTCTCTCCACAGCGGTATGCAGAGAACGGGCTGCGGACGGCGACCGTCGATCGCATCATCCAGGGGGTTCGCGAACTGCCTGGTGTCAGGGACGCGGCCATCACCACCGGCCTTCCGATGGCGGGCGAGGGCGTGATGATCCATTTCAACCGCGCCACTTTCCCGCCGAAGGGCCCGGCCGATTACGTCATGGCCGGTCTTCGCGCGGTGACGCCAGGCTACTTCGAAACCATCGGTGTCCCTCTCCTGGCCGGCCGCACGCTCACGGCCCAGGATCGTGAAGGGACTCCGCACGTCGCGGTGATCAACGAGTCGATGGCGAGGCAGTTCTTTCCCGGGCTCGATCCGCTCGGGCAACGGATCCAGCTCGGAAGCGAGCCGTCGCCGGATTTCCCGGTCGTCGAGATCGTCGGCGTCGTGGGAGACGTGAAGCAGTCGTTTCAGCTTGGTTCCAAGGCGGAGCTGTTCGTCGCATACGGGCAGTATCCGGATCCCATCCTCACGGGGATCTATCTCAGCACCGCGCTCGTGATTGGAACGAAAGGCGATCCCGCGGCGCTCACGCCCCCGGTGCGCTCGGCCATTCATGCCGTCGATCCCGAGCAGCCGCTCGTGAACGTGAGGACGATGGAAACGGCGATCGACAACACGGTGGCGCAGCCGCGCCTCCAGACGAAGCTGCTGATCCTGTTTGCCATCCTCGCCGTTACCCTTGCGGCGGTGGGCGTTTACAGCGTCATGGCCTACACCGTGTCGCAGCGCATTCCCGAGATTGCCGTGCGCATTGCGCTCGGCGCCTCACCGAACCGAGTCATCGCAATGCTCGTCTGGCAAGGCGGGCGATTGGCGCTGGTCGGCCTGGCTTTGGGCCTGGTGGGCGCCGCATTTGCCGGCAGAGCCGTGGAGAGCCTGCTCTTCCGGGTTCACGGCCTCGATCCGGTCACGTTCAGCATCGCGCCAGTGGTCGTGGTCCTCGCGGCGCTCATGGCGACCTACGTTCCCGCACGCCGCGCCGCCCGTATCTCTCCGCTTGCAGCCATGAGCCGTCTGGCACGGTAGAACCTTCAGCCGGAGCGCCCGCGGAGATCGCGGGCCGCGGCGGTCATCGCTGCAACCTTCGCCGAGGCAATCTCGCGCGTGTTCATCGGACGGTTCGAGAACGTGCCGAACCCGCAGTCTGGATTCAGGAACACCCGTTCGGCGGGATAGAGGGCGAGCGCCTGTTCGATCGCGCGCCGAATCTGCGCCGGCGTCTCGACCTGTTCCGTCCTGGGATTGACGACGCCAAGGCCGAGCTCCTTGTTTTCGAACGCGACGAGCACGCCGGCGCGATCGGTGGCGTATTCCAGCACGAGCTGCGTGATCCGCAGCCGGTCGAGATACGGCCGAAGCGCCTGGTAGCCGCCGCTCAACAGGGTGCTCTCGTCGCGGCTCCAGTTGCCGCGGCAGACATGCAGCCCGAGCCGCAGACCGTCGACCCCTGTCACCACCGCGTTGATCAGCGAGACGGCGAACTCGAGCTCCTTGGCTGGATCCCTCCGTGCGGCAAGCGCCGCGCACATGAACGTCCGGGTGCGCCCGGGCGCGAAGACCACCTCCGTCAGGACCGGCTCATCGAACTGGACGAACTCCGCGCCGGCCAATCGCAGCTCCTCGAGCTCCGCGCGCAGGAGCGCGACGACGTCCTGTGCGAGCGCCTCTTTGTCCGCGTAGTACGCGCGGGTCAATTCCGGAACGAACATCGCCCGCGTCAGGAGATAGGGTCCGGGCAGCGTGACCTTGATCGGCAGGCCGGTGTGGCGCCGCGCGAACGCCAGATCGTCGACCGTCAGCGGCTCTCGCCGGCTGATGCGTCCCGTGCAGATCGGACTGCTGATCGAATAGGCCGGCACGTCGAGCGTCTGGAGGAGCTGCTCGAAGCCGGCTTTGTCCTCGACGACGTCCAGCATCTCGGCGAGGGTCATGAGCTGCACACCGGACAGCTTGTCGGCGACGAAGGAGTAGAAGTTGTCGCGCCGGAGTTCGCCGTCGGTGACGATGTCGCACCCGAGCGTTTCCTGCAGCCGGAGCAGCTCGATCACCGCCTCGTCGGCCACGTGGTCGCGTTCGGCGCGGTCGATCCGCCGATGCCGATACGCACGCATCGCCTCGGCGACGTTCGGCGGCCGCGGCCAGCTGCCGACGGTGGTGACCGGGAAGAGCGGTAAGTGTGTCATTTCTTATCCGAGGGGCTTCGCCCCTCGGGCTCCCCTACTGGCTCGCTCGCGGGGGCCCCGCGCCCCGCTCCGTTCGCCAGGCTCACTTCCGCCTCCGCTAAAGCTACGGCGAGACCTCGCCGAAGCTCGAAGAGCGAAGGCGGGCGCTTCGCTCGTTCGCTCGTGTGTCAAGACTATGTCGGCGCAAAGAACCGCTCGGTCTCGACTGCCGCCGTCAGCGGACCGAAGCCCGTCGTCCGTCCTGGCAGCCAGGCCTTGAGACCTTCGAGATCCATCATCTCGCGGTGCGCGGGATTGTCGTAGCGCATGGCAAAGAGCGCCTCGAGCCATTGCTTTTCGGCCGAGGGATCGAGGTCCTGGCGCACGGTGAAGACGCAGTGGTCGAAACGATCCGTTTCCGCGATGATCCTGAACTCGCCGGCGTCAATCGTGCCGTCCTTGAGCCAGCCGTCCCAGTTCAGGTCGAGCATCGCGCAGGCCTCGGCGTCGCCCTTCGTCAGGCAGGCCAGCGCGTCGCGCTCGCCGCCGATGTGATCGCCGTGCTTGCCGAAGAGGATGTCGAACCGGCGGACCCTGGTGTCCACGCCGGGGCTGAGTCCTTCCCGGCGCAACCGGCCGAGTGGGATGAGCGTGGCCTGTGGCGAGTCGATCGCGCCGGTGGCAATCGTGCGGCCCTTCAGGTCGGCGAGCGTTGGCACGGGACCGCTGCGCCGCGCCACGAAATAGGAGACGCGATCGCGATCGGTATCGCGCATGGCGATCGCGCGGCAGCCGTTGCCGGACCGCCGCTGCGCGTCGACCCAGGCGAGCGGCGAGTTCCAGGCGATGTCGATCGCGCCTGACAGCAGCCCGTCGTTCTGGTCCTCGTAAGTGGAGTAGAAAGCGACGTCGATCGGCGCGCCCTCGGCGTCGAAGAAGTCACGGATGATTTCCCAGATCACCGAGACCTTCGGGTCGTACATCACCGCCCCGACCTTCAATGGCCGCGCCATCAGAACACCTCCATGCCGCACAGCGCGCGGCCGATGAACTCGTAGGCGACGTCGCTCGTGGGTGCCATCACGATCGGCGCGCGCGCATCTCTGAACAGCCGTTCGATGCCGTGCGCCCCGCCGAAGGCGGCGCCGCCGCAGGTCCGCATCGCCATCTCCGTGACCGTCGCCGCCGTCTCGGTGCCCGACGCCTTGGCCTCGAGCACGAGCAGCTGCGTCGCCGGCCCTGGCGACTCCAGCGAATCAAGGACGGCGCCGAGGTGTGCCCGCGCCCGATCCGTGTCGATGCGCATCCTGGCGATCTGGGCGCGCAACGTCGGCAGTGCTGCGAGCGGGCTGTTCGACTCCTCGAACCGTGCGTGCGTGACGTGACCGATCGTCGCCTGCACGGCCGCTTCAGCGATGCCAATCCCGACCGCCGCCGATCCCACCTGGAAGAGCGGCAGGACGATGCCGAGCATCAGGTCGAGCCCTTTGCCGTCGGCCGTCAGCGCGCGGTCGGCGCCAACCGCCACGTTGTCGAGCGTCATCGGCGCGCTGGCGTTGCCTCGCAGGCCGAGTCCGCGCCACGCGCCAGACACGGCGATGCCCGCATCGTCTTTCAGGACGAGATAGATCGAGCTCTCGAGCGGGTGCGTTGCGCCGGCCGACAGCGTCGAAACGACGTAGCCGTCGGCGTGTCCGGCCGAGGTGACGAACGACTTCTGCGCGCTAATCCGCACGGCGCCGTTGCCGGAACCGGTCGCCCGGCTGACCGGCGCCCAGAAGTGACTGCGCGATCCTTTCTCGCTGAAGGCAAGCGTGGAAAGATGGCGTCCTGCCGCCGCCGCCTGGAGCAGCGGTGCCGTGTTGTCCGCAGCGGCGCCGTAGCAGGCGATGCCGCAGAGGTGCATCAAATAGATCATCGCGGTCGAGGGGCAGCGCTGCGCGAGGGCGTCGATGACCGCGACAGCCGTCCGCGGCCCGTGTCCGAGGCCGCCATGTTCCTTCGGCACGTTCAAGCCGAGGAGTCCGCTGGCGCCGAGTGCGGCGACCGAGTCTCCGGGAAACGCGGCCTCGCGATCGACATCCGCCGCCCGCGGGGCGAGGTCGCGGTCGGCCACACCGGCCGCGGTATCGGCAATCCGCTGCTGCTCGTCATTCAACCGGTACATCTCGAGTCCTCCTTCACGACGTCTGGACGAGTTCGACGTCGAGATCGAGGGTCTCGCGCAAGGTGGAGACCAGCGGGAGGCGCTCAATCATCTCATCGAATAGCGCGCGGATGGCCGCGTCGTCCACCGACGCGACGAATACCTTGATGGCGATCCGGCGGATCCGCGGCCGCCCGTTTTCGCCGATGACTTCCAGGTACGCGAGGCCGTCCTGCAGTTCGCCGGTGACCAGCGCCTCGACAGCGTCGACCGCGAGGCGCCGGCGGCGCGCGAATTCCCGCAGGCCGTTGACGACCTCGCCGCCGACGGCGCCGAGTGCGTACTCGAGCGCCGCCACGTGCGGCGACGCGTCGTCGAACTCGACCGGGCGCCCGATCGAAAACTGGCGGCGACCAACCGAGACACGCGCGACTGCGGGTCCCGGCGCCGTCACCCGCAGCGAGATGGTGATGCCGGTCATACGTGACGCTCGCCGGGCGCTTCAGGAGAGCCCGGCACGGGTGAATGTCTGGATGAGCGAACGGATGGCGCGACGCGCCAGTCGGGCGAGGTTATCAGGTGAAGCCGGATCCGATGCGGAACGAATTCATCTGGCGCGGATGCTAGCACGGACTGGACGCTCGGCGGAACGCCCCGGCCTGATGAGCGAGCCGGGGGGGGCCCGGGCCTTCGGCCCGGGCCCCCCCCCCGGCAGTTTCAATCGCCGTCCAGCCGCACGCCTACTGAGTCTTGATGACCGCCTGCGGCTCGCCATAGATGAAGTCGTCCATCATGACGACATCGTGCCTCTTGTCATCGTCGGTTCCCGGGAGCGCATTGCCCGTGCGGATGCGGACGTACGCGACGCGGGCCTCGTCGAACAGCACCCCCATGAAGGAAAAGCTCGCTTCGCCCTCGGACGCGGGCACTTCCGCCCGGTAAAGGAGATTGCCGTAGACGTCGTAGAACAGCAGCACGGTGGTGTTGCCGTGACCCCACCTGTTGTTCTGTTGATCCACATCTGAGAAGACCGCGCCGAATGCCTTCGTCGTGGCGGCGACGTCGCCACTACCCGGCACGAAGAACTGCGCGTTCGTCACGTTCGAGTCGAGCGGGCTGAACAGCCGCACCGGGCTGAAGGCCTTGAACTCGGTTGCGTACGAGGCGTTGCTGAAGGTGGTCGCCAGCCCCTCGACGGGCGCCTGGACGAAGCCGTCGCCCCGCGTCGTAAAACGGGCGCCGCGATTCAGCAGAAAACCGTCGAACGGTGTGGGGACGATGGAGGTGGCAGTTGATCCGCCCCCGTCCCAGTTGATCTCGCGGCGGCCGGTGGCAATCGGCCCCGCGACGTTGCCATTGTTCGCGCCGCCGATCGCTGCGCGGAAGGCGTCGAGCATGCTCTGAATCGATGCTGCGCTCGGGCCGGCGGCCTGGAACACGACGGGATCCAGATCCCTGGCCTTCCGGTTCGTCTCCTGTGCCTTGACAGTCGGCTGAACGCTCCCGGCGGCGAATGATGCCAGGACGACGACAAATGATCCGATGCGTAATACGTGCGACATGACTGGCGATTCCTTTCTGGTTTTGCGTGGTGACCTGACCGCCTGCGCCGTCAGGCCCTCGCTGACCGGTCCCGAGCGCGTGCTCGCTGTTTCCTGTATGCGTAGAAGGCGCGCAGAACCCGACACGCGGCTGGCGGATTGATGGCTGTGCTGATGGGGTAGGGGTCGCGGCTCGCGGGTTCGGGGGTTCGCGGGGTCGCGGGTTCGCTAGGCTTGGAGTTCGGGGGGTTGGATTCGCGATTAGCGGGCAGCGCGCCGGCTCATGCGCCGGGGAACTTCGTCGACTCTCTGCTCGTAGTCACCCGTTTTGCGCTGGCGGGCGTGCAGTTCCGAGGATCGGGGCATGGGCGGCTTGCGGTGTGCTCAGTCCACCGCGAAACAGTACAGCCGCGCGGCGCTTCGGAGCTTCTCAAGCGCAGGCAGTCCGCAGCCGTCCGAGGATGCGCAGAGTTCCACGACCGCACGCGGTCACCGCCAAGGCTGCCGACCTTGTTGCGGTGGCCGACCATCGCGAGCTCACCTCCAGGGGATAGTCTGGAAGCTCGCAGCGACCCTCTCGAGAAGGATGGCGTCCTCCGCCTCGCGGGCGCTTGCTGTTTCGAGCCTCAGCCATTCCGAATTCCTTGGCTCGAGCACGTCGGCTCCTGTGCCGCAGCCCAGCGAATTCCATCGACCGGAGCAGGCCATTCGAGGCTGTTCGCCTCGCCATAGACGAAGATGCTTCCGCCCGAGGGTAAGAGCAGTCGGATGCCGCGCTCGATTGCAGGGTCGCCGTCCAGAAGTCCGGTGGCCTCGGAAGGGACCATTATTGAAAAGCCCTGGCCTGGATGTCGGTAGCGCCCCTTCACGGTGCGCGCCGTCTGCAGTGCGCCGACCGCCAGAATCAGCAGCAGCGCCGGAAGCCGCAGCATCTGAGAACCCTGGTGTCCAGGCGTATGAGTTCGCCTGACAACTTCCTGCAGTCGACCGCATCACTGCGGTGCGAACACACACAGCGACCTTGATGTACGGACCCGATATCTCTTTCTATGACCAGGATGTCGCCACCCGCTGATTTGATCTGCGATGGATGTGGTCGAGATCTTCGATCAGGCGCTGACGCTGCTGCTCGCGGAGCTTCGCAGGGCGCGACACGCCGCCACCCCTCGCCCCCGCTCAACACATCGCACTTCGAACAGCGGCAGGTACGTCGCGGCCGCCGTGAAACGCGAGGTGTGGGCCCGCGACGGAGGACAGTGTGCGTTCGTCGGCGCCGCAGGCCGATGCTCGGAACGAGGATTCCTGGAGTATCACCACGTGATCCCGTTTGCCGATGGCGGCGCGACCGATGCGGCGAACCTGCAGCTGCGCTGTCGGGCGCACAACGCGTTCGAGGCGGACCGGTGGTCGAGGGCAGGCGAAGAAGAGCTCCTGCGAGAGGTGAGTCCGAGTTACGGCCCTGAATCGTCCGTCGTCAACGGGCTTCGTGCTGGTTGCTTCCACACGACGGTTGGGGGGCTCGGTCCTGGACCGAGTTGATCGATTCGACTCCACAGTGAACCGGACCAGGCGTTGCTTCTTTGCTCTCGCCCTCGCTGACCGACGAAGGATCGACTCGGCCTTCAGGTGCGCGTTCAGGACTCAGGCTAGGCGCGAACGACGAGTTTTATAGCCGCGTGCTCTATCCGAATTCTCGAGAGACAAGCCGCAGGCTACCTAAGGCGATCCAGAGTCCCACCGGCCCAGCGCACAGACCCCAAATGGCGACGGCAAGATAAAGCAAGCGCAGATACCATTCTCGATCTGCGTCTGAAAACGCTGTTATGTGACGCTCAACCGCGCCAGCCACCTTGCTCCACGTCCAGGCGTTCGCGACGGCGAGCAGGATCCCGATGAGGGTCGCCACAAGGTAATTGCGAGCGCCTCCGCTGGTGACAAGTGCAGCGGCTCCGGCGCCGCCGAGGAACGCCGACGAGTTCGTCGCGATCAACAGATGCCACAATGACATCGGCCAGAGTTTCACTACAGCGGGCAAACGCGTCAAACTTGAACAGCGCTGCGACCGGCCCACGAATCGCGGTGCCTATCGCTCATGATGACGACCGACCTCAGGCTGGCTCTCGCTCTCGCCGTTGCGGTTCTCACCGGATCAGCGACGCAGAGCCTGCCGGTGAACATCCAGACCTTCGAAGTCATCAACGATTCTGAGGTGTACGCCGTCTACGCGGCCGCTGTCCGGACGAAATTCACGGAGGGAGACAAGCCTCTGACGGTGCTCACACTTCTTCAGGAGACACGAGCCGGAGCCGACTGTCTCATTCAAGGGAGGGACAAGAGACTTCCACCCGATTGGCGCAGCGTGGTGGAGAGCTACAGGCGAGAAAACGCCCGGGTCAGGACCATTCGCGAGGGGTTCGACCTCGGCGTGCCGTACTCGATCGTCACGGTGGCACAAGTCAGAAAACTGATGTCGGACGCAGGTTACTCGAAACGGTCACCACATTCCAACGCGCCAGGTGCCGATGTCTTCGCCCGGTTTCCTGGCGGCAGACTGGTCGCGCTTTCCGCAGTGGGATTCAACGCGGAAAAAACTCGTGCGACGGTAGCGATACAGGCTGACTGTTTCCCATCCTGGACACCCGGAACAGAGCACGCCAGGTGCCAGGAGGGGCGACACGTCGCTCTGGAAAAGAAGGACGGGCGTTGGACCATCGTTCAGGGCGTCCGTGTTGGGTGCATCTGGGCTACGTGACCATTGCCAGGCCCCCCTGCCTATGCCCCTCTCACCGCGCCTTCAGCGCGAACGCCACCAGGCCGCTCGCGGGTGTCGTCTCGGCGCCGGGCGCGGCACCGCCGCCATGGCTGGCGATCATCGCGACGTATTGACGCCCCTTGGATTCGTACGACACCGGCACGCCCGGCGCGCTGCCGACGAACGGTGCTGACCAGAGGACCTTCCCCGAGTCTTCGTCGTAGGCACGGAACTTCCCATCGCCGCCGGCCTGGAACACGAGCCCGCCCTTGGTCACGACCATCCCGCTGCGAGCACCGAGCCCTCCGGTGTTCGACGGGCCGCCGGCGGCGATCGTCGGCGGGTGATCACCGTTGGGCACCTGCCATTTGATCTCACCAGTGTTCAGATCGTAGGCCGTGATCGTCGTGTAGGGTGGCTTGGTCCATGAGGCGAGCACGCCGTAGTCGCTCATGTATCTCGTCACCGGCAGCCCGCCGACCTCGTTGGGATAGGTGTAGCTCCCGGCGTTGCCGCCGAGCCCCGGATAGAACGGCCCGAGGCTGCGCGGCGGAGCCGGCGGCAGCGGTGCGCCGCCGCGGGCAACGACCGGTCCGGGAGGAAAGACCGGTGGTGGAGCGCCCCGCCCTCTGCCGCCGGGACGATTCACGCCGGTGCTGCCGAGATACGCGATGAGCGCCGGCAGTTCGGCGTCGGTCATGGCAGGCACGGGCCGCATCAGGCCGCGACCGCCGGTGACGATCGCCTTGACCGCGTCTTCGCTCATCCGATCGATCACCCCGACGAGAGATGCGGCGCCTGGAACGACCCCGCCCTGCAGGTTGGCCCCATGGCAGCTGCTGCAGTGCTGCTGATAGGCGACGAATCCTGCCTGAAGGGGAGTTGCCCCGCCCCGGCCCTCAGGAACCGTGCGCGTCTTGACGTCTTCGAGACGAAGGATCGCCACCTGGTTGACGTTGACGACGAACACGAGTCCCTTCTGAGGATTGGCGGCGGTGGTGGCCCAGTTCGATCCTCCCTGATTGCCCGGCATCGAGATGGTGTCGATGAGCGCGGGTGGCGTGAAGAGCCCATCGTTGCGCGCCTTGGCCACGCGTTCTTTCATCGCGGCGTATTGCTCCGGCGTGCCCAGCCAGGGATTCACATCGTCCACGGTGAAGGTGAGCCGCGCGAAGGGCGCGGGCCGGGTGGGAAACGGCTGCGTCGGCCATGTCTGCTCCCCGGGGACGTCGCTCTTCGGTACCGGCCGTTCTTCAATCGGCCAGAGCGGCGCACCGGTCACGCGGTTGAAGACGTAGAGAAACCCGGTCTTCCCGGCCAGCGCCACGGCGTCGACGCGCTGGCCGTTGTGACGGACCGTCACCAGCTGCGGCGCCGACACGTTGTCGTAATCCCACAGGTCGTGATGAACGGTCTGAAAATGCCAGAGCCGTTTTCCAGTCCGCGCGTCGAGCGCAATCAGGCAGTTCGCGAAGAGATTCTGGCCGAGCCGATCGGCGCCATAGAAATCGTAGGTCGCCGAGCCGGTCGGCACGAAGACGATCCCGCGCTCGTCGTCGACCGAGAACGATCCCCAGTTGTTGGCGCCGCCGACGTACTTGTACGCCTCCTTCGGCCACGTGTCGTACCCGAACTCGCCAGGCGGCGGAATCGTATGGAACTGCCACACCTTCTTACCCGTGACGACGTCGTACGCGCGGATGTCCCCCGGCGGAGAGATGAAGGCTTCGCCGGTCGTGGATCCAAGGATCAGGAGGTTCTTCCACACCTTGCCCGGGCTGTTGTTGTTCCAGCCCATCTTGTCGCCCCGAAGGAGCTCGGTGCGCAGATCGACGGTTCCGTCGATGCCAAACGTCGGAATCGAGCGTCCGGTGCGCGCATCGATGGCCTGCAGGAAGCTGTTGATCGAGAACAGCAGCCGGCGGTCCTTGCCATCGTCGCTTTGCCAGTAATTGATGCCACGGCTGGTCATCCCGCTCAGCCCCTCGTGGATCCAGATTTCCTTCCCCGTCGAGGCATCGAGCGCGATCAGTGAACCATTGCGGCCGGAGATGTAGACGGCGTCGTCGACCACGATCGGGTTGAACCCGCCGGCTGCATACGGGTAGGTCCAGGCGACTTCCAGCTGGTCGATGTTCGACTTCTTGATCTGATCGAGATCGACATAGTTCGAGCTGTCGGGCCCGGCAAGATTGTCCTGCCACCATCTGCCGTTCCTCTCGGCCGTCCCCACGGCCCCGAGCGTGAGAAGCACGAACAGCGCGATGAATGAAGTACGCAAGGTTGGTTTCATAGTTCGACTGATTATTCGACCCACGATACGAACCGTCCGCCTCCAGGATGACGGTAGTCGACCAGCAGTCCGGGGCCGTGGCGCTCGATTTCATCAATCGAGACGCGCAGCGGCTCGGCATCGAACTCCGTGTCGTCGAGGAAGGTGAGCTCGCCAAGCCAGGCGTACGAGCCTTCGTGCCGCGCGTACGTCCGGCCGAGCCAGTACGGCACGGAGACTTCTACCAGCCGGTCGCCGCCGCGACGATCGAAGATGACCGTATGAAACGCGCGCAGCGGTCGCGCGCTGCCGGCCATTGCCGGCGAGCGGATGGAACGCGCTTGCATGTCGACCAGGGCCGTCTGCCCCGCGAACCGTGAGCGCAGTCGATCGAACTCTGCTTGCGCGGCGGTGACCGTCACCGGCGTCGCATCGCGGTGCCGCACGACGAACCCTACAAGTACCATCAGCGCCGCCAGAGCAACGACGCCGGCAGCCAACGCCACGATGCGAGCGACAGAGCCGAACCTTCCAGGCCGCATGCCTTTCCTCCTGCAGCGCGTTTTCGTCCTGCGGATCCTACTCCGTCCACGGTCGATTCGCTGCCAGCTCTGAGCGTTGCGCCTTTTGTGCGGAACGACCGTAAAGAAGCGATCCATCGTCTTGGGTGGCTGCCGTGTCGACGAAACTCGAACAAGTTCACAGCCTGAAAGCCGCAGGAACTGCGTACCTGTCGTGGGGGTGAATGGAATCATTCGTATTCCTTGCTGGCCCGATTCCTGCCTCCCGATCAGGTCAGCACCGCGTCGCGAGTGCCAGCGACTCACCCTGAGCGGAGGAGAAACCCATGTCACGTGGCAGCGAGAAGGACCGGGCGGACAACCAGAGAATCAGCGAAATCAAGGACCGGCTCCAGCAGATTGCCGGCGGGCGGATGCTGGCTGCGGAATTCGATGGCCTCGACGCGAAAACGCAACAGGTATTCTGGGAGCGCGTCCTCGAGGTCGAGTCCACGCCACTTACGACAGACTTCGATCGATTGCTGAAGGCCGGCGTCGCGTTGCCGGAGCCGGCATCACTGGACGATGCGAGCGTTACCGCCAGGTTGTGGGAAGTGATTAGCTCGCTGGCCGGCATGCGTGTGTTCCTCGAGGACACGAATCACCTGAGCGATCGCGACCTCTACACGCACCTGTGGCACCGGTCTCTCCGGGAGGAGATTCCGGAACAACCCGAAGATGGCGAGAGCGTATGGCACGTGCAGGTGCTCGGCACCGATAGTGACGACGGCGCCTACCTGTATCTGAAGTTCTATGCGGACGAAAAATCGCGGACCGAGTGGCAGGCCGAGTGGCCGGACTACATCATGCCGCCGCACGAGGACCCTCCATACGATCGCGATCGGCATCTGCCGCAACCCCGCTCGGGGTGACTCGTGAGGCCCGCAGGTCACCGATTACGGGGTTTCCGTTCGACAGCGGCGGTGTTTTCGGAGGTCGCGGCGCTCCCGGCTCGTGAGGGCAGCCCGCGTCCGCGTACTAACGGCAGATAGACCTCGTCGACGATCTCGACCAGGGCGTGGTCCGGGGCGGTCGGAAAGCCGCGCGTCAGCCAGCGCGGGCGTAGTCAGAGTGCTCGGTGGCCGGAGTGCCGCCCGCGATCCGCGCGGCCGGCGTCACCCCGACATGCCGTGGGACCCGAAAGCAGCGTTCGATGCGCTCGCCGACTGGTTCGGGCGCTGATTCCCGGATCTGCGCAGCGAGCTCCGAAGTGACATCCCGGGTTCTACTCGGAGCGCAGGGCCGCCACGGGCACGACTTGGGTCGCCCGCCGGGATGGCAGCCACGCGGCGATGGTGACGACGAAGACAAAGAGCAGCGTCGTCACGAGGTAGGTGGCCACGTCGAGCGGCTCGATGGCGAACAGCAGCCCGCGGAACACCCGCGACAATGCGACCGCCGCGGCGAGACCAACGGCGATGCCGGCCGAGGCGAGCGAGAGACTCTGTCCCATTACCATTCGGAGCATGTGCGCGGGAGCCGCGCCGAGCGCCATCCGGATTCCAATCTCGCGGGTCCGCTGGCCAACGGCGTAGGCCATCACGCCGTAGATGCCGACACACGCGAGCATCCCGGCCAGCCCGGCGAAGGTCCCGAGCAGGACCGCGTAGAGGCGTGGTTCCGATATCCGGTTGGAGACGATGCTGTCGAGCGTCGCCGCGTTGAAGAGGCCGGCCTCGGGATCGAGCGAGGTCGCGACGGCGCGCGCCTGCGCCAGCAGGTCGCCGCGATCGCCCCGCGTCCTCACCGCAAAGTACGGACCCAGCGGAAACACATTGTTGCCGGGCCACTGCGACGACAGGGCGAAGACTTGTGGCGTCGGTGCCTGATCGAAGCTGTATTGGCGCACGTCGGCCACGACGCCGACGATCTCCCAGGGCTGGTCGTCAGGGCCGATGAAGACGCTGGCGCCGACCGGATCCTCGCCAGAGAACGACCGCGCCACGACGGTTTCGTTGACGAGGAGTACTCTCCCACTCCGCTCATTGTCCTCGTCGGCAAAGCCGCGGCCTCGGGTGACGGCAATGCCCATCGTCGTTGGATACGCGGCGCTCATCAGCCGGACCACGGGCGCGTCAGGGCCGGGTCGGCGCGGTTCGCCAGCGCGACGGCTGAAACCAAAGCTATCCCTCAGCGCCACCATGGGCGGCTGGCCATGGGCCGCGGCCTCGACGCCTGGCACGCGCTGCAGACGCGCGACGACGTCGTCGGCGAATGCCTTCAGACGCTGCAGAGGGTAACGGTCGGCCGGCAGCGCAATCTGGAAGGTGATGACGTCGGCCGGATCGAAGCCGGGTTTCACCGACGACAACCGCGCAAAGCTGTGGATCATGAGCCCGCCGCCGATGGACAGCATCATTGCCAGCGCAATCTCGACCGTCACGAGGACCGCGCGCGAGCGGCCGCGCCGAAAGACACTGAACCCGGCGGTGCTGGTCGATGCCGATGCGCGAAGGTCATCGGCGACCGCGCGCGAGCGGGCATGGGGGATGGCCGGTAGCACTCCGATGAGTCCACCGGCGACGAGTGAGGTCACGGCCACGAACAGCAGGACCGTCGCGTCGAGCGACACCTCGCCGAGTCGCGGAAAGCTTCGACCGATGCCAAGATCGATGCGCGACATCGTCGTCGCCAGGACGCGAAGGCCGGCGAGGGCCCCGAACGCGACCCACGTCCCCGCCACGGCGGACACGAACGCCAGCAGCACGCTCTCGGCGGTCAGCTGGCGCACCAGGCGCAGCCGGCCGGCGCCGAGGGCGGTGCGCACGGCAATTTCACGCCGCCGATCGTTCATTCGCGCCAGAGTGAGATTGCCGACGTTGACGCACGCGATCAGCAGCACGCAGCACGAGGCCCCCAGCAGCATCAGCAGCCCTCGGCGCACGGGCTCGACGACCCCATCGAGTGCCGGCTCGAGCTCGTAGCGCGTCGTTGGGCCGGTGCCTCTCAGGGATCGCAATGCCGCGCCCAGTTCAGCCTGTGCTGCCGCCAGGGTCGCGCCTTCGGCGAGCCGTGCCTGCAGAGCGCCGCCCGCCTTCGGATTCCAATCGGCCGGCATCCAGAACTCGACAAATGGATTGGCAGGGTCGAACCCCTGTGGCATCACGCCCACGACCGTGTAAGGTCGCATCGTCGCTGCCGGGTTCGGCGTGAGGACGCTCGCCAGTGTCACCGTCTGGCCCAGGATGTCGGGACGGCCGTTGAAGTGGGTCTGCCAGGCGTCGTGGCTCAGGATCAACACGGCATTTGCGCCCGGAGCCTCTTCACCGGCCCCGAACGTGCGCCCGAGACGTGCGGCGACGCCAAGCGTGTCGAAGTAGGTGGGCGCGACGCCCAGGCCCTGCATGCGTCTCGCCGGTCCGCCGCCGGTGACGGTCACCAGGGCCGGGCCGGACACGAACGACAGGTGTGTGAGCGTTGACAGCGCCGGCCGCAGCGCCAGGATCTCGGCGACGGTCACGCGCGGCGATCGCTGCGGCCGGGCGTTGGGACCAGCGTCACCGGCGGGCGGCCGGGTCTCCCACATCCGAATCAAGCGGGGTCCGGCGGGGTACGGCAATGGCCGCACCAGCACGGCATTGACGACCGCGAAGATTGCGGCGTTGGCACCGATGCCGAGTGCCAGCGTGACGATGATGATGCTCGAGAAGATGCGGGCGTGACCGAGCGCGCGGGCAGCGATCCGCACGTCGTTCCACCACCCCTCGAGGTTTGGCCGCGTCGCGATCAACCGGGTAAAGACGCTCGACGTGCGAGGTGTCGCCATGTGCGAGATATATAGCACACATGTTATGAAAATAACATGCTACTTCCGCCTGGCCTTTGGCGGCGTCCTGCCGTACTTGCGCAGCGCAGGTGGCGGCTCCGCGAGCCGTTTCAGCTGCGGCGCGAGGTCCTTCTCCGGGATCACCACTTCGACCAGGGCGGGGGTGTTCTTGAGATTTCGCACCTTCGCCAGAACGCTCCTCAGGTCCTTCACCGTTCTGGCCCGATATCCCCGTGCCCCGAACGCCTTCGCGAGCGCCAGGTAGTCCCACGCCGGAAGCACGTCGAAGGGAGCGAATTCGCCCTCGGGCCTGAAGGCGTCGAGGTCGACGAAAGCCTGCTCGATCGCGTAGCCCTTGTTACTCAGGACAAACACCACGGCATTGCAGTTCTGCCGGGCCAGACTCGAGAGCTCCTGGCAGATCATCATGAAGCCGCCGTCCCCCGCGACGACGAACGGCCGCTTGCCGCTCCCCAACGCCACGCCGAGCGCGCAACCTGTCTCGTGGCCGAGTGAGCCCCA
>Ga0209382_10000369_pt1 | contig 73699 bp, 69 predicted proteins | sample SoiMetdeltSBSDD5_FD_187599 | JGI IMG/M metagenome (GOLD analysis project Ga0209382, IMG submission 187599) | Bulk soil microbial communities from a Populus tree surrounding site in Tennessee, USA - Soil MetaG P. deltoides SBSDD5 (SPAdes) (version 2) | ecosystem: Environmental > Terrestrial >... | reverse complement strand
CCGGACACGTAGCGCGTCTCCCCGACCGGAAACAGCTTCTCGAGATAGCTCTTCGGCAGGTTGAAATAAGTCACGATCAGGTCGCCGGTTGCGTCGCTGGTGTAGATCAGGTGCGGCGCGCGCGGCCGGTGCGGCGGCGGCGGCCGGTGCCGGTCGACCGTGACCGCAACCGTGACCACGGTGTCGAGCGTCGCGTCGCGCAATGTCGGCTGGTTGCGGCGGTCGATGGCGCCGCTCGGCAGGTGGAACAGGAGATCGAGGACGCGCGCCCCGTCATCGCGCCCGAGCAGGCGCTCGTAGAGCTTCTGCTGCTTGGGCCCGATACCCGCAATGCTGGTCACCGGGGCGAACAGCGGGTCGAGGAGGCTGGGGCGCATTCCTTGAACTTGCAGATCGCTCCTGGATCCTTCCAGACGCGGTCCTTCGGACGGCTCCTCTCAGGATGAGGTGGCGCGCCTGGCATAACACAAGGCTCCTCATGCTGAAGAGCGCGCCAAGGCGCGCGTCTCGAAAGCATGCCCTGACATCCGCCTTCGTGGTCGCTATATAGCGCTCGCCCGGCCCGTCCGGGCTTTTGGCGTTAGCGGAGAAAGCGATGACCGGCACGGCGCGATCGAGCGATGGGCTGGATCCGCGCCGGCGGCGGCTGCTGTTTCGCTCCTGGCATCGCGGCACCCGTGAGATGGACTTGATTCTGGGCCGTTTTGCCGATGCCGCCATTGCCGAGTTGAGCGCGGCGGAGCTCGACGAATACGAGCGTTTGATGGAACGGCCCGATCCCGAGCTCTATTCGTGGATCACCGGCGAAATGCCGGTGCCGCGCGACCACGACACTGCGATCTTCAGGCGCCTGCGAACGTTCCATTCGGCCGATTTCCCATGACGCAATCCCCTGCCCAACTGCTCGTGCCGGGCAAACGCTTGACGCTCGCCGGCGTCGCCGACGGTGCCGAGGGGCTCATCGTCGGCGACCTGGCGCGCTCGCTCGCGGCGCGTTCCGAGGCGCCGGCGACGAGCTTGGTCGTCGTCTGCCGCGATGGCGCGCGGATGGCGGCGCTGGCGCGCGCGGTTGCGTTCTTCGCACCCGACGTCGCAATGCTGGAGTTTCCCGCCTGGGACTGCCTGCCCTACGACCGCGCATCGCCGCACGCGAGCGTGGTTGCCCAACGCATGATCGCATTGTCGCGGTTCGCCCGGGTCAAGCGGCGCCGTGGCCCTGCGATGCTCCTCACCACCGTGAACGCGGCGCTGCAGCGCGTACCCCCGAAGATCGCGATCGCCGGCCAGTCCCTGTCGGCGGCACCCGGCAACCTGCTCGACATGGACGGCGTGGTGCGGTGGCTCGAGCTCAACGGGTTCTCCCGCGTCTCGACCGTGCGTGAACCGGCCGACTATGCGGTGCGCGGCGGCATTATCGACCTCTACGCGCCCGGCATGGAGCTGCCGATTCGGCTCGACTTCTTCGGCGATACGCTCGAGTCGATCCGCAGCTTCGATCCCGAGAGCCAGCGCACGGTCGGCCAATTGCATGCACTCGACCTGGTGCCGGCGGCGGAGTTCCAGCTCACCACCGAGACCATCCGCCGTTTCCGCACCGGCTACGCGGCCGCGTTCGGCGCGCCGGCCCGCGATGACCTGCTCTACGAGGCGGTCAGCGAGGGCCGCCGCCATCAGGGCATGGAGCACTGGCTGCCGCTGTTCCACGAGCGGATGGAGACGCTGTTCGATTATCTGCCCGGCACCCCGGTGGTGCTGGAGCCGCAGGCGGAAGACGCCGCGCAGGAGCGGCTGGCGCAGATCGCCGATTACTGCGAGGCGCGCCGCAAGGCGCTGGAGGCGCCCGCGTCCGGGCCTCCCTACCAGCCGCTGCCGCCCGACCGCCTCTACCTCGGCGCCGACGAGTGGCGCAGCCGGCTCGAGGGCGCGGCAGTGGCAGCGTTGACACCGTTCTCGGTTCCCGCGAGCGGCGCGAGCGCCGTCGAGATGGATACGCGCCAGGGTCACAATTTCGCAGCTGAACGCGCCGCAGCGAACGCCAACGTGTTCGAGGCGGTCAAGAAGCACGTCCTCGCGCTGCAAGCGGCCGACAAGCGCGTCGCGATCGCGCTGTGGAGCGAGGGCTCGCGCGAACGCATGGGGCATGTGCTGGCCGAGCACGCGCTCGGCAATCTCGGCTACGTTGCCTCTTGGCCGGAGCTGCAGGCGCGGCCGAAAGCGGAGATCTCGCTCGCGGTGCTCGGCCTCGAAGCCGGTTTCGAGACCGGCGATTTCGCCGTCATCAGCGAGCAGGACATCCTCGGCGACCGGCTGGTGCGTCCGCGCCGGGCGGGCCGCCGGGCGCAGGACTTCATCGCCGAGGTGACGAGCCTCACCGCCGGCGACCTCGTCGTGCACGTCGACCACGGGATCGGGCGTTTCGTCGGGCTCAACGCGATCGAGGTCGGCGGCGCGCCGCACGACTGCCTGGAAATCCACTATGCGGGCGGCGACAAGCTGTTTCTGCCGGTGGAGAACATCGAGCTGCTCAGCCGCTACGGCTCCGAGGAGGCGGGCGTGCAGCTCGACCGCCTCGGCGGCGGCGGCTGGCAGGCGCGCAAGGCGCGCATGAAGCGCCGCATCCGCGAGATCGCAGCCGAGCTGATCAAGGTCGCGGCCGAACGGCAGCTGCGCGAAGCTCCGCGTCTCACGGTCGCGGCCGGCATGTACGACGAGTTCTGTGCCGGATTTCCCTACGAGGAGACCGAGGATCAGCGCGTCGCCATCGACGTCGTGGTCGACGATCTCGCATCCGGCCGGCCGATGGACCGGCTGGTGTGCGGCGACGTTGGCTTCGGCAAGACCGAGGTGGCGCTGCGCGCCGCGTTCATTGCGGCCATGAACGGCAAGCAGGTCGCGGTGGTGGTGCCGACGACGCTGCTCGCGCGTCAGCACACCAAAACCTTCATCGAACGGTTCCGAGGGCTCCCGGTCAACATCGCGCAGGCCTCGCGGCTGGTGTCCGCTCCGGAGCTCAAGAAGGTGAAGGAGGGGCTGGCCTCGGGCGCGATCGACATCGCGATCGGAACGCATGCGCTGCTCGGCAAGGGCATCCGTTTCAAGGACCTCGGGCTGTTGGTGATCGACGAGGAGCAGCATTTCGGCGTCGCCCACAAGGAGAAGCTCAAGCAACTCCGCACCGAGGTGCACGTGCTCACGCTGACCGCGACCCCGATCCCGCGCACCATGCAGCTTGCGCTTTCGGGCGTGCGCGAGCTTTCCATCATCGCCTCGCCGCCGGTCGACCGGCTGGCGGTACGCACCTTCGTGTCGCCGTTCGACGAGCTGGTGGTGCGCGAGGCGCTGCTGCGCGAACGCTATCGCGGCGGGCAGGGATTCTACGTCGTCCCGCGCATCGAGGACCTGGCGGCTGCCAAGGATTTCCTCGCCAAGCAGGTGCCGGAAATCCGGGTCGCGGTCGCGCACGGACAGATGCCCTCGGCGGTGCTCGAGGACATCATGTCGGCGTTCTACGACGGCAAATACGACCTGCTGCTGTCGACCACGATCGTCGAGTCCGGGCTCGACATTCCCAACGCCAACACCCTGATCGTGCACCGCGCCGACCGCTTCGGGCTCTCGCAGCTCTATCAGCTGCGCGGCCGCGTCGGACGCGCCAAGGTGCGCGCCTATTCGCTGTTCACGCTGCCGAACGAGCGGCGCATCACGCCGCAGGCGGAGCGGCGGCTCAAGGTGCTGCAGTCGCTCGACTCGCTCGGCGCCGGGTTCCAGCTCGCCTCGCACGACCTCGACATCCGCGGCGCCGGCAATCTGCTAGGCGAGGAACAGTCCGGCCACATCAAGGAAGTCGGGTTCGAGCTCTACCAGCAGATGCTGGAAGAGGCGGTGATGAGCCTGAAGGCGGGCTTGGCGGAGCCGGCCGCCGACAAGTGGTCGCCGCAGATCACGATCGGCACGCCGGTGCTGATCCCGGACGACTACGTCGCCGACCTGAGCGTGCGTCTGTCGCTCTACCGGCGGCTGGCGGAGATCGACGACGAGCGCGAGATCGAGGCGTTCGGCGCCGAACTGGTCGACCGCTTCGGCCCGATGCCGCAGGAAGCCGATCACCTGCTCAAGATCGTCGCGATCAAGTCGCTCTGCCGCCGCGCCAATGTCGAGAAGATCGAGGCCGGGCCCAAAGGCGCGGTGCTGTCGTTCCGCGAGGATAGCTTCGCCGACCCGATGGGGCTCGTCGGGCTGATCCGCGAGCAGGGACCGGCGGCGCGCGTGCGCCCGGACATGAAGGTCGTGTTCTTCGACGACTGGGAGAGCGCGCAGGATCGCCTCAAGGGCACGACCGACATCCTGCGCCGGCTCGTGTCGCTCGCCGAGCGCGCCAAGGCGGCCTAACACCCACCACCGTCATCATCCGCGAAAGCGGATGACCCAGTAAACGCCGTAGCCTCCGCGAAATTCACAACTCCGTCGTTTACTGGGTCCCCCGCTTTCCCGGGCGATGACGTCGCGTATATGAACGTCGTCAAGTGAATGAACACATCAGGCAGCAGTCTCGCTCTGGACGCGATGCTTCGCGGCGCGCGTGATTGCGTCGGCGAGATAGGCCGGCTCCTGCGCGCCGGACACTGCGAACTTGCCGCCGAGGATGAAGCAAGGCACGCCGTCGATACCGGCCTCCTTGGCGGATTCGGAGGCCTTTTCGACGCGCTCCACGTCGGCATCGCTCGCAAGCAGCCGGCGCGTGAGGTCGCCGTCCAGGCCGCAGTCGCTCGCCGCGCCGACCAGCACGTCCACGTCCGTCAGGTCGGCGCCGTCGGTGAAGTAGAGATCCATCAGCCGCTGCTTCATGCGGCCGGGATCGCCGACATTGCCCGACCACAAGATCAGCCGATGGCAGTCGAGCGTGTTCGGTTGGCGCGCGATCTTGTCGAGATTGTAGACGAGCCCTTCGTCGGCGGCGGCCGCCGCGACCCGCTTGGCGATCTCCCGGTAACGCTCGACCGAGCCGAACTTGGTGCGCAGATAGTCCGCGCGGCTCATGCCTTCGCGCGGCACCCATGGATTGAGGAAATAGGGGTGCCAGCGCACCTCGACCGGAACCTCGGGCCTAAGCGCGATCGCCTTCTCCAGCCGCCGCTTGCCGATGAAGCACCAGGGGCAGACGACGTCGGATACGACGTCGACCGTGAGCGGTGCGCGGGATGCGGAAGCGTTCATGATCGGTGGTCCCCGTGTTTGTCCGAACGTAGGCGTGCCGGAGAACGATCGCAACCGTGCTCGCTCCCTTCCTTCCCCCGCGTGCTGGGGCGGGCGATTCGGCCGAAGGCCGGGTGGGGAAAATCCCTACGCCGCCGGCTTGCCTTTTCGCCAAAGCCCCGGGCTTCGCCGCCCGTTGCGGTAAAGATCTGGTCGTGCGTGCCAGCCTCGCTGCCGCCGAAAGCCTCGGTCCCGGGTGCGTCAGGTGGGATGGGCTTCTTATTGCCCCTGCGGTTGGCGCCACCACGTTTCGGGCAGGTAGCCGTACAGCGACGTTGCAGCGGGTCGTTCGATTCCGGACCAGCGCGCCACCCATTGTTGCGGCAAATGGAACAGCGGCACCACATAGAATCCGGAGAGCAGCACGCGATCGAGCGCGCGCACGGCGGCAACGAAATCTTCGCGGCTCGCCGCCGCCAGCATCGCCTCGATCATGGCGTCGATGGCGGGGTTCTTGGCGCCCATGTAGTTGCGGCTGCCGGGCTCGTCGGCCGCGGCCGTGCCCCAGTAGAAGCTCTGCTCGTTGCCGGGCGACAATGACGCGCCCCATTCGTTCGGCATCATGTCGAAGTCGAAGGTCTGCCGGCGGCGGTCGTACTGAACGGCATCGACGAGGCGAACCCGCGCCTCGATTCCCGCGCGATTGAGATCGCGAGCAAAGGCCAGCGCGAGGCGCTCGTGGTCCCTGGTCGTCACCAGGATTTCGAACGCGAAAAGCTTCCCGGTCTCGCGCTGGCGCAGGACGGTGTCCTCGAGCTCCCAGCCGGCGGCCGACAGCAGGGCGAGCGCGCGCCGCAGCGTGCCGCGGTCGCGGCCTGATCCGTCGGTCGTCGCCGGCGACCAGGTGCCGGCGAGGATGTCGGCGCGGACCGCCTGCGGGTAAGGAGCAAGCAATGCGCGCTCGCGCGCGTCGGCCGCGCGGCCATGCGAAGAAAGCTCCGAGCTTTCGAAATAGCTCGTCGTGCGGCGATAAAGGTCAAAAAAGAAGTTGCGATTGACCCAGGCGAAGTCGAACAGCAGTCCGAGCGCCTCGCGCACGCGGATGTCGTCGAAAGGGGAACGACGGGTGTTGAACACGAATGCCGTCATCCCCTTCGGCAATCCGGTTTCGAACGCCTCCTTTACGATGCGGTTCTCGCGGGCGGCCGGAAAATCATAGGCCGCCTCCCAGCGCGCCGGATCGGTTTCGGCGCGGACATCGTAGAGCCCGCGCTTGAACGCTTCGAACTGCGTATTTCCGTCGCGGTAGAAGTCGAACCGGATCTCGTCGAAATTCCAGAAGCCGCGGCTGACGGCGAGATCGCGGCCCCAGTAATCCGGGTTGCGACGCAATGTCACGCGCTCGCCGGGGCGCACCTCGGCGACCACATAGGGACCGCTACCGAGCGGGGCGGTAAACGACGTCTGCTCGAAGGTGTCGGGATCGATCCCGTGCTTGGCCAAGACCGGCATGAGCGCGAGGATGAGCGGCAGCTCGCGGTCGTTGGCGCCGGTAAGGTCGAAGCGGACGGCGTCCGCACCGACCGGCTCGGCCTTGACGACCTTGGCGTAGTAGGTGCGGTGGTTCGGCCGCCCGTGATCGCGCAGCAGCTGCCAGGAGAACACCACATCGGCCGGGGTCACCGGCGTCCCGTCGGAGAAGCGCGCCGCCGGATCGATCGTGAAGGTGACGTACGAGCGTGCCGCATCAGTCTCCACTGTGCGCGCGATCAGGCCGTAGAGCGTGAACGGCTCGTCGTAGCCGCGCACCATCAGGCTCTCGACCACGTGGCCGCGGATTTCCTGCAGCGGCAGCCCCTTCACGATGAATGGATTGAGGCTGTCGAACGTACCGATCAGGCCCTGGGTCAGTCGGCCGCCCTTCGGCGCGGCCGGGTTCACGTAACGGAAATGCGCAAAACCCGCCGGCTGGGCCGGCTCGCCGTGCATGGCGATGGCGGGCCGCGGCGTCGGCCCGGCGCCGGCTGCACACACGCAGGACGATGCGAGGGCGCTAGCGGCGACGACGATCGCGCAGGCTGCGGGGCGATGCGCGCCGGACCGGCGTAAGAGTCTCGACACAGTAACTTGTTTGATCGCAGTATTCGTATCGATTCGGTTGCGCTATTATAATACTAACATGACGGCGGGCGCGGATCGCGAGGCCCGCATCCAACCGCGCGAGTGCCGGGTCGGGTGTCACGCTGTTGCCGTATTTGGCGTCGAGACCGCCGTGAGGGGCGCCAGCGTCGGATTAGCCGGAACGCGGCGAGCAAGAGGGTCCAATTGATGAATTTTCGGATGATGACCGTGCCCGCGCGGTGCTCGCTGGGTTTCGCGGCGGCTGGCGTCTGCGCCCTGATCGCCGCATCGACCGCGCTCGCGCAGCAGCCGGCGCAACCGCAACGGCCGCCGGCGCAGCAGCGCCCGGCGCAGCCGGCGCGTCCGGCCCAGCCGCCGGCGCAGCCGCAGGCGACGCCCGCGCCGGCGGCCCCGGCGCCGCAGGTGCCGACGACCGCGGAGACCCCGCCGCTGATCTATTCGCCCTGGACCAAGGTGTGCGGCAAGGAAGGCCAGCCCGGACAACCGTCGCAGAAGGAAGTCTGTTTCACCATCAAGGAGGCGCGCCTCGACACTGGGCAGTTCGTGGCCTCCGCCGGCCTGATCGAGGTCAACGGCGACCAGAAGAAGATCTTGCGGGTCACGCTGCCGCTCGGTCTGATGCTGCGCAACGGCACGCGCATGGTGGTCGACTCGCAGCCGCCGATGACCGGCCTGTTCTCGTTCTGCCTGCCGAACGGCTGCTGGGCCGACTTCGAGGTGGCCGCCGATTTCGTCGGCCGCATCAAGAAGGGCCAGTCGATGGTCCTGCAGGCGTTCAATCTCAACGGCCAGGTGGCGAGCTTCGCATTCCCGCTGGTCGACTTCGCCAAGGCCAACGAGGGGCCGCCGACCGATCCGAAGGTTTTGGAGGAGCAGCAGAAGAAGCTGCAGGACGAGTTGCAGCGCCGTGCCGACGAGGCGCGCAAGAAGCTCGAGCAGCAGCAGCAGACGCCACCCAAGCAGTAGGCATAGCCAAGTGTTTGAAACGGGCGCGCGCCGAGCGCGCCCGTTTCGTTTGGGTTGCGCGGAGGCTAGTTCAGCGCGGTGTTGCGCGGCCGGTAGACGCCGTCGGCGTCGCGCTCGAACACTTCGGCGACCTGCGGGTGTCGGATCGGCTCGCCCGACGTGTCGGGAAGCAGGTTCTGCTCCGATACGTAGGCGATGTACTCGGTCTCGGCGTTCTCCGCGAACAGGTGGTAGAACGGCTGGTCCTTGTGCGGCCTGATCTGGGCCGGGATCGATTGCCACCATTCCTCGGTATTCGAGAATGTCGGATCGACGTCGAACACCACGCCGCGGAACGGGAACACGCGGTGCCGGACCACTTCGCCGATCTTGTACTTGGCCTCGCGGGGCTTGCTCATGGTCCGTCAATAGTAGTGATGCGGCGGCGAACCCGCCAGTGGCACGGCGTGCGTCCGGTGTGGATTGATCGTGGTGACCGCGACCGCTAGCCAAGGGTCCCGCCCGGCACCGGCCGCCGGTCCGCGCGCCACGCATGCTCGATGCCGTCAAACTGGCGCTGCCGTGCTTCCGTCACGCTGACGACCGTGATGCTGGCGGTGAAGATGCGATCGCTGCCGCCGGCGCTGTTCTCTTGATTGCTCCGACGGCGTAGGGTGAAGCCGCCGAAAGCGATGCCGACCGCCGCTTGCACAAACGGATGACGGATGACCGATGACCCAGCCCCTCTCCGGCGTCTTCGTTCTCGATTTCACCACGCTGTTGCCGGGGCCGCTCGCGACCCTGATGCTGGCGGAAGCCGGCGCCGAGGTGGTGAAGATCGAGCGCCCGGGGGGCGAGGAAACGCGCAAATATCCGCCGCGTTGGGAGAACCAGTCGGCCGCCTTCGCCCTGCTCAATCGCGGCAAGAAGAGCGTGGTGCTTGACCTCAAGGACGCGGTGGCGCGCGAAAAGCTCGATCCGCTGCTGCGACGCGCCGACGTTCTGGTCGAGCAGTTCCGTCCCGGCGTGATGGCGCGGCTTGGCCTCGGCTACGATGCGGTGCGCGCCATCAATCCGCGTATCGTCTTCTGCTCGATCAGCGGCTACGGCCAGACCGGACCGCGCGCGGGCGCGGCCGGTCATGATCTCAACTACATCGGCGCGACCGGCCTTTTGGCCCTCAATCCCGGGCCGCTCGACCGACCGGTCGTGCCGCCCGGCCTGATTGCCGACATTGGCGGCGGCACGCTGCCGGCGGTGATGAACATCTTGCTCGCCCTGCGCCAGCGCGACTTAACCGGCGCGGGGAGCCACATCGACATCGCCATGACCGACGCGATGTTCACCTTTGCCTGGCATGCACTCGCTGCCGGGCACGCGCAGGGGCGCTTCCCGGGGCCCGCCGAAGCGCGCGTCGCCGGCGGATCGCCGCGCTATCAGCTCTATCCGACCCGCGACCGCAAGCTGGTTGCGTGCGCGGCGCTCGAGCAGAAATTCTGGGAGACATTCGTCGCAACCATCCGCCTTCCGCCGGCGCTGGCCGACGATGCGGCCGACCCGGCAGCCACCAAGGCCGCGGTTGCGGGCATCATCGCCAAGGAGGCCGCAGAGCATTGGCGGCCGATCTTCGCCGCCGCCGATTGCTGCGTGACCATCGTGGCGTCGCTCGAAGAGGCGTTGCGCGACCCGCATTTCGTCGCGCGCGGCCTGTTCACGCACCGGCTCGCGGCCGGGTCCGGCGCCACCATGCCGGCGCTCCCGCTGCCGATCGCCCCGCAGTTCCGCGATCCGCCGGGTACCGCCAAGGCGGCAAGCGCGCTCGGCGCGCACGACGCGATGCTGGCGAGGTAGCTGCAACCGCTCAAGAAGCGCCGGCCGCGAGCCCTCACTGGGCTCTTGCGCGAATGGTCGTACGCTTCCCAGGCCGCTTGCGTGACCTCGTCGATTTCGCCGGAGAGCGCGGCGAATGCGGGATCTTGGAACTGCGATCGAAAGCGCTCTTTGAATGTGGTTCGTCGAGCCGAAGGCTGGGCATTCCTTTACGCGGCTCGGGCGCCTTGCCGTTCTTCAGTGAAATTGAGCATCCGTTCCATTTTCTCCCGTCGCTGCGCCGCGCCGTTGCGTCGCCGCTGCAGGCTTTCTTGCACACTCGGTGATGGGTCGATAAGGCAACTCGGCCATCGGCCGCTGAGTTCCAAGGGCGCGCGGCGCTGTCGCGGTTCGACCGCAGCGCCGAGGGTATGTTGTCGGCCGCAACCAAGGCACCGGGAGGTGAAGAATGCACGACAATGTGGGCGCGGCGGCGCGAGTCGAAATCAGGCACGTCGGCCCCGATGACGCGATGCTGTTCGACCGAGTCGCGCCGGACGTGTTCGATGCGCCGATCGATAAGGAACGTCTTGCCGCCTACCTGCGCGAGCCCAACTATTGCATGCTCGTCGCCATGCGGGACGGCGAAGTGGTCGGGCAGGTCGCCGCCGTGATCCACCGCCACCCGGATAGGCCGACCGAGCTCTATATCGACGAAGTCGGCGTCACGCCCGCGCTGCAGCGGCAAGGCATCGCCCGCCGCATGCTCGACGCGATGCTCGCGCTCGGCAAGCGACGGGGATGCGAGGAGGCCTGGGTGGGCACCGAACCGGACAATGTGCCGGCGCGCCGGCTCTATGAATCCTACGGCGTCGATGCCGAGACTTTCGTCATGTATCTCGTCAAGCTTTGAGCGACGCAAAGCCACCGATGGCGTCCCGATCATCTGTTCGTGATCGTTCTCGCGTTCGCGCGCGTTCGCGGCCGGAGTCGGCCCAAGCGGCTGCCCGAGCGGTAGATACGACGTTCAGCTCGGCAGTGGCTCGCCGCGCATCAGCCGCGGCGTGCCGGCGCGCGGCGTGACGCCCTCGCGCATGAGCGTCCGGCGCAGCGGCCCGACACGATCGAGCAGATAGAGGCCGAAGCCGCGTAGCCCGGCAAGCGGCAGGAAGTCGGAGAGCAGGCTGCGGTTGAGGAGATCGATCGCCATGGTGCGGCTGGCAACGTCGCCGCGACGCAATTCGTCGTACCGCGCCAGCAGATCGGGCGAACCGATGTCCGTCCCCGCCCGCCGCGCGTCGATTGCCAGCTCGGCGATCATGGCGGCATCGCGCAGGCCGAGATTGAGGCCCTGCGCCCCGATCGGCGGCATCACGTGCGCGGCCTCGCCGATGAGCGCAATGCGGTTCGATCCGAAAGTGTGCGCGGTCGCGATCGCCAGCGGAAACGCGCCGCGGCCCGGTTCCACGCTGATCTTGCCGAGGATCGAATGCGAGCGGCGCTCGATCTCGGCGGCGAGCGTCGCATCGTCCTGCGCGGCGAGTGCGGCTGCTTCGGGCGGCTCGACCACCCATACCAGGCTCGATCGGCGGCCCGGCAGCGGCACCAGTGTGAACGGGCCGGTGCGCGTGTGGAACTCGGTCGAGGCATTGCCGTGCGGCCGGCTGTGGGCGAAGTTGAGCGCGAGCGCGGTCTGCGGGTAGCTGCGCGCATCGATGGCGGTGCCGGTCGCGGCACGGGCCAATGAATGGCGGCCGTCGGCGCCGATGGCGAGGCGGGCATGCACGCGGCCGCCACCGCTCATCACCACCGTCACCCGTTGGCCCGTGACCGCGATCTGCTCGGCGCTCGCCGTGACGATCGCGAGCGATCCGAGCTCGGCAGCGCGGGTCTCGAGCGCGACGGTGAGGTGGCGGTTCTCGATATTGTGGCCGAAGGCCTCGAGCCCGATCTCGGCGGCGGCGAACGCGACTTCGGGGGCCCGCAGCAGGCCCGGCCGGTCGTCGACGATGCGCAGGATCTCGAGCGGGGCGGCATGCGCGCGGCATCGCTTCCACACGCCGAGCGTCTCGAGCGCGCGCACCGAGCCGGCGAGCAGCGCGGTGGTGCGGCTGTCGGGTTGCGCCGGCTTCGCCACCAGCGCGGTTTCGACGCCGGCGACCGCGAGCGCGATCGCGGCCGTCAAGCCGGCCGGCCCGCCGCCGATCACGACGGCGTCAACGATGCGGTTTTCGGCGCCGTTTGAGTTCATCCGACGGAGTCATTACGCTTTTGCGCGGGGCATTTACAGGGTGGGCCCACGTCCACCCTTCACCGCATGGGCATCGGCGTCGGTGAGCCGCGACCGCGGCGAGACACGGCGCCGCGCGCGCGACTTCCGCCAACGAGGCACGATGGCTACGTCCGAGCACGACGTTCCCCCTGCGACCCGCGCCGCGGCGTTCGGCGTGCATGTCCTCACCGCGTCCGGCGCCGGGCTCGGGCTGCTCGCGCTGCTAGCGGCGGTCGAGCAGCGCTGGGCGCTGATGTTCCTCTGGCTCGGCATCGCGCTGATCGTCGATGCGGTGGACGGCGCGCTGGCGCGGCGGCTCGCCGTCGCCCGCCTGCTGCCGCGCTGGTCCGGCGACGTGCTCGACCTCGTCGTCGATATTTTGACTTACGTGTTCGTGCCGGCCTATGCGATCGTAACCGGCGGCATCGTGCCGGAACCGATCGCGGTTCCTCTGGGTTTGCTGATCGTCATGACCGGCACCTTGTATTTCGCCGATGCGCGGATGAAGAGCGTCGACAATTACTTCCTCGGCTTCCCGGCGGTGTGGAATGCGGTGGCCTTCTATCTGTTTCTACTTCCGCCCTCCCCATGGCTGGCGGCGCTCGCGGTGGTGGCCTTGGCGGCGTTGACGTTCGTGCCGGTTCCCTTCGTCCATCCCTTCCGCGTGGTGCGCTTGCGCCTGTTCAACGCGGTTCTGCTGGCAGCCTGGGCGGTGCTCGCCGCGCTCGCGCTCTGGCACGACCTGGCGCCCGCCGGCTGGGTGACCCTCGGACTTTGCGCCATCTGCGCCTACTTCCTCGGCGCAGGCCTCATGCGTCGTGCCGAGCCCGCTTGACCGATGCTCGATCTCCTGACCGACCCGAACGCCTGGGCCGCGCTGATCACGCTGACGGCGCTCGAGATCGTGCTCGGCATCGACAACATCGTGTTCATCTCGGTGCTGGTCGGACGCTGCAACGAGCGGCAGGCGCGGCGCGCCCGCCAGATCGGACTTCTGTTCGCGTTCATATTCCGGGTCGTCCTGCTTCTCATGTTGACCTGGATCATGCAGCTGACGCAGCCGGTATTCACCGTGCTGGCGCAGGAGTTCTCGTGGCGCGATCTCATCCTGATCAGCGGCGGCATATTCCTGATCGCCAAGGCGACGCACGAGATCCATGCCGAAGTCGAGGCGGAGGATCACGATGCGCTCGCAGCCTCGCCCAAGGATTCCTTTCTCTGGATCGTGGCTCAGCTGGTGGTGGTCGATCTCGTGTTCTCGCTCGACTCGATCATCACCGCGATCGGCATGGCCAAGGACATCGAGGTCATGGTCGCCGCGATCGTGATCGCCATGATCGTGATGTATGTCGCCTCCGGCCCGGTCTCCGGTTTCATCTCGCGTCACCCGACCACCAAGATGCTGGCGCTGGCGTTCCTGGTGCTGATCGGCGTCGCCCTGGTCGCCGACGGGTTTGGCGTGCATATTCCGCGCGGCTACATCTACTCCTCGATGGCGTTCGCGGCCGCGGTCGAGTTGTTCAACGTGCTCGCCGGGCGCAACCGGCGGCGCCGGCAGCGGCTGCGTGCGCGCTATTCGGGCGGCAAATCGATGGAACCCAAGGCATGAGCGTCAAGATCCTCCTGGTCACTGGTGGCGGCCGCGGCATCGGCGCGGCCTGCGTGCGTCTCGCCGCCCGGCAGGGCTATGACGTTGCGGTCAACTACAAGAGTAATGCGCAGGCCGCGGACCGCGTGGTCGAGGAGGTGAGGGCGCTGGGCCGGCGCGCCATCGCGGTGCAAGGCGACATGGGGCGCGAGGACGATGTCGCGCACGCGTTCGACACCATCGATCGCGAGCTCGGCCGCCTGACCCATCTGATCTACAACTCCGGCATCACCGGCAAGGCGTCGCGGGTCGAGGCGGTCGCGGCCGCGACCTTGCGCGACGTGTTCGAGGTCAACGTGTTCGGCGCGTTCTATTGCGCGCGCGCCGCGATCCCGCGCATGTCGACGCGGCACGGCGGTCCGGGCGGTGCGATCGTCCTGATCTCGTCCGGCGCGACCACGCTCGGCGGCGCCGGCGAGTATGTCTGGTACGCGGCATCGAAGGGCGCGATCGATTCGATGACCTACGGCCTCGGCCGCGAGCTTGCCGGCGAGGGCATCCGTGTCAACGCGGTTGCGCCCGGCCTGATCGACACCGAGATCCATTCGCCCGGCCGCCTCGATCGGCTGCAATCCCTGGTGCCGATGGGTCGCATCGGCACTGCCGAGGAGGCCGCAGCCAACGTGCTGTTTCTGCTTTCCGATGCCGCCTCCTACGTCACCGCCAGCGTGCTGCGCGTGAGCGGCGGCCGCTGAGCGCTGCCGGCGGCTGGCGACGGCCCGGCTCTCTTGTGTCCGCGCCGGCCGCCCGTATGATGCCGCCCGCGCCGGCGGAAAGCCGCACTGGATACAGTGGTGGTCGCGCCTTGGCGCAGCCTTACCAACGCAGGGAGACGAGTATGGTCGCAGCGGTGCGCGTGCATAAGACCGGTGGTCCGGAGGTGCTGACCTACGAGGACGTCGAGGTCGGTCAACCCGGTCCCGGACAGTTGCGGGTGAAGCAGCACGCCGCCGGTCTCAACTACATCGATACCTATTTCCGCAGTGGCCTTTATGCGGCGCCTTCGATGCCGTTCGTGGCCGGCAACGAGGCGGCCGGGGAAGTGACGGCTGTGGGGCCGAACGTCACCGAGTTCAAGGTCGGCGACCGGGTGGCCTATGTGGCGCCCATGTGGGGCTATGCGGCCGAGCGGTTGGCGCCGGCCGAGCGCGCCGTGAAGCTGCCGGAGCAGATCTCCTACGAGCAGGCGGCCGGCATGATGCTCAAGGGCATGACCGTGCAATACCTCTTGAACCGCACGTTCAAGGTCGAGAAGGGCATGACTATCCTGATCCACGCCGCCGCCGGCGGCGTCGGCCTCATCGCCTGCCAATGGGCCAACCACCTCGGCGCCAAGGTGATCGGCACCGTCGGATCGAAGGCCAAGGCCGATCTTGCATCCCGCAATGGCTGCCACCACACCATCCTCTACCGCGACGAGGATTTTGTCGCGCGCGTCAAGGAGATCACCGGTGGGGCGATGGTGCCCGTGGTCTACGACGGTGTCGGCAAGGACACCTTCCCGGGGTCGCTCGACTGCCTGGCCCCGCTCGGCATGTTCGTGACCTACGGCAACGCGTCCGGCCCGATCGAGCCGTTCAGCCTGCTGCTGTTGTCGCAGAAGGGCTCGCTCTACGCCACGCGGCCGACGCTCAATACCTACACGGCCAAACGCGAGGATCTGCTCAAGACCGCCCAGGACCTGTTCGACGTCGTGATCAAGGGAGCGGTGAAGATCCCGATCAACCACGTCTACGCGCTCAAGGATGCGCCGCAGGCGCACCGCGACCTCGAGGGCCGCAAGACCACCGGCTCGGTGATCCTGAAGCCGTGACGCCTCGGGTCCCGGGGCAGCGCCGCACGCAGTGATCCGCCGCAGACCCGGGACCCCGGTTGTTTCCTTCGGCAAAGTCAAAGAACCCGGCGCACCGCATGCGCAGCCGCGCCATGCGCTGCAGCGCGTCCGGGACACGATTTCAGAACCCCACCGCCATGCCGTGCAGATCGTAGGCGTCGGCGCGCTCGATCTTCACCCGTGCAATCTCGCCGACGCGCAAGGGGCGGCGGCTGGCGACATGGACGGCGCCATCGATCTCGGGCGCGTCGCCCTTGCCGCGGCCCTTGGCGATCCCCTGATCAGATCCGGAAACCGGGCCCACCTCGTCGATGATGACGTCGAGCGTGCGGCCGACCTTGCGTTTGAGCCGCTTGGCCGAGACCGCCTGCTGGCGCTGCATCAGACGATGCCAGCGATTCTCCTTCACCGCGTCGGGAACCGGCGGCGCGACCGTGTTCGCGGCCGCGCCCGCGACCGGCTCGTAGCGGAAGCAGCCGACGCGATCGAGCTCGGCTTCGTCAAGCCAGTCGAGCAGCGTCTCGAACTCCGCATCGGTTTCGCCCGGAAAGCCGACGATGAAGGTCGAGCGGATGGTGAGATCGGGGCAGATCGCGCGCCACGCGCGGATACGCTCGAGCGTCTTTTCCTGCGCGGCCGGGCGGCGCATGCGCCGGAGCACCGCCGGATGCGCGTGCTGGAACGGGATGTCGAGGTAGGGGAGGATTTTCCGCTCCGCCATCAGCGGGATCACCGCGTCGACGTGCGGGTAGGGGTAGACGTAGTGCAGGCGGACCCAGACGCCGAGCTCGCCAAGCGCTTGCGCAAGATCGAGGAAGCGCGCCTTCACGTCGCGGCCGCGCCAGCTCGACGCCGCATACCTGATGTCGAGCCCGTAGGCCGAGGTATCCTGGGAGATGACGAGCAGCTCCTTTACCCCGGCCGCGACCAGCCGCTCCGCCTCGCGCAGCACGTCGGCCGCCGGCCGCGACACCAGGTCGCCGCGCAGCCGCGGAATGATGCAGAACGTGCAGCGGTTGTTGCAGCCTTCGGAGATCTTCAGATAGGCGTAGTGCCGCGGGGTAAGCTTGATGCCCTCCGCCGGCACCAGGTCGAGAAACGGGTCGTGCCGCGGCGGCGCGGCGCGATGCACCGCCTCGACCACCGACTCGTACTGCTGCGGGCCGGTGACGGCGAGAACCTGCGGAAAACGGTCGGTGATCTTCTCCGGCTCCGCCCCCATGCAGCCGGTCACGATCACCTTGCCGTTCTCGGCGAGCGCCCTGCCGATCGTCTCGAGCGATTCCGCCTGTGCGCTGTCGAGGAATCCGCAGGTGTTGACCAGCACCAGGTCGGCGCCCTGGTGGTTGCGCGCGAGCTCATAGCCTTCGGCGCGCAGGCGCGTGATGATGCGCTCGGAATCGACCAGCGCCTTCGGGCAGCCGAGCGAGACTAACGAGATTTTTGCGGCCGGTGCCTGGCTCATCGTGGTCTGTCAGGGTCAGTAACTTGGGCGGCACAGCTTGCAGCGCCGCGCCGGCTCACTAGCGTCTTGCGGGTGAAAACGCAATTTGCGCACAATGGCGGTCCGCCGCGCGCCGAAACAGCTTTCCCCCAACCAAGGAGGTGACCATGGCCGACCCGATCATCTTTCCCGGTACCGTCGACTGGTCGGGCGAGAATCCCGGCATCTCGCTCAAAGAGACGCCGGACGGGCCGTTCGTCGCGCTTGCGAGCTTCTTCCGCGTCGTGCTCTCGCCGCACGGCCGCGGCCACGCCCTGGTGCTGTTGCAGTCGCCGCAGGAGGCCAACCCGCCGGCGGAGCGGGCGAACTATTGCTTCCATGACAACGAGCCGCTGGCGCGCTACCTGGTCGCCGAATTCGTTTCGCATTTCGGCGCCTGGAAAGGGCAGGCGGGGCTCGCCAACCTCGCCTATCGGCGGCTCGACGGCGTCGAGGCGGCTGGCGATCCGGCCAAGGATTACAGCGAGACGGTACGCTCGGGGGATCTCACGGTGCGTCTCGCCTGGAGCGGGCTCGGCAAGCCGTTCTGCTTCGCGTTGCCGCCGGACAAGTCGGCGACCGGGCGGCACTCGATGCCGAGCCTGTTCGTCGGCTGCCAGGATGCGAGCGTGACGGTGAATGGCCGTAAGCTGCCCGGTAGGCCGGTGCCGCGCGAGATCGCCGGCCACACCATCACCACCGCCATGCTGGCGTTTTCGGAGACCTGGATTCGGGTCTAGCTGGACTTGGGGGCCGGTGACCAAGCCGGCCCGGGCTTAGTATCCGTAGCGGTCGCGCCGGGTCAGGAAGTCGTCGGCGTACGCGGGGTGGCGGGGCGTGGGCGCATAGCTTTAGGCGGTACCGGCCTCCAGATCGCGCAGCCGCCGGCGGGCCTCGCGCCTGACGCTTGCCTTGGCGCGCGCCGCGCGCTCGCGCTCGGCGGCCCGCCTCTCGTCGGCGTCTTGCGCGTGGGCGTTCTGCGCGCGCGGGGCCACATAGGGCGCCGGGGTTGCCGCGAGCTTTGCGCGCAGCGTGTCGGCCCGCTCCCGTTCGGCCTGCGCCGCCGCTCGTTCCTTCTCGGCGAATGCTACACCCTCGGCCTTTCGTTCCAGCCAGGCCTGGATGCGCGGCGATGCCGTCGCGCTCGGCGCCAGCCGCGCCGCCGCGTTCCGGGCACCCGGTTCTGGTGGCAAGGAAACGACCGCGGCCGCTCCACCGACGATGGCAGTCACGGCACCGAGATAAGCGAGCAAGCCGAGGAGAACGCGCATGGTACGAGCGCAACGCGCGGTGAGGCTGCAAAGTTCCGCCGTCGGTGATCGTCCGCATTTGCCTATCAGACGGCGTGCACCTGGTCGGCGCAATCAGCCCCAGGGCCGTAGGAGCTTTGCCTGAGCGGATTCGGATACAGCCCGATGGCCGCGGGGATGCCTTGCCTGCGAGGCGCCTTTTCCCGACAGTGCCCGCGCGGCGTCGGTCGGTTGCCTGAAACTGGCGTCAGGCCAAACCGGGCGTGAGCGATGCGAGCTGGGTCGGTAACCGAGAAGATACGGCCGTTCCGCTGGCGCATCGCGTTCACCTATGCGCTCACCGTCATCGAGGACCTGCTGGAGCTGTCCTATCCATGGGCCACGGGGCTCGCGATCAACGGCTTGCTGGCGCGGGATTATCGCATGATCGCGCCGGTGATGATCGCCTGGCTGCTGCACACCGCGATCAGCTGCGGCCGGCAGATGTACGACACGCGCCTCTACACCCAGGTCTACAACACCATCGTGACCGATACGGTGCTGCGCCAGCGCCAGGCCGGTGTCGAGCCCACCAAGGTGGCGGCGCGCTCGGCCATGTCGCGCGAGTTCGTCACCTTTTTCGAGAAGGACATGCCGGTCGTCCTCAATACGCTGGTGAGCATCGTCGGCTCCGCCGCCATCCTGTTCTACTACGACCTCATGATCGGCGCGGTCGCCGCGCTGCTGTTCATCCCGGTCGCCATCATCAACCGCAGCTACATGCGTCGCTCGTTGATGCTCAACGAGGGACTCAACAACCAGCTCGAGCACGAAGTGCAGGTGATCGAGGCGGCACAGGAGGGAGCCGTCGCCCGCCATTTTGCCGAGGTGCGCAACTGGCGCGTCAAGCTGTCCGACGCCGATGCCTTCAACTGGACCATCATCGAGGGGCTATCGATCCTGGTGTTCCTGCTAGTGCTGGTGCGCGTCGCCTATATGCCGGGCGCCGATGTCGGCACCATCTTTGCAATCTTCGTCTACGTCTGGCGCCTGATGGAAAAGCTTGACCTGATGCCGCAGATCGTCCAGCAGCTCATGCGTCTCAAGGACATCCGCCGACGGATCGAGGCCGGCGCCTCGATCGAGGCGATCGGCGAGCAAATCCAGCGCACCGGCACCGACAAGGCCGGGCCGCCCTGACGGCGACCGTCGAAGCAAATGTGCGGGCAGCGTCTAACCGCGGGCGGTGCGACGGCGATCGCGCCTTCGCCCAATCCTATTAGTCTTCAGGGTAGTCCTGACCGAGCTTGGTTTCGACGGCTCCGATCCGCTCGGAAAGTGTCCGAAAGTCGGCATCCGAAGCGGTGAAACTGATGCTGTTCAATCTCGCCGACAGCGACGCCACCTGACCGCGCAGCCAATCGAGCTTTTTGTCTACCGTCAGATCTCTCCATTCGTCGTCTGTCATCGGAGATGTCCCTTGGATCGGGCAACGCACAGCCAGAGCTGGCGGGCGATCATATAGATTTGGCCTCGCGCACGCGAGGCTGATGCGCGGCTGCCGGCGTGTCGCTCGCCGGTTTGCCGCGACGCGGTTCGCCGCGCCGGAGCGCCGCGCTTTGGCTCGGATGGCCGCGAAACCGGGAACACTTCGCGCGCGTATTCCGCGTACACCTGCACCGGAGCACACCCCTTGCAATTTCGTCGTGGCCCACCAATTTTTTTGACCGGCGCGGGTCCTGAATTCCCCTCAGGTGTGCGCCCGCGCCACCCTTGCCCCTGGCCTCGGCCGGGGGCCTTTGTTTGGTGATGAACGGTGAATGGGCCGGCCGCGCTCCGGCGGCGTCTAACCTTTGCGGAAGGCGCGATCATCCAGCCCGGCTGGTCATCGTAATCGATTCCCAGGTCGCAGGTTCGTTACGCGCCGGGGCTCCCTTGGTCCTTGTTTGCCCACGCGCGGCCCGATAGGTTCGCGTCAACAACCAAAGATGGCCACCAACCGACGTTCGCCCTGAGGCGGGCTGAGAATGGTCGGCGCGGGACGTTGCAGCAGCTGACCGGGATCCGAGTGGCGAGCGGGGAAGGGCGCCATGCTGGAAGGCGTCATGCTGCTGTGGTTTCTGTTGACCGCAGCGGCGCTGCTGTTCGTAGCGGTGGACATCCGCACCACGCCGGAATCCCCGGTGCTCAAATGGGGCTTCATACTGCTGACCGCCTATACCGGCGTGGTAGGCGCGTTCCTCTACGTGCTCGGCTGTCGCGAGCCGCTGCCTGGATTGCACGAGCAATATGTCGCTGCCCGCTGGCGCCAGACCTTGGGATCGACCATGCATTGCGTCGCCGGCGACGGCGTCGGCATCATCGCAGGTGCGGTACTCTCGGCGCTCTTCGGTCTCGCGGGCCTTATCGAGGTGGCGATTGAATACGCGCTCGGCTTTGCCTTCGGCTGGACCATCTTCCAAGCGCTGTTCATGCGCGACATGGCCGGCGGCTCCTACCGGCGCGCCCTGGCGAGCACGTTCATCTCGGAGCTGTTGTCGATGAATCTCCTGATGGCCGGCATGGTCCCGACGGTGATGACGCTGCGCGCGCACATCCCGGCGGCGGCAGATCCCGCGACCGCGAGCTTCTGGTTCGTGATGTCGATGGGTTTGCTGGTCGGATTTATCGTCGCCTATCCGATGAATTGGTGGCTGGTGGCCAATCACCTCAAGCACGGCATGATGACCGTGCGTCCGACGACCGCAGCTGCTGTCGTGCATGCGCCTGCCCACGCTGCCGCCGCAGCCGCCGGGCATTCGCATTCGCAAGCGGCGGGCACGGTCACGGCCAGCGGACATGCCACGCAGCCGCCTCTGCCGCTGATGACCCTGTTGTCGTTCGTGGCGCTGGCGACGGGGATTGCGATCGCGCTGCTGGCGCGGCCGTGAGTCGGAGGCCGGAACGGGAGGTTGTCATGCTTACTCGCCGTCGCCTTCTGCTGGGCGCCGTAGCCGCGGCGCCGATGCTGCCGAGCGTTGCGCGGGCACAGCATGCGGCGCAATCGCGCGACGATCGCGATCACGGCGCGCCCACCCTGCTGCGGCTCGAGCGCCGTTCCATCGAGGTGAACGGAAAACCAGCCTCCGTCTTTGGAATTCGCCAGCCCGACGGCACCTTCGGCATCCGGACCGCGGTCGGCCAGCGTTTTCGCGTACGCGTCGAAAACCGCATTGATGAGCCCAGCCTGATACACTGGCACGGGCTCACTCCGCCCTGGGAGCAAGATGGGGTGCCGGGCATTTCCGGGCCGCCGATCCCTCCGGGCGGCAGCGCCGACTACGATTTCCCGCTGCGCTTCGGCGGCACCTTCTGGATGCACTCCCATCAAGGGTTCCAGGAGCAGCTCCTGATGGCCGCGCCGCTGATCATCCGCGATGCCCGGGACCGTCCCGGCGAGCAGGAGGTGATCGTGATGCTGGCCGATTTCAGCTTCACGCCGCCGGAAGAGATCTATCGGGCGCTCCGGAGCGGGCGCGACATGACATCGACGAAAGAGCCCGCCTCGGTTGCGATGCCGGGCATGCCGAAGATGCAGCATGCCGGCGGTGCGATGCCGGCCGGCATGACGATGGGCGGTGCAAGCCCGGGCAAGCCCGACTTGAACGACGTCAAGTACGACGCCTTTCTCGCCAACGACCGCACGCTTGCGGACCCCGAGGTAGTGAAAGTGGTGCCCGGCTCCCAGGTGCTGCTGCGCCTCATCAACAGTTCCGCGATGAGTGCATTCCACATCGATCTCGGCCGGCTCGACGGCGCGTTGGTCGCGGTCGACGGCTTCGGCGTCGTGCCGGTGGTCGGCCGACGTTTTCCCCTCGCGGTGGCGCAACGGCTCGATGTCCGGCTGACGATTCCGCGCGGTCCGGCGGCGTATCCCGTGCTCGCGGTGCTCGAAGGAGAGCGCATGCAGACCGGCATCGTGCTGCAGGCCGGCAACGCGCCGATCACGCGCGTCCCCGGCTCCGCGGCGGCGGCTTCGCCGCCGCTCACGCTCGACCTTGAGCGCCGCTTGCGCGCCCTCCGGCCGCTCAAGCCGCGCAAGGCGGACCGCACGCACACCATAAATTTGACCGGCGAAATGCAGGGCTATCTCTGGTCGATCAACGGCGTCTCCTGGACCAAGGACGTGTCGCCGCTACCGCTCGCACGCGGCGAGCGCCTCGAGCTGGCCTTCATCAATCGGACGATGATGCCGCATCCCATGCACCTGCACGGCCACGAGTTCCAGGTGATGGCGATCGACGGCATGCGCTTTGCCGGCGCGGTGCGCGATACCGTGCTGGTGCCGCCCGGCCGGCGCGTCGTGGTCGCCTTCGATGCCAACAATCCCGGCCCCTGGGCGATGCACTGCCATCTGCTCTACCATCTCCACGCCGGGATGTTTACGACCTTGCGTTACGCATGAGCGGTGCGCGCGCGTGCCGGACGCGGGCGGCGCACCCGTCCCCACCAAGTCCTTCACCTTGATACACGGTCGAGACGCCAATCTAAACTGACGCGAGCGCGCGCCTCGTTCAGTGCCCGCTCGATGAGCTAACTAGGATAGACAGTGTTGCCATCGCCGAGGCGCATCGGCGAGCGCGAATGCCTGCGCGAGCAGCTTGATGATCTGACCACGCTTTGTTGACGTCCGAGCCGTAGCGCTCGGCCAACGTCGACTTCCGGCACCGACAACGGCGCTCGCACTTGGCGAGCGCCCCTCCGTCACCATTCCGCCACATCGCGACGCTCAAACTGCTCCTGAGGCTTATGTCGATTCGCCGATGACACGTGCACTCTTTGCAGCAGCGACCTGTTGCTGTGCGCTTTCGAGCGTATCAGCTCTGGCCGAGAGCTGTGATCGGCGTTATCCGGGCTCCTGCCGGCTCGAGGTCTCCACCACGATCGTCAGGACCAAAGGCGATAGTGCAGCAATTCCTGCGCGCTCGCCGCAACGCATGAAGCGCGCACGCAAGCCGCTTCCCATGGGCACCCGGCCGGCGCGGATCGCGTCGGTGCCATGGCCGCCGTCATCCCCTCGTCGCGTCACAGCCGTTTCTACGCTGCCGCCTGTGCCATTGCCGGCGCCATCGCCTCGGCGCTTGGCAGCCTTTACAAGGCCCACAACCATTGTGGATGAGGCATTCAACATCCTGACTTTGAACGACTCGAACGACGCCGTTCTGGAGGCCGCTTTGAGCAACCGGCGGACTCAATTTCTCGGCTCGATGTGGCCGTAAGCTAAAGACTGGAAGCTTGACGCAAAGCCGGCAGTCGCGTCGGTGCGCCTGGCGACACGTTTGCGTGACATTCATAGGGCACCTGTACGATGGCGGGGGCTGCGGAGGCCAGCGAGGGGCAACCGTTCGGCCACGTTCCTGCAACGAAAAAAAGCCTGCTCGGGTCGTTTGCCGAGCAGGCGAGTGATTCCGGTTACGTCTCCAATCAAGACAGAGACACGAAACCAAAGCAATATAACGGAAGATAGAGACGGGTTCCCGTCGAGCTCACGACGGCCGCCCTTGATCCTCCATCATATTGATCTCCCCCGGGGCTACCGGCTTGAATTCTGAACGAGCTGGCAGGCTCAACGCACGATCCGGAGGCCGAGCCCGGATCTCGCGGCGCTCGTTCCGGCTATGGGCCACTATGCGCTACAAAACGCCGCCATGTTACATCCGAGGATCCGGTTTGGGCCGCGGGTTCGAATGCTGATCCAAGATCGCCTGCCCGTGCCATCGCCCCTTCCTGAGCAAAGGCCGAGTTGAGCGGATGCCGGGCGCATCGTCGGAATGGGGTCGCTTATCTTTCCAATCGGTTCTGGCGGCGGACTGCGAGGGTCTTCTCGTGTTCGCACATCACCATCTGGTACCGCCTGTTATGAAGACGTTCGAAGGTTTGTCGGTCCGCCGCAGAAACACTAGCCGACTGGCTTTGTATCAGTCTACGCAGCTCCAACAAACGTCGTCCTTCACTATCACTCATGCTACCGCAAGCGGCTGCTATCCATTCATTATACCAAGGAGAGCCGAACATCGTATCAAGCTCTTCGAGCTTCAACCACCGGATATCGGCAGACGGCGTCTGCAGCATCGCGTCGACAATCGCAGTGGGAACCTCCATTTCGCGCAGGTACCGCACGGTCTCGTCCAAAAGGAACCCATACAATCGCGATGCCGCACTCGGAGGTGCTGCCCAGAACTCCTTCGCTGTGCTACGCGGTCTATGCAAGCCCAGTTCTGATCCAAGTCGTCCTACGCCGCCGGCCCATACCAGAAAGCAGGCGCTCACGCACGCGCAGTCGTCTTCACGGCAAAGGTTGTGCTCCTGGTTTGGAGCGGTCATGAGCAGTTGGTTTCTCACACGCCGAGGAGCCTCTGTCTGCAGAAGGTTGGCTCTAACAATGCGGCCAATCTTGATCCCCTCCCGCAAAGAGCCCCCGGGTGAGTCGAGAAGGACGATAAATATTTCCGGATTGTCCTTGATCCAGCTCTGGAAAGTAGCGGCGTCGCCCTCGACAATTTCACCTCTGATGAAGAGGACGACGCATTCGCGGGGCTCGAGTTTTGTCCACGTGGTGCAGGTAAATTCGGCGGCCTCCGAGCGCGACGCGAACTGGTATTGAGCTGACGCACCGATCAGCAAACCAATGACCAACGCCATCAAGCGCATCGGACTTGCCTCCTGAACACGCTGGGTCACGCGTAGCGCCCACCGCTGGGTTGGCAATTCGCAGTCTGGTCGTGCTGGCGTCGGCGCCTAATCGCTCAGCGTCGCTGATGGACTTGGTTCATGTGCCACAGCAAGCCGGGCATCATGGGTCGAACCAGTTTCCACGCGAAGACGTTCGACTCGAACCCACCGGAAGTAAATCTATCCGACGATATACGGAAGCCTGCTCTCCACATCGCAATACCTTTGATGCGAGCCAATCCACGGCCAACTGTGTGCCGTAGATCGTTCGGCATATGGACGAAGCGTCGACGAACTTCCACATTCCAGCGAGCGACAACACTCCCGAGATCCGATTCAACCTCACGGTTGACGCATGCGCGAACGGATCGTGGTGGCGCTCGGCATTGTCGGGACCGGGCTCGCGAGCCTGCTCTGGCTTATCGCTCTGGTGCTCAAGTGAGCCGCGCCTCGCGCCAAGAGCGAACAGACGAGGCGCCACAGGTGCGGGACCGGGGCAGGGGAGCGATGGCGAGCACTGAGCACCACCGGTTGCAGGTCGAAACTCTCAGCAAGCTCGCCCACTCGAGGCACGGTCCGGACGCCGCCAAGCACATGGCGCCGGCCGTGAAGCTGCAAACACTAACGGCGGTAAGGATTGGTCGCCCGCGAGCGATGCCCCGACAACGGGGGACCGCAGCCTCCATCCTCCGCGCATTCGGAAACTTTTATGGACGACGCGCGGAGCGCACCGCGTCGAGTGTCCGGCCGCGCAACATTGATTCAAGATCACGCCGCCAACTGGCTAGGTGGTCAGATTCCGATAATCTTCAGGAAGTACTGCAGATCAAGAAACTCGAGCCGGGAACTCGACCACATAGAAGTTTCGGTCTGGGTTTTTGCAAGACGCTTGCGATTAATACGCTCGTCTGCTGCTTCCTACTGATCCTGCTGGAACTGTCTTATAGAGCGTGGGGGTACTTTCGGGATTGCGACAAGATTTGCGATAGCGCCTTCTTCACCAGGCTGGATGCGTTCAACCGCAGCGCTCATTACGGGTTTACCGGTCCCGATCCCATCGTCGGTCATTCGCTCGTTGATGGGACATTCAAGATTCATGAGGCTTACTGGAATGGTGCGACCATCACGATCCGCGAAGGTGTGCGTGTAAATCCGAAGCTCGAGTCCAATTTGGCCGGCGGTGCGATCCTGACGGTCGGCGATAGTTTTGTGTTCGGCGACCAGGTATCGGACGATGAGACGTGGCCTGCGCTTCTCGAGCAGCGGCTTAACCGGCGCGTTGTCAATGGCGGCGTTGCGGCGTACGGAACGATGCAAGCGGTTTTGCGCGCGGAACAACTACTGAAGGTTCAGGATTATTCACTGCTTATCTTGTCGATTCTCGTCGGTGAGGACCCTCTGCGGGATCGTTGGGTTAATTTCGATATGTATCGTCGGCCAGCGGTTATTCGGGACGACGGGAAGCTCCGTCTGACAACAATCGAGGAGAGCGGCAGGGTTTTGAGTTTGGTTTGTGCTCATGCTTGGATTCCCGGACTTTTCTTCTGGTCGCATGTCGCCAAGCGTGTCTTCTCCCGGATTGGGTACGACGGGCGTTGCATTGCCAAAAAACACCCGACGGCGGCTACAGCCGATCAGATCATAGAGTTTGTACTTGAGCGATTTGCAGCACTACCCGTCGCAAAGGCGATCCTTCTTCAATATCCGCAGTACGCGTTCAGTGGCCCCGCGCTGGACGCCGCCCGCGCGTTTGATCAAGCGCGCGAAATACGGGATAATGCCAAACGTCGTGGAGTGCCGGTCATTGACACCTATGATGCGCTCGGGCTCGAGCCGCTCGATGAGATGTATGCTCACCATGGGCACTTTCCTCATCACTCAAAGGGCGGAAACGGAGTCGTCGCCGACGTTTTGGTGCGCGAGATTGCTGCACCGGCACATTGATTAGTTGAACCGGCAAGGGTGGCAAGGTGCCACGCGCGCCGAGCCTGGTGGGAGGCGGCGATGCCATCGATCGACCAATTGGTTGTCTGGATCGCGGTTGGCCTGATCGGCGGCGCACTTGCCGGACTGCTGATCACCTGGGAGCGTGAGGGCTTTGGCCTGCTTCGCAACCTCGCGCTCGGTCTTGTCGGCGCCCTTGTCGGTGGCTTCCTGTTTCGCCTGTTCGGCTGGTTTCCAAACCTCGACAGGATCTCAGTGTCGCTGCGCGACATCGTCGCCGCCGTCGTCGGCTCGCTGATCGTGTTGCTGGCGCTCTGGCTGTGGCGACGGCTCCATTCCCCCAAGATAGCGCCATGAGGGACACCGATACCGGGTGCAACCGCCAAACCAACAGGGGAGGCGAACATGGGCTCCTTCTCTCGCCCCCGCAAAGTGGTTGCGGGGGCGACCCCATTTCGGACCGGGTGATCGCTCCATCGCTCGTCAGGCGCCCTGGCTTGCCTACCTAGGCAAGCAGGCGGCGGGCTCCCGAAACACAGACGATACAAAATCGATTCGCGATCGAAATCAGCGCGAAACGCAACCGAGTTACTCCTTTGCCCGGACATACCGACAAAGCGAGAGCGTTCTATGAATGCCATCTTTGGCGCCGACTTCGGTGCCGCCCTGGCGCCGGTTGCCGTCCTGGTGGTCGTCAACACCGGCCTTGTTGTCGCCGCGGCCATCGCGGAGCACTTGAACCGCGCCGGTTCGACAGTCGCGCAGGAACAACCCCGAGACCGGTACCGTCCCCGGTAATCCAGCCCGCCTGAGCTGGTGCGGACGCGCTTTGTCGGGCGTGCGCTCGATTGGACAGCGGTGTTGCCATCGCCAAGCCCATCAGGCGGGGCGAACGCCTGCGGCTAGAAGTCTCAGAGCCCAGCCCCGCTGCTCAGAAGGATTGGCCAGCGGCGTTCCGCGCCGCGAACGAATCGCTGCCAAGGATCGGCAGCGCAATGAAGTGACGCTCTCCACGGCCGGGGATGCGGATCGCGCTCGGCGCGCTCGGCGTCACCGATAGGAATCACATTTCATCACGAAACAATCCACCTTCGGGCGCGGCTCAGCACGAAACATTTCACCGTCGTGCGCGGCTCATTGCGAAACAGTTCACTTTCGTGCGCAGCAATAAATCGCAACAGAATGGCTCGAAAAGGTCAGTGCTGCTGGTGGTGTGATCGCAAGCAGGCGGATCCACCCGCCGGGAGGAGGAGAGAGCCCATGCCAATGCTTTTCACTGATCGTCCGCGGCATCCGCCCGGCACCCGTAAATATCTGGCGCGCACGAAAAAAGGGGAGAGGGCCGTGAATCCTGAGGTGTTGCTCGGCGCCGTCATCGGCGCGTCTGCATGTCTGTTTGCGGCGACTGTGATCTTCGACGCTTACGAGAAGGCGATCGAGCAGCGGACCCTTGCCGAAGTCGTGGTTCAGAAGTTTCGGCAAGACGTCGAGCGCGAGCGCTTCCGGATCAGCGTGCAGCGGGAGCCTGAGGCCGCGGAGGGTCGACCCGCGCATGCAATCGCTCCGCAGCAGTGGTGATGTGGGCGGCGCTGGCGTCCGTCGGTGCCGTCGTGGTGCGGGTGCTCTGAACACCGTCGCAGACTGACGACTGGTGAAACGTTCGTTCGCCAGCGCTTCCGGACGTGCCGACGGTCGAGCAGCGTGGCCTTGCGGTACTGCCCGCGGCGATCGCACTTGGTGCAGGCGAGCCGGACCATGTCGGTAGCGTGCTCGGCGAGGGTGACGTAGGAGCAGGCCATCTGCGGCCTAGGCCTCGCGCTGCACGCTCAGGCGCAAGCGCTCGCGCTCAGGCACGTCGTATTCCTTGATCGCGCGTTTGCATTTTTTGACGCGCGAAGAAAAAAATTGTGACGCGCATTATGGTGTACCGGAGGCGGCTTCGACGGAGGTACGACCCAGCTTCGGTCACCAAGCTGGGTCTCATGCGATCGCGGCCCTCTCGTCCCGGGCCTCGACCGTGCCGAGCTTCTCCGCGCGCTTCCGTAGCGAGTAGGCGCCCCAGCGTGGTGGGACGACGTCGCGGGGCTTTCATCGGATACACATCCGGCTACAGGATTCGCCTGTTTGCATAACATGCTGAACATACGCTGTTTTTAGCCATGGTTGGCGGAAGGGGTGGGATTCGAACCCACGAGGGGCGTTAACCCCTGGCGGTTTTCAAGACCGCTGCCTTAAGCCGCTCGGCCACCCTTCCGGCAATTGATATCGCTGCTTGTTTCCGTCTCACAACTCCGCCCGAGATGGCTCTTGCTACCGCTTGTTACCATTTCCAGAAACAGGGCCGCTGCAACGCAGATCCTTTTTTTCGACGTTCGGCCCAGGCTCCTCCGCGCCAGTGCCCCGCGCAACGCCTGATCTATGTCGCCGCCAGCATCGTCCTGCATACCAAGCATATCATGCGAGTAGAGATCGAGCGTTATCGCGACCGTAGAATGGCTGAGGCGCTCGCTCGCATCTTCGCATGGACACCGGCCGCGAGCATGTGTGGCGTGGCTGCGCTCGGCCCATGCAGGTGGACGTTGCCGCCCCGTGCCTTCATGAAATTCGCGATTGAGCCATCGAGACCGCCGCAATTCGTCGACTGAAAGGGCGGGCAGGGCTGATGGTTCGGCGTCGGCCCGACTTGGCTTCCCTTCTCCCGACACCCGGCTTTCGATGCTCAGGCCGAGTTCTTCTGAGTCTGACTCAAACCGGCGTTGGCGGAGGCGTCCGATGCGGGACTCTCGCTTGCCTCGGGAGGGAACCTGCTTGGGTCTTCCGAGCGGCGACACAGATTCAGGGATCCGTACCTTTGGATCGACGTGCTTGCGAAGAAACTCCACAGCTTGTTGCTCGAACGCTGCGAGGATCGCACCATAGCGAAAACCAAATCATTCACCTCTTCGGAGGACGCAGATTCCGAAACCATGTCCAGAGGCATCTGACCGCAAATTTCATCGACAATGATGTCGAAAAACGACACGGTGTCGCCGGGCTGACGGTGGAGGTCCGTGAATAGGGCAAGATCTACACCCACGAGGCGTAGCCCCTTTTCCGTTTCCAGCAATCGACTCTCGGCGTCTGCAAATCTCTTTAGGCCATGTTCCAAAGCGAATTGCTTCGCGGCTTCCGCGTCCTCCTCGGGGAGCGGCTTTGGAAATTCGCCGAGATTGACGTAGGCCATTCCATATGCGGAGAGGTCCCACTGATATTGGCGCGCCAACGCCAACGCTCTGAAAGCGGAGTCGAGGATACGCTCTTTCCTTCTTGCGCGGATTTGCAGCCAATATCCAATTCCCACGCCTGCGAGTGCAGATACTGCACCGACCAAAGCGCTCAGTAATTCCATGATCGCACCTAACACGTGCGACAGGATGAAACTGGGATGGCCCAATCCTATGCCGCTTCTGAGCGCGCTACAATGCCTTGAGCCACCAATCGGTCACTCATGGCCGACTCGCCCGGCCGATGGCCTCAACCCGCCAGCGCTCCGCCCTTCGCCGTCAAGGGTAGAGTTATCCACAACCACGTGTCCCTCCACACGCGAGGAAGGTGAAGCCTTTTTCCGCTCGCTCCGGGTAGCCCGCCAGGACGCGTAAGCAAAGCCATGAACATGACGCGATCGGCCCTGATCAACACCCGCCGGCAGACCCACGCCGAGCGACGCAACGGTGCGCGTCAACGAACCATTGCTTCATACGCTCGAGCCCGAGGGCTGATTCTCGCAATCGCGACGGTCTGCACCACGTCGCGTTCGCAGCCGCAAAAGGAGGATCGGCGACGAGAAGCGCAATGGAGCGCACAGTTGGCGGCTCCTCGATGAACCTGGTCGCGGGCAATCAGCCAGTAGTAGGCCCGTTCATCCTGCGCTACGATGAAGCGTCGTCATTTGCGGGGCCGGCGGCGGAAAATGACTGGAAAGATTTTCATCAACTACCGCCGAGATGATTCGATGGACGTAGCCGGTCGGCTGCGCGACCGGTTGGCCCTGGCATTCGGCTGGAAGAATATAGTCGTCGGCGTTGATCGCATTTCGGGCGGCGCCGACCTTGAGGAAGATCAGAGCAATCAGGTGGCGGCGTGCCAGGCATTTCTGACCGTCATCGGCCCGAACTGGCTGGACGCGAAGGATGAATCGGGGCAGCGGCTACTTCGTCATCCGAACGACTCGGTTGCGATTGAAATCGCGGCGGCTCTTAGCCGCAGCATTCGCATTATCCCTGTTCTGGTTGATGGGGCACGCCTGCCAAACGAGAGTGAGCTGCCGGTGTCCCTGAAAGCGCTCGCGCGCTGCCAGGCCGTCCAGGTGCGCCAAGTTCATTTCGAACATGGTGCAGAGGCGCTGGTGGAAAGAGTACGGGAGGCACTTGATCGCTCGGTTGGGCTGCGCTCGTCGCGACGAACGGCCGCGGAGCGCCCGTCGAACGAGAGTGAGCTGCCGGAGCCCCTGAAAGCGCCCGCGCCCCACCAGACCATCCCGTCGCGCCAAGTTCATTTCGACCAAGACGCCGAAGCGCCGGTGGAGCGAGTACGGGAGGCGCGTGATCGCTCGATCGGGCCGCGCTTGTGGCGACGAACGGCGGCGGTGGCGGCGGCGGTGGCGGCAGGATTGCTGTTGTGCGGATTGGTTGTGCTCCAGACTGTTTCGGGGTGGCCGCCCTTTAATGTTTCGGTGTGGCAGCCTTCGGCCACGACGCCGGAGTCGGGCGGTGCCAAGTCGCAGCCCGAACCGGAAGCCCCGCGCAAGAGTGCGGAAGCCGAGCAAAAACGGCTGGAAAGTATCAAGGCCGAGCAGGAACGCCAGGCAAGTGCCGCAGCCGAGGCAGAAGCTAAACGCAAGAGCGAGGAAGCCGAGCAACAACTCGCTGCTCTCAGGGCGCAGGAGGAGCGCAATCGAGCCGAAGCCGAGACGTTGGCACGCTACTCTTCCCTCGTCAGACAAGCTGACACGAATTACAGGGCCGGCAACTATGACGCGGCTGTCGTTAATTACAATGAGGCCATTCGGCTGGACCCCAAGAGCGCCCAGGTGCTCATAAGCCGGGGCAATGCTTATAAGAATAAAGGCGACCAGGACCGAGCGATCGCTGATTACAATGAGGCCATTCGGCTCGACCCCAACAGCGCCCAAGTGTTCATAAGCCGAGGCAATGCTCATAAGGATAAGGGCGACCAAGACCGAGCGATCGCTGATTTCAATGAGGCCATTCGACTCGACCCCAAAAGCGCTCTCGCCTTCAGGGACCGAGGCGACGCTTATGCGCACAAAGGCGAGAACGACCGCGCCATCGTCGATTTGAACGAGGCGCTCCGACTCGATTCCAAGGATGCCCTCGCCCTGAGCAACCGTGGCGTCGCCTACGGGAAGAAAGGGGACTATGAACGAGCCCTCGCCGATTTTGCCCAGGCGATCCGAGTCGACCCCAAGAGCGCTCACGCCTTTAGGAATAGAGGCGTAATTTACGCGCACAGAGGCAACAACGACCAAGCCATCGCCGATTTCAATGAGGCGATCCGAATCGACCCCAACACCCCCCTGGCCTATCTGAACCGGGCCGAGGTTCATGCGACCAAGGGCGAGAACGACCGAGCCATCGTCGATTTGAACGAGGCACTCCGACTCGATTCCAAGAATGCTCTTGCCCTCAGCAACCGTGGCGTCGCCTACGGGAGGAAAGGGGACTATGAACGGGCCCTCGCCGATTTTACCCAGGCGATCCGAGTCGACCCCAAGAGCGCTCACGCCTTTAGGAACAGAGGCGTAATTCATGCGCGCAAAGGCAACAACGACCAAGCCATCGCCGATTTCAATGAGGCGATCCGAATCGACCCCAACAATGCTCTCGCTTTTTGCGATCGAGGAAACTTGAAGCGGAATATCAACGACATGAGCGGTAAAGCGGATATCGATCGGGCTAGGCGGCTTGAGCCTTCGAGTTGCCGGTGAGGTAGGAGGGTCGTCGGCTCCCGTTCATTGTTGCGCTGGTGGTTTCAGGGGCAGGCGGCAAAGATTTTGCGCTCAAGGCAACCCGACATCGCGCAATGACGAGATCCGGCAGCCGCAACGTCGACGCCCGGTCAACTGGCAGCACTCGCCGCTGTGGCATTCGAAACACACGGTGGCCGTTATCCTTAGCGCCGCGCGTTTTTTCAGGCTCTTGCACCTTGCGGCGGTACCGAAGTGGGCTAGAGTAACGACCTGGCTGGAAATACGCTCTCGGGAGACCCGCATGCGCTGGAGTACGCTGACCGCCACGGCTGCCGCGCTCGCCTTCCTGCTCGCGTCGCTGCCTGCCGACGCACAGACGCGCAAGCGCGTGCGGCAGGAGGTCGACGGCTTACCGGGTGTCAAGCAGTATCCAACCCGCATCACGGTCCGGCGCGCGCGCACCTACCTCGATCCCGGTACCGAGGTGCTGCCGATGAGCCGCTCGTATACGGACTATGCAGTTCCTCCGAACTATTCCCCGATGGGGGTAGCGTCTGGCGTGGCGACGCCGGCCGGGTGGCAAAATCCGCATTGGCCGCTGCCGGGGCCAATGGAAGCCGGCAGCTTCCGCAATTTTTACGGTTGGTAGCGGCTCGCCGAGGGCTCGCCCGTCGCCGAATGCCGGCGGATCGTGCTCGGGATCGCGGATGATTGCGACAAGCTTCACCGAGCACAGGCATGGCTATCGCGGGAGAGGGGGCCCGCCAACCGCGCCAGGACTAAGGTTCTCCAGGGGCTGAGGGAATCGCGGAATCGCTTGGAAGGGCGTGGGCACACGCTCATCACCGGCCGCGGCCCTGCTCGCGCCGCCGCCGCCGCGACGTCCACTATGCAGGTCCGCGGCTAGCTCGGCGGCCGGATCGTCCGGCCGGTCCAGCGCCGATAGGCCCATTCCGCCACGAACGACGCCGCGCCAATGCCGGCCAGCGCGGCAAGGGCGGTCGGCTGCTGCCGATAGGTATAGATGCCGAGCACGCCGAACATCGCCAGGCAGGTGATCAGCGACAGCCACACGATGGGGGCACTGGCGCCGGTCTGCCCGAGCACCCGCAGGTGGCCGCCATTGACCGCCGCATAGACCAGCAGGAATGCCGCGCTGCCCATCATGGCGATGCCGGAAAGGTCGAACGTGAGGGTCAACAGCACGACCAATCCGGCAGTCAGGACGAGGCCGCCCGTCGCGCGCTCCCAGGCGGTGCGCGACAGGCCGGCAGGCAATTCGCCGTCGCGCGCGATCATGTAGCAGACGTTGGCCGAGCCGAAGAGGGTGGCGTTGATCGCAGAGGCGGTCGAGAACAGTGCGGCGATCGCGATCAAGCGAAATCCGACCTCGCCGAGGAACGGCCGCGCCGCCTCCGCCAGCGCGTAGTCGCGCGCGGCTTCGATCTGGGCATTGGTCAAGTTGCCGCTCACCGTGATCGCAACGGCGAGGTAGATGACGATCACAAGGATCACGCTGGTGTAGAGCGCACGCGGCAGCATCGTCCTCGGGTCGCGCATGTCGCGCGCCGCATTGGTGACCAGGCCGAAGCCTTCGTAGCCGATGAACAGGATGCCGGCGCCGAACAGGATGGCGGTCATCTCGGGCCAGAGCGCCGGCGAGAGATGGCTTCCCTTCATGAACCACAAGCCGGCAGCGGAGAACAACACCAGGATCGCGACCTTCACCGCCACGATGAACGTCTCCGAGCGGCCCATGGATTTCGCCCCGAAGGCGTTGACGACGGTCAGCGCCAGCACGGCGCCGATGGCCAGCGATTTCACCAGCAGCGGGGCGGCGGGGGCGAAGAAGGTCGCGGCGTAGCTGCCAAAGGCGGCGGCATAGAGCGCGAGCGAGATGATGTAGCCCGCCCACATGAACAGGTTGAGGCCGCCGGCGAAACGCCGTCGCCAAAACTCTTGACCAGGAAGTGCACCGCCCCGCCCGCCGACGGGAACGTGGCGCCAAGCTTGGCATAGGAATATGTGGACAGGAGCGCGATGACGCCGCCGATCGCAAACGCCAGCCACATGGCATTGCCGGCAGCCTGCGCCACGATGCCCAAAATCGAAAAGATACCGGCGCCGACCATGCCGCCGATGCCGATCGAGACCGCCGCCACCAAGCCGATCTGCCCGGATCCGGTTGCGGAACGCGGCGATGAAAGCGAGGTGCCGGTCATCGGAGCTCCGGTCACCGCAGATGCGCGCGGATGAAGGCGCCGGCGCTGGCGAGCGCGCGCCGGCCGTCGTCAAGCCGCGCGTTCCACAAAGGCCACGCATGAATCATGTGCGGCCAGATCTCGAGCGTCACCGCGACATCGGCCGCACCGGCGGCGGCAGCAAATCGCGTCGCATCCGCAAGCAGCGTCTCGGCTGATCCGACCTGGATGAGCGTCGGCGGCAAGCCTGCGAGATCGGCATGGAGCGGCGACAGGCGCGGATCCGCGCGCTCCATCCCGGCCGGAACGTAAGCACCGGCAAGCTCTTCGAGGTAGGCCTTGTGGATCAGCGGGTCGACGGCGTCCTTGCTCACGAGCGTCGAGCCGGACATGGTGAGATCGGTCCACGGCGACACCAGCCACGCGCAACCGGGCAGTTTCTCTCCCGCCGCGCGCAGCCTGTTGATGAGCGCGACGGTGAGGCCCCCGCCGGCGCTGTCGCCACCGATCGCAACATGCGCCGGCGCAATGCCCTCCCGCCGCAAGAATTGCCAGGCAGCAAGCGCATCGTCCGCCGCCGCCGGGTACGGATGCTCCGGCGCCAGCCGGTAGCCGACCGCGAGCGTGCGCACCCCCGCGGCCCGGCCGGCCTCCGACACCATGCGGCGGTGGCTGCGAATCGAGCCCGAGCAATACCCGCCGCCATGGAAGAACATGAGAACGCGGCTGGCGTCGCTGCCGGGAACGTTCGACCATTCGCCCGCGACGCCGCCGGCGTCGACGGCAACGAGCTCGACATCGTCGGCCACCGGCCAGACCGCGCCGACGTCATCGAGGCGCTGGCGGCGTTCGCTCCAGCCGTGCGGCCGGGGTTTTGAGCCCAACAGGGCTCTGATGGCGTCGATCTCGCTTTGAGCCATGGTGGAAGCGTATGGTTGCGCGCATCAAGGGCCGGCGACTACGACGCTACGCTCGTTCAAGGAGGCGCCGTCAGGCTACGAGATTCGCGTATGCGGCGACACTGCCGTTGCGGCGAGGGATACGGGAAGCGGGTTGCAGCCGATGCCCGCGGAGATTTCTCGCTGCCTGACTTACGACCTAAGGCCGCAGGCCAATGACGGAGATGTAGATGAGGGCGTAGATCGCCGTCAGGGCGAGCGAGATCGTAAAGGCCAATGCCGCCAGCTTGCCCCGCTCGGTCCAACTCATGCCGAGCCTCCCCGGTTATAAGGGCGATGATACGCGGCGATTGTATACTGGGTTGATGACGCGTCAAATACACAACTTTTGTAAGAGTCATTCGACGGCGGTGACGCGTAATCGAGAAACTGTCGCGGCTGATCTGGATCAGTGCTCTCGGCTGGCGCCCGGCTAACTTGCTGCTATGCCCCCGGCCGTGGGATGGATGCTCAATGTCGCCTTGCTGGCGGCCGCGTTGCTGTTGCTGGCTTCCTTCCTCTAGCTGCGCGCCCAACGTCGGCGATCTGCAAGCTTGCGGCCGGCCGCGCTGCCGTCCGTGAACAACGCCTTCGAATAGCAGGGGCGGGCCCCGCTCGGCATCAATCGCAACCCGGCCGCGTTTTCGGCTTTCAGGACCACGGTGTCGCTCACACGCCTGCGGGCTTGGCGGAAGGCAAACGCGCACGCCGCGTTAGCGCTGCGATAACGCTCGCGCCGTTGCAAACGGCGCACGGCCGCGCATGTTAACCAATGTTAAAGCCTTTCCTTTGAGTTTGGGCCCGACGGAACTAACCTGATCCTTCTCCGGAGGGGGAGTTTCGCGCTGGTCCGGCGCGCATCATCCGCAAAAATCGAAGCTTCTCGAGGCCGTACCGCAGGCGGCGACGTGCCGCGTGCGGGCCAGAAGAAGCGACCGAGCCGGAGAGACCTCGAGGGAATTCGCTCTATGGCGCGGAGGCCATTTGGGCGGGAGCGCAGACGTTCGATCGCCCTCGGCGCAATCGCGCTGGGCGCGCTGGCGCTCGCCGCGTGCAACAGCAACACCCGGCTCACCAGTCGGGTCGATCCGCGCTACGGCGTTTCCGCGAGCCCGCGCGTGATCGAGCCGGGGCAGCCGGTGCCCAAGGGCGGCGGCACCTACCGGGTCGGCAGGCCCTACGTGGTCGCCGGACGCACTTATTATCCGGAGGAGAACCGGCGCTACCGCCGGGACGGCATCGCCTCCTGGTACGGCGAGGATTTCCACGGCCGTCTCACCGCCAACGGGGAAATCTACGACATGGACGCGATCTCGGCCGCGCACCCGACCATGCCGATGCCGAGCTACGCGCGCGTCACCAACCTGTACAACGGGCGCTCCCTGATCGTGCGCGTGAACGATCGCGGCCCCTACCACGCCGACCGCGTCATCGACCTCTCCAGCAAGGCGGCGGAAGTGCTCGAGCTGCGCCAAGCAGGGACCGGCCGCGTGCGGGTCGAATACGTCGGTCCCGCGGCGCTCGAAGGATCCGACGACCGGCGCCTGCTTGCGACCTTGCGCGAGGGCTCGCCGGCGCCGGCGCCCTCCGCCGTCATGGTCGCTTCGGCGCGGCCGTTCGTGCCTGACCTGGCGCCGCTCAATCCGCAGCGCCGGGCGGTGGCGCTGGCGGCGGGCGAGCCGCCGGAACTCGGCGACGGCCGCATCCGGCCATGGACGACCGATGCGCGGGCGCTCGGGGTCCGCACCAGGCCGCCCGACGTGGCCCACAATCCGGTCGATCTGCCGGCCGCGCGGCAGATCGCCAACGGCCCGCTGCCGCCGCCGAGGGGTGCGTCGGCCGCTGGACCGCAATTCCAGGCGCCGTCGCGCACCTCGGCAACGACGCCGGCGACCGCCTATCAGCCGCAGCGCTATGACGGCGCCGCAGTGGCCTCCGGCAGAGGACTCTACTGAACAAAAATATCTAGCTAATTGAATTACTTGCATGCATATCTTCGATCAAAAGATAAGCTTGTTACAGCATGACTCGAACTGTCCCCGCTGTAGGCCAGCAATTCCACTATTTGTGGCTTGTGCGTTCCTGTTCTGTTCGGTACAGTGCAGGGGAGGGAGGCGCCAGCCGGCATCGGCGGGTCAACGCGGGAGGATACTCGGAAGCCGCGGTGGCGTTTCGGCGCCGTCGCACGCGTGGCTTTGTCTCCGGGCCCGAATTTGTAAATCATTTGTTTTTTCAAATTCCGCAGAGCGAAATTGTGTTCAACGAATGAGCAAAGACAGGGACCCAGGTGAGTGGCGCGCCAGCTCCCGGCCGCACCCTCGTCCAGGGCAGGGCGGCGCCAACGGCGCGGGCTCGCGATCGTGGTGGAACGCGCGCGAATTCTCGCGCCTCGTCCGCGAATTCTCGCGCCTCGTCATTGATTCGCCCAGGCGAACGCGCATGGTGCATCTCATGAGCTTCATGACGGACCGAATCCGCAATCGCGCCGCCGGCCTCTTCCTCGCCTGCACCGCGCTGGCCGCGCTGGTGTCGCAGGCTTGGCCGCAGGCCACCAAGGAGGGCGGCTTTCAGACATCGGCGCCCTACGCCATCCTGATCGAGGCCGAAAGCGGCACCGTGCTGTTCGAGAAGAACGCCGACCAGCCGATGTACCCCTCGAGCATGGCCAAGCTGATGACGTCCGAAGTCGTGTTCCAGGCGGTGCGCGAGGGCAAGCTCAAGCTCGATGACGAGGTCACGGTCAGCGAGAACGCTTGGCGCAAGGGCGGGGCGCCGTCCGGCGGCTCGACCATGTATGCGGCCCTCAACAGCCGCGTGAAGGTGGATGACCTCATCCGCAGCGTGGTGATCCAATCCGGCAACGATGCCTGCATCGCGTTGGCGGAAGCGTTGGCGGGTACCGAGCTGCAATTCAGCGTGCTGATGAACAAGCGCGCCAGGGAGCTCGGCCTTACCAAGTCGAACTTCACCAATTCGAGCGGCTTGCCCGATCCCGACATGAAGGTGACGGCGCGCGAGCTGGCGCTGCTGGCGCAGCACATCATCCGCACCTACCCGGAGTTCTACCCGCTGTTCGGGGAGCGCGAGTTCACCTGGAACAGGATCCGCCAGCAGAACCGCAACCCGCTGCTCGCGATGGGAATCGGGGCGGACGGCCTGAAGACCGGCTCGGCCAAGGACGCCGGCTACGGACTGGTGGGCTCGGCCGTCCAAAGCGGGCTGCGCCTGATCGTGGTGGTCAACGGTCACAAGCACGCGAAAGAGCGCGCCGATGAGGCACGCAAGCTGCTCGAGTGGGGTTTCCGCGGCTTTGAATCGCGGCTGCTGTTTGCGGAGGGAGAGACCGTCGGCGACGCCAAGCTTTATGGCGGGCAGCAAAGCCGCGTTGCGCTGATCGGCACCGGCGCCATTCGGGTGCTGGTGCCGCGCGCCAGCAGCGACAAGCTGCTGGCGCGCATCGTCTACACCGGCCCGGTGCGGGCGCCGGTGGAGAAGGACCAGCCGATCGGCAAGCTCAAGGTTTGGCGCAACGACCAGCTGACGCTCGAAGTGCCGCTCAAGGCTGCCGAAAGCGTCCCGCGCGGCAGCGTCACGCAGCGCGCCTTCGATGCCGCCACTGAGCTCGTCATCGGGGTGTTCCGGGCCGGGGCCGAGCGCATCTGAGCGCAGGTCGCGCGATGGTTGGCCGCTTCATCACATTCGAAGGCGGGGAGGGGACCGGCAAGTCCACTCAGGTGGCGCTGCTGGCGCGGCGCCTGAAGCAAGCCGGCATCGATGTGCTCCTCACCCGGGAGCCGGGCGGGTCGCCGGGCGCCGAAGCAATCCGCCACGTGCTCCTTTCGGGGGCCGCCAAGCCCTTGGGCGCGCATGCGGAAGCGATACTGTTCGCCGCCGCGCGCGACGACCATGTGCGCCAGACCATCCGGCCCGCGCTGGAAGCGGGTCGGTGGGTGATCAGCGACCGCTTTACGGATTCCACCCGGGTCTATCAGGGCGCGGTCGGCGGTGTGGACGCGCAGTTCATCAGCGCTCTCGAACGCGTGACGGTCGGCGAGACCGCGCCCGACCTGACGTTCGTCCTCGACATCAAGCCGCAACTCGGCCTCGCGCGCGCGACCAAGCGACGGGGCGCGGCCAAGCCGGACCGCTACGAAGCCGAGGCGCTCGAGTTCCATGAGCGGCTGCGTTCGGCCTACCGCGAGCTTGCCGGGCGGACGCCGGACCGTTGCGTGCTGGTCGATGTCGGCGGCCGCGCCGATAAGGTCGCCGACGCCATCTGGGAAACCGTCGCAACCCGCCTGGCATCCGATCTGGCCCCGGCGCGGGCCAAGGCGGTGGCGTCGTGAGCCGGGCCGGCGAGGATGTGGGCGAGGTCGAGTTTCCGCATCCCCGCACGACCAGCCTGCTCGTCGGCCAGGCCGCCAGCGAGCGTACGCTGCTCGACACCTACCGCAGCGGCCGCGTACCGCACGCCTGGCTGATCGGCGGGCCGTCCGGGATCGGCAAGGCGACGCTGGCCTATCGGCTGGCGCGTTTCGTGCTCGCGCGGCCCGACCCATCAAACGTCGCCGTGCGTGACGCCGAAACCCTCACTGTCGATCCGCAACATCCGGTGTTTCGACGGGTAGCGGCGCAGGCCCACGCCGATCTGCTGGCGCTCGAACGCACGGTAGGCGACAGCGGCGCGCTCCGCGCGTTCATCACGGTCGATCAGGTGGCGCGCACCGGCGCGCTGTTCGGTTCCACTGCCGGGGAGGGCGGCTGGAGAGTTTGCATCGTCGACTCCGCCGACGAGCTTAACCCGGCGAGCGCCAACAAGCTATTGAAGGTTCTGGAGGAGCCGCCGGCGCGTTCGCTGTTCCTGCTGGTCAGTCACGCGCCGGGGCGGCTGCTGCCGACGATCCGTTCCCGCTGCTGCCACCTGCTGCTGCGTCCGCTGACGGAGGACGAGGTCGTGCGCGCGGCCGCCGCCGCCGCCGACCGTTCCGTGCGCGACCCCGAGATCCGCGCCGCCGCAGCCGTGGCCGAGGGCAGCGTCGGCCGCGCGCTATCGCTCCTCGGCGGAACGACGCTGGCGCTGCGTGGCCGCATCACCGAGTTGCTCGCGCGGCTGCCGGCGCTCGATCAGCGCGCCCTGCACGCGCTCGGCGACACGCTCGCGGGCACCGATCCGGCCCCGCTTGCGACCTTCATGGATGCGGTGCGCGAGTGGCTGTCGGGGCGCTTGGCGGTCCTACCGCAGGAGGCGCGTAAGCTTGCGCCAGTGGCGGAGGTATGGGAGAAGGTCAACCGCGCCGGCAAAGATGTAGAAGTCTACAATCTCGAGCGAAAACCGCTGGTTTTCGCCGTGTTCGGATTGTTGGCCGAGACGGCGCGCCGTTGACCGCGGCCCCGGCCCCGAGAGTTCCTTCAATGGCGAAGAAGGCCAGGAAGAAAACGTTAAAGCGCGCCGCCAAGACGGCGCGCAAAAAGGCCGCCGCCAAGCGTCGGCGTCCGCCGGCACCGGCCACGCGAGCGCGCGCATCAGCGCGCCGTCGCAGCAAGGCGAAGGCTTCGCCGCGCAAAGCCGCCAACCGCGGCGCATCCACAACGGCAGCCCGCGGGGCGCCGGCCAAGCGCGCTGCCCCGAAGGTCGCAAGCAAGAAGCTCGCCCTGAGAGCGTCACGTACTGCGCCTGCGCCCGTGCCGAAGGCGAGCGTGCCTGCGGCGAAGCGCTACTACGTCACCACCGCGATCTCGTACACCAACGGCCCGCCGCACATGGGTCATGCCTATGAGGCGATCGCGACCGACGCGATCGCGCGCTTCCATCGGCTTGACGGCTACGACGTCTTCTTCCTCACCGGCACCGACGAGCACGGCCAGAAGGTGCAGCAGACGGCTGCGCGAGAGGGGATTCGGCCGCGCGAGCTGGCGGACCGGACGGTCCCGCTGTTCAAGCAGATGGTCGAGCGCCTGAACTGCTCGAACGACAACTTCATCCGCACGACCGAGCCACGCCACTACCGCGCGTCGCAGGCGATTTGGGAGCGCATGGCTGCGAACGGCGACATCTACCTGTCCCAATACTCCGGCTGGTACTCGGTGCGCGACGAAGCCTATTACGACGCGGAGGAAACCACTGTGGGCGCAGATGGCATGCGCCTCGGCCCGCAAGGCACGCCGGTCGAGTGGGTGGAGGAGGAGAGCTACTTCTTCAAGCTGTCGGCCTATCAGGACAGGCTGCTCGATCTCTACGCGCGCGTGCCCGATTTCGTGCTGCCAAAGGAGCGGCTCAACGAGGTCGCAAGCTTCGTGCGGCGCGGATTGCAGGATCTGTCGGTCTCAAGAACGACGTTCGACTGGGGCGTGCCGGTGCCCGGCGATCCCAAGCACGTGATGTATGTCTGGGTCGACGCGCTCACCAACTACATTACCGCCGTTGGCTATCCGGACACGGACAGCTTGACTTTTCGGCGCTACTGGCCGGCCGATCTGCACGTGATCGGCAAGGATATCGTGCGGTTCCATGCGGTCTACTGGCCGGCATTCCTGATGTCGGCCGGCATCGAGGTGCCGCGCCGCATTTTCTCGCACGGCTTTCTGTTCAACCGCGGAGAGCGGATGTCGAAGTCGACCGGGAACGTGGTCGATCCATTCGCTTTGGCCGACGCATATGGCGTCGATCAACTGCGCTATTTCCTGCTGCGCGAGGTGCCGTTCGGCCAGGACGGCAACTATAGCCACGAAACGATCGTGGGGCGCACCAATGCCGACCTGGCAAACGACCTCGGCAACCTGGCGCAGCGCTCGCTGTCGATGGTCGCGCGCGGCCGCGCCGGGATCCTGCCGTCCGCGGCCGATTTGACGGACCAGGACCGCGACATGCTGGCGGCGGCGGACGCCATGATCGGCAAGGCGCGTGATGCCATGCGGACGCTTCAATTGCACCAGGTGCTCAACGCCGTCTGGGCGGTGGTTGCGGAAGCGAACCGGTATTTTGCTGCCGCTGCGCCATGGGCGCTGGCCAAGACCGATCCGGCCCGCCAGGGCACGGTCCTTTATGTCACCGCCGAGGTGCTGCGGCAGATCGCGATCCTGGCGCAGCCGTTCATTCCCGCCTCAGCCGCGAAGCTGCTGGACCTATTGGCGATCCCGGCAGATGAACGCGATTTTGCACGCTTGGACGGCGGCGCTCACCGCATTGCCGCCGGCGCCGCGCTCCCGGCCCCGATCCCGGTTTTTCCTCGCTACGCGGAGCCCGAAGCGAGCGCCGCGAGCTAGGGCGCCTCTGACCGGAGCCCAAGGGGCTGGTCGACTTCCGCAGTGGGCTGTCCTCGCCATGGCGCGATCGATTGCCGTCGTTTCTGCAGCGGGCCAGCGAGCGTGGAAAGATGGCGATGGGAACGTCAGAAAATTTGTACAAGAAATTTCTGTGAAAGCTCATTTCTGTTTGCGTACATCGAAGAACGAGGGGAACGTCAGAAGTTCTGTTGTAGCGATTTCTGTGAAGGTTGATTTCTGTTTGCGTACGTCGAGAACGAGGCATCAGCGGCACGGTCAGCCTTTGCTTGGCCCGCGCCGAGCGGTCAAGCCCCACGGGCCGCGCAGGCGGCGCGCCGCAGCGTGCTGATATCCCTGCCCACCTCGGCGAGCGCACGGAGAGCTCTACAACGGGGCCATCGTTGGGTATCCGGGCGGGCCATGCCTGGGATCGGGCACCGGATGCGCCCGGTGCGGGGTAGGGGGCCGCTCCCGACACCTTGACCTCGGCACCCAACCGGGGCACGTCCCCTCCGGGCGGCGGCTGTGGCCTCGGTTGTGACCCCGGCAGTCCGGCTCCTGTTGCAGAGCGTCTCAAGCCGGCTCTCGCCGCGGCTCCTGGTGATGTGCCCATGCTGGTCGATAGCCACTGCCATCTCGACTTTCCCGACTTCGCCAGCGAGCTCGACGCCATCGTGGCACGGGCCGAAGCGGCCGGGATCGGTCGTATCGTGACCATCGGCACGCGCGTGCGACAGCATCATCAGGTGCTGGCGATCGCTCGGCGATTTCCCATGGTCTTCTGCTCGGTGGGGACGCATTCTCACAACGCGCATGAGGAACCGGACGTCACCAGCGCCGAGCTCATTGCGCGCACCTCGGATCCGAAGGTCGTCGCCATCGGCGAAGCGGGCCTCGACTACCACTACGATGTCAGTCCGCGCGCCGCGCAGGAGCGGGGGCTGCGCACCCACATCGCAGCTGCGCGCGAGACCGGCCTGCCACTCGTCATCCACTGCCGCGAGGCCGATGCCGACATGGCGCGCATTCTCGCCGAGGAAGCCGCCAGGGGATCGTTCCCCGCGGTGCTGCACTGTTTCACCGGTAGCCGTGAGCTGGCATTCGCCGGGATTGCCCTCGGCTGCTACGTGTCGTTCTCGGGCGTGCTGACGTTCAGGAAATCCGACGAGCTGCGCGCGATCGCCGCCGCGCTGCCGGCCGACCGGCTGCTGGTCGAGACCGATGCGCCTTACCTTGCCCCCGGCCGCTACCGCGGCAAACGCAACGAGCCGGCCTACACGGTGGAAACCGCCAAGGTTTTGGCCGAGGTCCGCGGCGTCTCCGCCGAAGCGATCGAGCGGCAGACCACGGAGAATTTCTTCCGGCTGTTCGCCAAGGTGCCGGCGCTGGTGACCGAGCCCGCATGACCTTGGTGTTCACGATCCTCGGCTGCGGGTCCTCCGGCGGCGTGCCGCGTGTCGGCGCCGGCTGGGGTGCCTGCGATCCGAACAATCCGAAGAACCGCCGGCGGCGCTGTTCGCTGCTGGTCGAGCGGCGCAGCGACGCCGGGGTCACCCGCGTGCTGATCGACACGACGCCGGACGTGCGCGAGCAGTTGCTCGATGCCCGCGTCACTCGCCTTGATGCCGTGCTGTTCACGCATGAGCATGCCGACCATACCCATGGGATCGACGATCTGCGGGTGCTGGCGATCCATCAGCGGCAGCGGATTCCGGTCTATCTGGACGAGCCGACGTCTGCGATCCTGCGCGCGCGCTTCGGCTACTGCTTCGAGACGCCGTCCGGAAGCTCGTATCCGGCGATCCTCGACGAACACCGGCTGCGGCCCGGTCGTCCGGTGACGATCGGCGGGGCAGGGGGACCGATCGAGGCCCTGCCCCTCCTGCAAGACCACGGCGACATCTCGGCGCTGGGCTTTCGCTTCGGCGGCCTGGCCTACTCGGCCGACATCAAGGCGGTGCCGGCCGCGAGCATGACGGCGCTCGCCGGGCTCGACGTCTGGATCGTCGACGCCTTGCGCTATACCTCGCATCCGAGCCACTTCAGCGTCGACGACGCCCTGGCGGCAATCGAGCGCGTGCGGCCGCAACGGGCGATCCTGACCAACATGCATGTCGACCTCGATTACGAAACACTGCACGCGCGGCTGCCGGCGCGCGTGGAGCCGGCCTACGACGGCATGCGGATCACATTGCCGGCGACGCCCGCGCTTTCGCACGATATTCAAACCACAGCGTAACGGCTTGATGGCATGAGCCAAAACACCGCCGTCAAATCGCGCTCGGTCGCTCAGCCAACACCCACGTCGAGATATTCCATAATATCTCTTATGCGAATCAGCGAATTGCCGATCCACGGCGAGACCGTAGCTTCCGGCCCTGTGGCCCCTGTTCTTTCCGGTTTGCCGCGGCGAGGCCTCACGTGAAGCCGTCGCGCGACATCGACACCCTGGTCCAGCTCATGGCAGCGCTGCGGACGCCGCAGACCGGATGCCCGTGGGATCTTGAGCAGACGTTCGCGACCATAGCGCCTTACACGATCGAGGAAGCCTATGAGGTGGCCGATGCGATCGCGCGCGGAGACCTCGAGGACCTGCGCGACGAGCTGGGCGACCTGCTGTTGCAGGTCGTGTTCCATGCCCGCATGGCCGCCGAGCAAGGCGCGTTCGACTTGGGCGACGTCGTGCAGGCGATCACTGAGAAGCTGGTGCGCCGGCATCCGCACGTCTTCGGCCAGGCGGGCCAGCTGTCAGCGGATGAGGTGCGCGGGTTATGGGAGCGCATAAAGGCGGAGGAGAAGGCCGAGCGCGCGCGCCGGCGCACACCGGAAGATGGCCACCCGGGACGGCCGGGCGTGCTTGCCGCCATCCCGCGCGGTCTGCCTGCCCTGGGTCGCGCCCTGAAGCTGCAGCGCAAGGCCGCCGAGGTCGGATTCGATTGGGGCGAGCCGGGCCCGGTACTGGCAAAAATCCGTGAGGAAACCGACGAGATAGCCGCAGCGGCGGCGAATCCGGATGAGGTCGCGCGCGAGATCGGCGATCTCTTGTTCTCCGTCGTCAACCTGGCGCGACATTTCGGCGTCGATCCCGAAACGGCGCTGCGGACGACCAACCAGAAATTTGAGCGGCGCTTCGCGGCCGTCGAGCGCGCGCTGGCGGCGCGCGGCAAGACCGCGCGCGAGTCGACGCTGGCCGAGATGGATGCCCTCTGGGAGGACTGCAAGCGCGCCGAGAAAGCCGCCGCCGCGGGCACTGAATCGGATCGCACAAGCGCGTAGTCGCGCTACCTATCCCAAAAGGTGAGATTGCCCGCCCGCGGGCTGCGAAAACTTACGCAGCGCCGTTTCGACCTTGCTGCGGTCGGCCCGGATCCGGACCACAGTCGAGCCGTCCTCCTCGACGACTTTATCCAGCACATCGACGTTGCGGTGAAGCCAAGCCATTCCGGCACCGTCCGCCGCCGCCACGCGCAGCTCGAGCGTCATGCGGCGATGCGCCAGCCGGGATTCGATTGCGGAAGACACCGCCGCCAGCCCTTCGCCGGTGATGGCGGAGGTGAGGACCGGCCGCCGCTGCGCCGGCTGACGCTCGGCGATGTTGGCGAAGCGGGCGCGCGCGTCCGGCGCCAGTTGGTCGACCTTGTTCCAGAGCTCGATGATCCGGCCGTTCTCGCCGGTGTCGATGCCGAGCTCCCGCAGCACGCGCTCGACGTCCTGGGCTTGCGCCTTGGCGTCGGCATGGGAGATATCGCACACGTGCAGAATGATGTCGGCCTCGATCACCTCCTCGAGCGTGGCGCGGAACGCCGCGATCAGGGTGGTCGGCAAATCGGAGATGAAGCCGACGGTGTCGGACAGGATGGCCTTGGTGCCTCCCGGCAATGCTATGGCGCGCAGCGTCGGGTCGAGCGTGGCAAACAACATGTCGGCTTCCAGCGCCTGTCCGCCGGTGAGCCGGTTGAACAGCGTTGATTTGCCGGCATTGGTGTAGCCGACCAGCGCGATGATGGGGTATGGGACGCGCTTGCGGCTTAGACGGTGCAACTGCCGGGTACGCTTGACCTTGTCGAGGTCGCGTTCGATTCGCGCCAGGCGTTCCTCGATCACGCGGCGGTCGCTTTCGAGCTGCGTCTCGCCCGGGCCGCCGAGGAATCCAAATCCGCCGCGTTGCCGCTCGAGGTGCGTCCAAGAGCGCACCAGCCGGCTTTTCTGGTAGCTCAGGTGCGCGTGCTCGACCTGCAGCGCCCCTTCCCGGGTCTTCGCCCGCCGCCCAAAAATCTCCAGGATCAGCCCGGTGCGATCGAGCACCTTGGCGGCCCATGCCTTCTCCAGGTTGCGCTGCTGCACCGGCGAGAGCGCGGTATCCAGGATCACCAGCCCCGCTTCGTGCGTCTTCGCCAGCCCCGCGATCTCGTCGACCTTGCCCCTGCCGATGAAGGTCGCCGGCGTGATCGCGGCAAGCGGCACGAGGCCCGCCTCCACCACTTCGAGATCGATCGCCCGTGCCAGCCCGACCGCCTCCTCGAGGCGCGCGTTGGCGTCGCGCATCGGCTGTGCATCGGCGCCGCGCCCCGCCGGTGGATGGCGCAGGTACGGGCCGATCACGATCGCGCGTCCCACGGATGAGCCCGTTGACGTCGGGCCCAGCCGGTCGCCTCGCCTCTCGCGCCTACGCAGTTCCAATCAGGCCTTGTCTCCGGTTGCCGCCTCGTCGGGCTCGAAGAGCTGGATCGGATGGCCGGGCATGATGGTCGAGATCGCGTGCTTGTAGACGAGCTGGGAATGCCCATCCCGCCGCAATAGTACGCAGAAATTATCGAACCAGGTCACCACGCCCTGTAATTTCACCCCGTTGACCAGGAAGATCGTCAGTGGGGTTTTGCTCTTCCGGACGTGGTTGAGGAACGTATCTTGTAGATTTTGTAAGCGCTCGGACGCCATTGCCGCTATTCCGTTATGCGCCCGCAGGTGGTCCCGACCGGCGTCCCGGTCGCGGTTTGATCGCGTCTTTGCTTTGCCCTAAAGCCCCACCCCCGCGAGCATATTTGGCGGCACCATTAGATGGCACGTCAGGCCCAGGCGCAAGCCCGATCGCGCCCGATGATGGCGAACTATTCGGCCACCCCGTCCGTGGGATCGCTTACGAGGTCTCGGCATAACGGTGAAAATCACGCCGCAGCGCCGTCGCCAGCAGCCCGGGCGCGCCGTTGGCGACCGGCCGCCCGTCGATGCTCACCACCGGCATGACGATCTGGGTAGCCGACGTCACGAACGCCTCGCGTGCCGCGTGGGCCTCCTCCACCGTAAAAGGGCGCTCGTCGAGCTCGAGCCCCTGCCCGGCCAGAACCTCGAGCAGCACCGTCCGGGTGATGCCGCGCAGGATGCCGCCGTTGGCCGGCCGGGTGACCACCTTGCCGTTGCGGGTGACGATCCAGGCATTGGTCGAGGAGCCTTCGGTGACGGTGCCGTCGCTGGCGACGAACCAGGCTTCCTTGGCCCCCTGCTCGCGCGCCGCCTGCTTGGCGAGCACGTTCGGGAGCAGCGACACCGACTTGATATCGACGCGCGGCCAGCGGTTCTCCGGCACGGTGATGACCGCGATGCCCTCGCCCGCGATCTTCTCGGCCGCCGCCAGATTGTGCCGCCGCGCGGTCACCACCACGGACGGCCGGGTACCGGGCGGCGGGAACGCGTGATCGCGGGGCGCAATGCCGCGGGTGACCTGCAGGTAGACGATGCCGTCGCGCACGCGATTGCGCCGTACGGTTTCCAACATCACCGTAGCCAGCGCCTTGAGGGGCATCGGCAACAGAATACGCAGCTCGCCAAGCGAGCGCAGCAACCGTTCCAAGTGCCGCCGCTGGTCGATCAGGTGCCCTCCCCGCACCTCGCAGACCTCGTAGACGCCGTCGGCAAATTGATAGCCGCGATCCTCGACATGGATCGTCGCCTGGCGGTGCGCCACGTAGCGGCCGTTGACGTAAGCGATGCGGGACATCGCCGCCTCACCCGATTCCCAGTGCTTTGAGCTTGCGATGGAGCGCCGAGCGCTCCATCCCGACGAACTCCGCCGTGCGCGAGATATTGCCGCCGAACCGACTGATCTGCGCCACCAGGTACTCGCGCTCGAACACTTCGCGTGCCTCGCGCAACGGCAGGCCCATGAGGTGCTCGCCGCCGTCGCCGTGCGGCATGTTCGGGACCATGGAGCCGACGTCCTGCGGCAGCATCTCGACCGTGATCAGGGCCTCGGGATCCCCACCGGCCAGAATCATCAGGCGCTCGACGTTGTTGCGCAATTGCCGGACGTTGCCCGGCCAGTCGTGGGATTGCAGCACCGCTAGCGCGTCCTCCCCGATGCGGCGCTTCGGGAGCCCGGTGGATTGCGAGATCTGTTCCATGAAGTGGGCGATCAGCTCCGGAATGTCCTCGCGCCGCTCCGCCAGCGGCGGGCAGCGGATCGGCACCACCGAGAGGCGGTGATAGAGATCCTCGCGGAACCTTCCGGCCGCGATCTCCGCTTCGAGATTGCGCGCCGTCGAGGATACGATCCGCACGTCGACCTGGACTTTGACGCCGCCGCCGACGCGCTGGAACGTCTGGTCGACCAGCACGCGCAGGATCTTGTTCTGGGTCTCGCGCGGCATGTCGGCGATTTCGTCAATGAACAAGGTGCCGCCGTGCGCCTCCTCGAGCGCGCCGACCTTGCGGCCCGTCGAGCCGTTCGGCTGCTCGACGCCGAACAGCTCAACCTCCATGCGTTCCGGCGTGATCGCCGCAGCGTTGATGACCACGAACGGCCCGCGGATGCGCTCCGAGCTGTTGTGGATCGTGCGCGCGGCCAGCTCCTTGCCAGCCCCCGACGGGCCGACGATCAGGATACGGCTGTTGGTCGGCGCCACCTTGGCGATGGTCTGGCGCAGGTGGTTGATCGAGGACGAATGGCCCACCATCGCTTGCCCGACCGGCGACAGCTGCTTGAGCGCCTTGACCTCCCGCTTGAGCTGCGAAGCCTCGAGCGCGCGATCCGCAACCAGCACCAGCCGATCCGCCTTGAAAGGTTTCTCGATGAAGTCATAGGCGCCGCGCTTGATCGCCGAGACGGCGGTCTCGATGTTCCCGTGGCCTGAAATCATCACCACCGGCAGTTCAGGGTGCTGCTCCTTCACCGCGTCGAGCAGCTGCAAGCCGTCGAGCTTGCTGCCCTGAAGCCAGATGTCGAGGAACAATAGATTGGGCCGGCGCGCGCCGACCGCTGCGAGCGCGTCATCACTGTTGCCGGCGGAACGCGTCCGATAGCCCTCATCCTCCAGGATGCCGGATACCAGCTCGCGAATGTCGGCTTCGTCGTCGACGATGAGAATGTCGGCAGCCATGCTCAGGTCCCACTCATTGCAGTTTGCGGCTCAGGCGCCGCCTGTTCAGGGCTTCGCACGCGATCGGTCGAGAACCGCAGCCGCATCCAGGCTCCGCGTCCTCCCGCGGCGACGGCCGGCGCATCGTTGAGCTCAATGCGCCCGCCGTGTTCCTCCAAAATCCGCTCGACGATGGCCAATCCCAGGCCGGTGCCCTTCTCGCGCGTGGTGACGTAGGGCTCCAGCAGCCGGTTGCGATTCTCTTTCGGCAGCCCGATGCCGTTGTCGATCACGTCGATCACGACGTCGTCGCCGAAGCGGCTCGCGGTGAGCCTGATGTGCCCCTTGCCGAGCGCCTCGGCGGGAACGGCCGCGATCGCCTCGGTCGCGTTCTTGACGATGTTGGTCAGCGCCTGCGAGATCAGCCGGCGGTCGAAACGCGCCGGCATGCGCTCACTTTCCACCTCGACGTCGAACTGGATGTCGGGATGGGCCACCTGCATCAGGAATACGACTTGCCGGACGGTATCGACCACATCCTCGGGGGCGATGACCGGCTTCGGCATGCGGGCAAAGCGCGAGAACTCGTCGACCATGCGCTTGATGTCGTCGACCTGTCGCACGATCGTCTCGGTGCACTGATCGAAAATGACGCGGTCTTCGGTGATCACCTTCCCGTATTTTCGCTTCAGTCGCTCGGCCGAGAGCTGAATCGGCGTCAGCGGATTCTTGATTTCATGCGCGATGCGCCGTGCGATATCGGCCCAGGCGGAGCTGCGCTGCGCGATCACCAGTTCGGTTATGTCGTCGAGCGTGATCACGTAGCCGTGGTCGGTTTCCGCCGCCTGCTCGCTGGTGACGCGGACGGTGAGAATGCGCTCGCGGCCGTCGCGATTGATCGTCACTTGGCCTTGAACGAGCCGTTGTGCGCCCGAGCGCGCGGTGGCGAGCAGCGTCTCCAGCTCGGGGATCACCTCGGTCACCGGTGCGCCGAGCACGTCGGTTTCCGTATGGCCGATGAGCCTTTCGGCCGAGCGATTGAGGATGCTGATGCGCCCCTGCGGGTCGACGCCGATAACGCCGGCGCTGGCGCCGGCAAGCACGGCCTCGGTGAAGCGGCGGCGGCTATCCATGACGTCCCGCGCGCGCACCAGGTCGTCGCGCTGCGTGCGCAGCTCCTGCGTCATCTTGTTGAAGGATTCGCCGAGCTGCGCCAGATCCCCTTCCGAGTGGCGGACCGGAACCTGCGCGTCGAGGTCGCCCTTGGACACGAGGTTGGCGGCGCCGATCAGCCGGCGAATCGGTGCCACCAACCTGTTCGCAAAGGTCAGCCCGATCCAGACCGCCGAAAGCAGGACGATCAGGGCGACCACAGTGTACATCAGGCCGAACGCCACCTGCACCCCGAAACGGCGCTCCTCCATGCTGGCATATTCGGCGACGCTGGCCTGGGTGATCTTGAGCTGCTCGACCACGCGCGGCAACAGCGGCCGCGCCACGTAGAGGTAGGTGTTGTCGTATCCGTTGAGCTTGATCAGGGCCGCGACGTACTCGGCATTGGGCGCCATCGCGATGCGCGGCTCGGCAGTGCCGATCTCCGCCAGCCTGTCAGCGGGCGGCAGCTGAAAATCGTGACCCGGCGCGAGCTCCACCTTCTCGATCGGCCAGAGATCGTCGCCGAACATCATCGCCGCCGGGAGGCCGCGCAACGATGCTTGCGCATGAAAGAACTGCCGGAATCGCGCGCGGTCCTGGTCGAACAGCGGCTTGGCCCGCGACACGTCGAAGGCCATGGCGACGATGTCGCCGCGGATCGCGTCGGCGTGCTCGCGCACATAGGCTTGCGCGACGTTGAGCGAGTTCTCGATCGCGGCACGGGTGCGCGTCGAAAACCACCGATCCAAGCCGCGATCGAGCGTGATGCTGGCAACGATCGCGACCAGAATCGCCGGAACGGCGGCGATGACCGAGAACAGACCGATGATGCGCACATGCAATCGCGCGGCCGCGCGACCGCGCCGCCGTGCCTCCACGATCTGCCATAGCTCCCACCCGATGATGGCGAGCAAGAGCAACACCGTGATGCCGTTGGTGACCAGCAGCGTGACGACCACTTGGTGGGTCGGGACGATCGGCGTCAGTCCGGTGAGCACCAGGAAAGTCGCGAGCGCGGAAAGCAGTGCCAAGCCGATGGCGATCGGCCCCAGAACGCGCGTGCCGAGCCTGGGCGCGGCAGCGGTGCTTACGCCTTGCTCCGCCATGCTCACGTGCTCGATGCTGGTCATGGCCCCCTAATCGATCGGACGTCGGCGCTCCGCACGACGTACGTTCGCAGCCCGACACACGGAGCGGTTGCTCCCGCGCCGTGATGCTTTTGTACAACAATGTTGCTGAATTACGACTATTCCGCGGCGCAATCCGAGCGCCCAGCGCCCATTTTTCTTAGCTACTGCCGCGAAAAACCTGGATGTCTAGATCGCGAATCTTTTTGCGCAGAGTGTTGCGGTTGACGCCGAGGAGGTCGGCGGCGCGGATCTGATTGCCCCGCGTGGCGGCGAGCGCCGCTGACAGCAGAGGAAATTCCACCTGGCGCAAGATGCGGTGATAGAGGCCAGGCGGCGGCATGCCATCCTTGAAGCCGGCGAAATAGCGCGCGAGGTGGCGCTCGACCGCATTGGCCAGATTGTCTTCCGCCGGCGGTTCCTCCTGCGTTGCGATCGCGGGTTGGCTCAGTTCGGCATCGATCACCGCTGCGGTGACGATTTCGTGCGGATAGAGCGCCGCCAATCGGCGTGCGAGATTTTCGAGCTCACGCACGTTGCCCGGCCAGCGATAGCGTTTGAGCCGCTCGACCGCTGCCTGATCCACCTGCTTGGCGGGCAGGCCCTCGCGCTCGGCCGACGCCAGGAAATGCCGGAACAGGTCGAAAATGTCCTCGCTGCGCTCGCGCAGCGGCGGCAGCCTCAGCGGCACCACGTTCAAGCGGAAGAACAGGTCCTCGCGAAACAGTCCCTGCTGGATGAGCAGGCGCAAATCCTTGTTGGTCGCCGCAACGATGCGCACATCGGTCTTGATCGGCGTGCGCCCGCCGACGGTGGTGTATTCGCCCTGTTGCAGCACGCGCAGCAGCCGCGTCTGCGCCTCCATCGGCATGTCGCCGATCTCGTCGAGAAACAGCGTGCCGCCATCGGCCTGCTCGAAGCGGCCGGCACTGCGCGCATTGGCCCCGGTAAAGGCCCCTTTTTCATGGCCGAACAATTCGGATTCGATGAGGTCGCGCGGGATCGCCGCCATGTTGACCGCGACGAAGGGACCGCTGCGCCGTTTGCCGTAGTCGTGCAGCGCGCGCGCCACCAGTTCCTTGCCGGTCCCCGACTCGCCGGCGATCATCACCGTGAGATCGGTTTGCATGAGCCGAGCGAGCACGCGATAGATTTCCTGCATCGCCGGAGAGCGGCCGACCAACGGAATGCCGTCCATATCCTCCGGCTTGCCGGGTGCGGCAGGCCGCTGCCGGGGCTCCGACAGCGCCCTGCCGACGATCGCGATCAGCTCCTTCAGGTCGAACGGCTTCGGCAGGTATTCGTAGGCGCCGCGCTCCGAGGCGCGGATCGCAGTCATGAACGTGTTCTGCGCGCTCATGACGATGACGGGCAGTTCGGGCCGCGATTTCTTGATGCGCGGAAGCAGATCGAACGCGTTTTCATCGGGCATCACAACGTCGGTGATGACGAGGTCGCCCTCCCCCTGACTGACCCAGCGCCAGAGCGTCGCGGCGTTGCCAGTGGAACGCACGTCGTATCCGGCCCGCGACAGCGCTTGATTGAGCACCGTGCGGATTGCGGTGTCGTCGTCGGCAACCAGGATGCTTGCCGCAGGCATGGCTTCCTCTCTAGGCAACGGCTGCATCGAACTCGCCGGAATACATTGGCATCAGCACGCGAAAGGTCGTGCGGCGCGGCAGCGATTCGCACTCGACGATGCCGCCGTGGTCGCCGACGATCTTGGCGACCAATGCAAGCCCCAGGCCAGTTCCGGTCGGCTTGGTGGTGACGAACGGATCGAACAGGTGCGGCAGCAGGTCCTCGGGCACGCCGGGGCCATTGTCCTTCACGCAGAACTCGAGCGGCAGCGATACCCGCGTCTTGTGGCCCGGTAAGGAGAGCCGCACGCCTGGCCGGAACGCGGTCGTGAGCTGGATCTCGCCGTCGCCGGCCCCGCCGATCGCCTCGGCGGCATTCTTGATCAGGTTGAGGAAGACCTGGATCAGCTGGTCGCGATTGGCCAGTACCGGCGGCAACGAAGGGTCATAATCCTCCAGAAAGTGTACGTGCCGGCCGAAGCCGCTCTGGGCGAGCTTCTTCACGTGCTCCAGCACGGCATGGATGTTGACCGCCTCGCGCTCGATCGGCCGTTCGTCCGCGAACACCTCCATGCGGTCGACCAGCTTCACGATGCGATCCGCCTCGTCGCAGATCAGCCGCGTGAGTGCCCGGTCTTCGTCGCCAGCGGATTGTTCCAGCAGCTGCGCCGCGCCGCGGATGCCGGACAACGGATTCTTGATCTCGTGCGCGAGCATTGCGGCAAGCGCGATCACCGAGCGCGCCGCGCTCCGGTGGGTGAGCTGGCGATCCATCTTGTCGGCGCGGGTACGCTCCTGCAGCATCACGACGACATGGCCGCTGTGTTCGGCGAGCGGCGCGACATGAAGGTCGACGATGCGCTCGCCGGGATTGCGCGGCGTGCCGAGATCGACACGGTACTCGTTGACCGCCGCGCCGCGCGCGCGCACCTGGTCGATCAGCGCCAGCAGCGGGCTTCCGAACGGAACCAGCTCGCGCACCGAATGGCGGCACAGAACCGCGGCCGAGGTTTCGAAAAACGCTTCGGCCGCAACATTGGCCTCGACGATGCGGCCGTCGGCCGCGACGCGAACAATGGGATGCGGCAATGCGTTGAGCACGGCATCACCCGCGCTCGTGCCGATTGCATCAACGATCTCGCGACGGTTCACGCGGCCATCCTCAACGAGATGGCATCGAACGCTTCGTCGATCCGGTACGCGACCTCGCGCGGGCTCTCGGCGGTCAGCATCGCGGTGCGTTGCTCCTGCATGCTTTGCGGCGGCAGACCGGCCGTACCGGTCGCGACATCGAGCGCCGCGCGCAAATGCTTGCGGGCATGACGCAGGCCGACTTCGGTGCCGTAGTGGACGAGGATCTCTTCGTAAAGGGCGGCGAGCAGCGCCTTCTGCCCGTCGAGAGCAGGGGCGCTCGGCGGCGCGCCGCTTTCCAGATAGTGCGCGACTTGGCCCGGCAGCCATGGCCGGCCGAGCACTGCGCGCCCGATCATGACGGCATCGGCGCGCGAGTCCTGCAGCGCCTTGGCGGCATCGGCGAAACTCGTGATGTCGCCGTTGACCGCCACTGGAATGCTGACGGCCTCTTTCACAAGGCGCACCAGATTCCAATCGGCCCTGCCTTGGTAGAACTGACAGCGGGTGCGTCCATGCACGGTGATCATGTGAACGCCCGCCGCTTCAGCGCGCCGGGCAAGCGCCGGTGCGTTGATCGAGGAGGCGTCCCAGCCGAGCCGCATCTTAAGCGTCACCGGCACGGTAACGGCGCTCACCGTCGCCTCGATCAGCGAGATCGCATGATCGAGATCGCGCATCAGCGCTGAGCCGGAGTACCCATTGGTGACGCGTCGCGCCGGGCAGCCCATGTTGATGTCAATGACGTCGGCGCCGCCGCCTTGGGCAATGCGGGCGCCCTCGCCCATCCAGTGCGCCTCGCAACCGGCAAGCTGGACCACATGGACGCTGGCGCCGTGGGCGCCGGCGCGCAATTGTGCATCGCCGTCGCCCTCGGCGAGCTGCGCGCTTGCCGTCATCTCCGAGATCACCAGCCCGGCGCCGAGCTTTGACACCAGGCGGCGGAACGGCGCATCAGTAATTCCCGACATCGGTGCCAGGAACACCCGGTTGGGAATGGACACCGGACCGATGCGAAGACCGTCTGCCCGCAAAGAGGCACTATTTGCACACATTTTAAGCACTTGAATGTTTGCACATAGTTTAACCAATTCCGTCGACAGCGCAAGTATTGCATTGCAGCATTGATGGCAGCGCACATGGACACTGGTAATACGTTGATGAAATTTAGATTTTACCCCGCTCGGGCGCTCCCGAGGTGAGCATGGCAGCGTCGGTGGCAGCGGTTGTGGTTGCGGCGGGGCGCGGGTTGCGGGCCGGAGGCCCGCCGGCGAAGCAATATCGTACCATCGCGGGCGAGTCGGTCGTTCGCATGAGCCTTGCCTTGTTTGCGCGGCATCCTGAGGTCGGCGTCGTCCAGCCGGTGATCCATCCGGACGATCGCGAGCTGTTCGCCGCGGCGGCTGCCCAGCTTGAGCTTGCGCCACCGGTATTGGGAGGCGCGACCCGGCAGGCTTCGGTGCACGCCGGCCTGCAGGCTCTGGAAGCGCAAGCCCCGGATATCGTCCTGATCCATGATGCGGCCCGTCCGTTCGCATCTGCGATGCTGCTGTCGCGCGCAATCGCTGTCGCCAGCGGTGCCTCGGCGGCAATTCCCGGCCTCCCGGTCGTTGACACCGTCAAGGCGGTCGACGCCGCCGAGCGCGTCTGCGCCACGCTCGAGCGCGCCGGCCTGCGCGCCGTGCAGACCCCGCAGGCGTTCGCCTTTGCAAAGATTCTTGCTGCCCACCGCCGTGCGCTGGCGGCAGGGCGCGAGGACTTCACCGACGATGCGGCCCTTGCCGAATGGGCCGGCATGGCGGTCACGGTGTTCGAGGGCGAAGCCGGCAATATCAAGCTCACCTCGGCGGACGATTTCCTCAGGGCCGAACACGAGCGCGGGCCGCGCTTGAGCGACGTGCGCACTGCCACTGGCTTTGACGTCCATTCCTTCGCCGATGGCGACCACGTCATGATCGCGGGCGTGCGCATCCCGCATGGCCGGGGCCTGACCGGCCATTCCGATGCCGACGTCGCGCTGCATGCGCTCACCGATGCCGTGCTCGGCACGATCGCCGAAGGCGACATCGGCGCCCACTTCCCGCCGAGCGATCCGCAATGGCGGGGGGCATCGTCGGACCGTTTCCTCGCCTTCGCCGCGGCGCGCGTGCGCGCTCGCGGTGGCCGCATCGCGGCCCTCGACCTGACCTTGCTGTGTGAATCCCCCCGCATCGGTCCGCATCGCGACGCCATGCGGGAGCGGATTGCTTCGATCGCCGGCATTTCACACACCCGAGTCGCGGTGAAGGCGACGACGACGGAAAGACTCGGCTTTCTCGGCCGCGGCGAGGGGATTGCGGCGCTGGCGACTGCGACGGTCCGGCTGCCCGGAAATGCCGATGACTGACCAGGAGCTCCGTGCCGCAGCCATGGACGTGCTCGACCGCTGTCGCGCGCGCGGGCTCAAAATAGCGACGGCTGAATCATGCACCGGCGGCTTGGTGGCCGCCTGGCTCACCGAGATTCCGGGTTCGTCGGATGTGGTCGACCGCGGCTTCGTCACCTATTCCAACGACGCCAAGCGCACCATGCTCGAGGTCACGTCTGAAATTCTCGAGAAGCACGGGGCCGTGAGCCGCGCCACCGTCGAAGCCATGGCACGCGGAGCCCTTGCCCAGTCCGGCGCTGATCTTGCGGTCGCCATCACCGGCGTCGCCGGTCCGGGCGGTGGCAGCATCGACAAACCGGTCGGGCTGGTTCATTTCGCGGCGGCAACGCGCGCCGGGCGCCTCATGCATCGCGAGCAGCGCTACGGCGATATCGGCCGTTCGGAAGTTCGCCGGCTTTCGGTCTTGCAGGCGCTCGATCTGCTCGCCGAGCTAGCGAAGGGCGGCGCGGGGCGCGCGCTTCCGGACGGCAGCGCAGCCTAGCTTCCTCGCTTTGAGCCGCCCTCACCGCCGTAGACGAAATCCGCCCGTCGCTCAAAGGCTTCGGCGAATCTGCGAAATGCCGCCTCAAACACCGTGCCCATGAGCATGCCCAAGGTGCGGCTGCGAAATTCATAGGAGATGAAGAATTCAACCTCGCAGCCGCCGTCGGCGAGAGCGCGGAAATTCCAGCGATTGTCGAGGTGGCTGAATGGGCCGTCGAGGTACTCCACCAGGATCGCGAGCCGCGCTCGATCGAGCGTCACACGGCTGGTGAAGGTTTCGCGGATCAGCCGGTAGGCGACGGTCATCGATGCGGTCAGGATCTCGACACCCTCCCGGCCCGCCGTCCGCCGAAGCACCTTCAATGCCTGGCACAAAGGTACAAATTCGGGATAGCGCTCGACGTCGGCAACCAGTGCGAACATGTCGGCGGCGGAGTGGCGCACGCGCCGTGTGGTCTGGAATTGCGGCATCGAGGTGTTGTCATGCCACTTGGACGTCGGGTGGGAAAGCACGGAAAGCGCGTGCGGATTCGGTCAGTTCCGGCGCGCCTCGCGGGCCGCGCGCAGCCGCGCGAAGTCCTCGGCGGCATGGTGTGACGAGCGCGTGAGCGGCGAGGACGAGACCATCAGGAAGCCCTTGGCGTAGGCGATGGTCTCGTAGGCCTTGAACTCGTCCGGCGGGACGAACCGGACCACCGGATGATGCTTGCGCGTGGGTTGCAGGTATTGCCCGATGGTGAGGAAATCGACGTCGGCGCAGCGCAGATCGTCCATCAGCTGCAGCACCTCGTTCCGCTCTTCACCGAGCCCGACCATGATGCCGGACTTGGTGAACATTTGAGCGTCGAGCTCTTTCACGCGCTGCAAGAGGCGCAGCGAATGGAAATACCGCGCCCCCGGCCGGACCGACAAGTAGCGCGAGGGCACGGTCTCGAGGTTGTGGTTGAACACGTCCGGTTTGGCGGCCGCGACCGTCTCGATCGCGCCCGGCTTACGCAGGAAGTCGGGCGTCAGGACCTCGACGGTGGTCTTTGTGCAGCCCGCCCGGATGGCATGGATCACGTCGGCAAAATGCCGGGCGCCGCCGTCGACGAGGTCGTCGCGGTCGACCGAGGTGACGACGACGTGCGACAACCCGAGCTTCGCGGTCGCAGTTGCAACATGCTGCGGCTCCTCGGGATCGAGCGGCCCGGGCAGCCCGGTCTTGACATTGCAGAACGCGCAGGCGCGGGTGCAGGTATCGCCCATGATCATGAAGGTGGCGTGCTTCTTCTCCCAGCACTCGCCGATGTTCGGGCAGCCCGCTTCCTCGCACACCGTGACCAGGTGATTTTCGCGCACGATGCGGCTGGTCTCCGCGAAGCCGCGCGACCCGGGGGCTTTGACCCGAATCCAGTCCGGCTTGCGCACCACGGGCGTCTCCGGCCGGTTGGCCTTTTCGGGGTGCCGCGGCCGGCTAAGCGCGTCGAGCACGACGACCATGATCCTGACCCTTGGGCCTCAAGCAAAAGCAGGCCCCGTCCCTGTCAGGTACAGGTCCCATCACGATTTGTGAAGCCTTGCCGGCCCTGGCGCATAGCCGGATTGCCGCCCCAGAACGCGCCAAATGAATAAGCCGACAACTCCCACAATCAAATTGGTCAGGAGCCCATGGTTGCGCGCCTGCCAGGATGCCGATCACCAAGGCGCCGAGTAACCCCACGCCGCACGTGCTTCTCTTCCCTGCAAAACAATGCTTCGTGGGAAAAGCTCAAGCGGCGGATGCGTTCACCCGAACCCCGGGATCTCGATCACCAACAGGAAGCCGTTGATCATCAGCAGCCCGCCGAGGATTCCCACCCCGCCACCAACCAGCGCCAGCCATTTTTGATCGGCTACGATCGACACCGAGACCAGCACGATCGCGATCTGCAGCAAGGCTTCGGCATAATCGAAATAGGGATCCTGCTTGAGCGCATGGTCGCGTTTCTGCTCGTGCTCGTGCGCCTTGGCCATCAGCTCCTTCTTGCCCTCCCCCGTTTCCGGCTCCGATTCATAACGGGCAATGATCTTGCGATACTCGGCGACCTTGTCGCGCAGCGCCGTCTTGACGCTTTCCGGCAGCTCCGGCTCGTTCGCCCACGCGAGCTCAAGCTCGGTGGCGGCGAGGATGAAGCTGGTCTGGCGCATGTTCTTGGCCTGGAAGAAATTGAAGGCGTTCGACGCCTGAATATTCTCGTTGATCGCCTCCTTGGTGGCGTTGTTGCCCCCGAGCCCGGTGATCGCCAGCAACATGGCAAAGAATGCGATCACGATCGCCGCCCGCTTCTTGAAATCCTCCTGCGCTGGCTCCTGGTCCATTTGCTCCGCAGCATCCTCCGCTCTCATCGCAGTCCTCGATTTTTCGGTCGTGTCGGCATCCAAAGCGCAGGCGGCCGCATTATAGGACCCCCATGCCACCAACGCTCAAAAAGCCCGGCGGGCAGCTCGTGTTCGAAGGGAGTAACGTGTCAGAAGATATTGAGTTTACACCCATTGACCTGGCCTTGCTGCCGACGTTGCCGACGCCGGGCGTCGCCAACGATGCCGCCCCTGGCAGCTCGCAAGCCGCACGTATTGGCACTCAGCCAATCGTGTTTTCGATCGTAGTCTCGATCCACGCGTGGCCAGGTCGAGAGGCCCAGGACGATCTGAGGGTAGGAATTTGCTCGTCCGGCTGGAGTCCGCGTCGACGGCGAAAGTGCTCGGCTGCCATCCGTCCTCCGCCGGTCAAATATTCAGCACACGACCGTAAGCGTCGAGCACCGCCTCCTTCATCATCTCCGACAGCGTCGGGTGCGGGAAGATGGTGTGCATCAGCTCTTCCTCGGTCGTCTCCAGGTTCATGGCGATGACGTAGCCTTGAATGAGCTCGGTGACCTCGGCACCGACCATGTGGCCACCCAACAGCTGACCGGTGTTCTTGTCGAAGATCACCTTGATGAGGCCTTGGTCCTCGCCGAGCGCGATCGCCTTGCCGTTGCCGACGAATGGAAAGCGGCCGACGCGGATGTCACGCTTCTGGTCTCTTGCCGCCGCTTCCGTGAGCCCGACCGACGCGACCTGAGGGTGGCAATAGGTGCAGCCCGGGATCAGGTTCTTGTCCATTGGGTGCGGCTTGAGCCCTTTGATCGCCTCCACGCAGATGACGCCCTCGTGCTCGGCCTTGTGGGCGAGCATCGGCGGGCCGACGACGTCCCCGATGGCGTAGATGCCCGGCACGTTGGTGCGGCACACCCCGTCGATAACGATGGTGCCGCGATCAATCTTTACACCGAGCTTTTCCAGCCCGAGCCCCTCGACATTGCCGACGACGCCGACCGCCGAGATCACCCGCTCGGCCTCGATCGTCCGGGTCCCGCCCTTGCCGTCGTCGAGCGTTGCTGTGACGCTGTCGCTCTTCTTGTCGAGCCTGGTGACCTTGGTTCCGGTGTGAATCTTGATACCCTGCTTCTCGAAACTCTTACGCGCCAGCGCGGCGATCTCGGCATCCTCGGCCGGCAGGATCTGCGGCAACACCTCGACGACCGTAACGTCGGCCCCCATGGTCTTGTAGAACGAGGCGAATTCGATCCCGATCGCGCCCGACCCGACGACCAGCAGCGATTTCGGCACGCGCTCGGGCACCATCGCCTCGAAATAGGTCCAGACGAGCTTTTGGTCGGGTTCCAGTCCCGGAAGCACGCGCGGTCGCGCGCCGGTGGCGACGATGATGTGCTTGGCCTGGTAGCTTCCGGCACCGAGCGCGCCTTTGGGCGCCTCGGCGGCCGCGGCTTTGACGGTGATCCTGCCGGGGGCGTCGATCGCGGCTTCCCCCCAGATCACCGCCACCTTGTTCTTCTTCATCAGGAAGCCGACACCGTCGTTGAGCCGCTTCGATACCGCGCGCGAGCGCTTCACCACCGCACCTGTATCGAATGTCGCGTTCCCGGCTGCCAAGCCGTAATCCTTGGCGTGCTGCATGTAATGGTAGATCTCGGCCGAGCGCAGCAGTGCCTTGGTCGGGATGCAGCCCCAGTTCAGGCAGATTCCTCCCAGATAGGCGCGCTCGATGATCGCGGTCCTGAACCCAAGCTGCGCCGCGCGGATCGCCGTGACATAGCCGCCCGGGCCTGCGCCGATGATGATCACGTCGAAAGAACTGTCGGGCATCACGCTCCTCAGATGTTTTCTGCCGCCGCCGGCGCCAGCGCACCCATATCACGTCACGGGCCGAGGCCGCCGCGCTCCTCGCCACCGCGTGCTGCCGATGTCGGCGGGTGCTTCACAGCGGCGCTACCCGTGCCGTGCGGACGCAATCGTCGTTCATGGCGGCGAACAGCTTGTCGGCCGGCTCGAACAGCTTGGCGAGTTCGGACGCCGCCGTATTGGGCGCCAACGGCAGGATCTTCTCGAGCGTCCAGGAGAGCTGCGTGTATTGGTAGCGGGTGTCCTCGTTCTGGAAATTGGCGAGGTAGGTCCCGAGCGCAGCGAAGCGGCTGATGGCATTGGCGGCCTCGACCTCCAGCATGGCATCGGCGGCGCCGCCATTCCGCCTGCCTTCGCGCTCGGCCGTGCGGGCGATCAGGCCGACCTTGAGCTTGACCTGGAAGTAGGCCTCGATCAGGTCGCGGCAAGCGCGGTTGTACTCGGTGCGCGCTACGTTGCTCTGAACGACTCGGATCAGCTGCGTGTAGATGTAGTTCTGGTAGAACGCCGCGCCCAGCGACAACGTCGCCAGCACGATCGAAAAGCCGGCCAGCCACGTCGCACCGTTGGTGGCTTTGAGGTTACCCTTCATCGCTGCCGTGACGCCGTGCACCGAGCCGCCGCGATGGTAGGCTCTCGTGGGTGCGCGCGCTACCCTTCCGCCTACTGCACCACCAGCTTGAGCTCCTCCACGATCGGTCGAACTTTGCCGACCTGGTCACGCAGCATCTCGCGCATCTCCTCCTGCGTGGAGCCCGACGGCTCGGCGCCCACGTCGGTCATGCGCTTGACGATTTCCGGATGCTTGGCGGCTGCGGCGATCTCCTGCTGCAGCCGCGCGATCACCGGCTCCGGTGTTCCCTTCGGCGCCAGAAAGCCATTCCACCCCTGCAGTTCCAGGTTGGGGAAGCCGAGCTCGCGAACGGTCGGGACGTTCGGCAGCGCGGCCGATTTGGTGGCGACCGCGAGCGCCTTGAGCTGACCGCTGCGCACCCGCTCGAGCGAGCTCGACAGCTGATCGCCGCCGAACTGGATGCGTCCCGACAACAGCTCGGTCACCAGCGGCGCGGCGCCGCGGAACGGCACGTGGTCCATCTTGATGCCGGTGTCGCGTTTGAGCACCTCGCCCATCAGGTGCAGGATGCTGCCCGGGCCGGTCGAGCCGTAGAACAATGGCGTGGTTGTTTCCTTGGCGTAGGTGACGAATTCCTTCAGGTCGTTGGCCGGCACCGAGGGATGCGCCAGCAGCAGCAGCGGCACGTAGGCGCCGACGGAGACCGGCACGAAATCATCGAAGTCGTGGCGCGCCCGCTTGGCGTACAGCAGCGAGGAGGTCGTGGTCGAGAACGTGATGTTGCCGAACAGCAGCGTGTAGCCGTCCGGTGCGGCCTTTGCGACCTGGTCGGCGCCGATCGAGCCCCCGCCCCCGCCGACGTTCTCGATCACCACGCTCTGGCCCATGGTCTCGCTCAGCCGCTGCGCGAACAGACGCGCCAGCATGTCGGTGGTGGCGCCGGCCGGGAACGGCACCACGATGCGGATGGTGCGCGAGGGATAGCGCTCCTGCGCGTGGCTGGGCATCGGCAGCGTCAGGGCGATGAACGCGAGGGCGGCCAGCAATGCGCGGCGGCCCGAATGAGCCACGAATTTCCTGCTCGTCATGGGTCTACACCACCATCATCACAGGATTTTCGATCAGGCGCTTGAACGTGCCGAGGAGCTCGGCGCCGAGCGCGCCGTCGACCGCCCGGTGGTCGCATGAAAGCGTCGCCGACATCATGGTGGCGACCTCGACCTTGCCGTTGCGCACGATCGTGCGCTCTTCGCCGGTCCCGACCGCGAGGATGGTGGCGTGTGGCGGGTTGATCACCGCCGTGAAGTGCTTGATGCCGTACATGCCGAGATTCGAGACCGCGGTGGTGCCTCCCTGGTACTCTTCCGGCTTGAGCTTGCGCACGCGCGCCCGGGCGGCGAAATCCTTCATCTCTTTGGAGATGACCGACAGCGACTTCGTCTCCGCCCGGCGGACGATCGGGGTGATCAGGCCGCCCGGCATCGCGACCGCGACACCGACGTCGGAGTGCTTGTGCTTGAGCATGCCGCCTTCGGTCCAGCTGACGTTGGCGTCGGGTACGCGCTGCAGCGCCAATGCCAGCGCCTTGATGACGAAGTCGTTGACCGAGAGCTTGTAGGCGGGCTTGCCGTCCTTGTCCTTGGGCGCGGCCGCGTTGATCTCTTCGCGCGCGGCCATGAGCTTGTCGAGGTTGCAGTCGATCGTCTCGTAGTAGTGCGGGATCGTCTGCATCGACGCGGTGAGCCGCTGCGCGATCACGCGGCGCATGGTGTCGTGCGGCACGAGCTCGTAGGAGCCCGGCTCGAACAGCGCCATGATCTTGTCATCCGACGGCGCCTGGATTGGGGCCGGCGCGGCCGCCGCAGGCGCCGGCGCCGCGGTCGGCTTGAGCCCCTTGCCGGCCTTGGCGCTTTCGATATCGCGTGCGATGACGCGGCCGTGCGGGCCTGATCCCTGCACGCGCGCGAGGTCGATGCCAGCCTCCCGCGCCAGCCGCCGCGCCAGCGGCGAGGAGAAGATGCGCCCCGAGCCGTTGGTTTTTGCGCCGGCGTCCATCGTGGCGGCGGCCGGCGCGGCGGCCTCAGGGGACTTTGGAACCGTCGCCGGTGCCGCCTTTCCCTTGTCGTCGGCCTGAGGAGCGCCCGCGGGGCGGGCGTCGGCGCTTGGCGCGCCCGATGCTTTGACCGGCCTGGGCTCACCGCTCTTCTGCTCCGGCGCGGCAGGCGGCGGTGCGCCCTTCCCGGCCGCGGCCGCCGCCGCCTTGGTGTCCTCACCCTCAGCCGCGAGCACCGCGATGACGTTGTTGACCGGCACGTCGGCGGTGCCCTCCGGGACCACGATCTTGGCGAGGGTGCCTTCGTCGACCGCCTCGACCTCCATGGTCGCCTTGTCGGTCTCGATCTCGGCGATGACGTCGCCGGGCGCGACCTTGTCGCCTTCCTTCTTGAGCCACTTCGCGAGATTGCCCTTTTCCATCGTGGGCGACAGCGCAGGCATCAGAATGTTGATCGGCATGGCGATGAGCCCCGTTCCTCACCGCTCCGGCGGCGAGGTTGCATCCTTGGTTTCGCTGCGCCGGTAGAGCAGGCGCCGGATCCAGCGCTGGAAGATCTCGAACGCCAGCGTCAACAGCGCGAGCACGATATAGGCGGCAAAGAATCCACCCCAGGTATTGGGCACGGCTCCCAGCCACTGCAGCAGCAACGATACCGGCACGAGACCCAGCGCCCACAACGCGATGGCGATGACGTCCGCGGTCTCCCGGCTCATCTCAATATCCGCATGTCAGCTGATCGCGGTGGTGGTGCCGGGATCGGTCGGCGCCTCCATCTCGGCATCGAAGATGTTGCGGATGCGTTCGATGGTGCGGTCCTCGGGCATGTTCGCTTCGGTCCGATAGATGCGCGCGACGTGGCGCGTGACGTCGGCGATCAGCATGCCCCAGGCTTCCGGATCGTCGAACGCGCGCCGCAGCGAAACGTGCAGGCCGCCTTCGACGATCGCCGCGCGCAGCACTTCGGTGCCGCCTTTTTCCAGCGCGGTCGGAGGTGCCTTCAGTGGGTCGAACGTCGCCATGACGGCCTCAGCGGTAGCTGACCGCCTTTGCTGCCTGGACGATCTTTGCGACCGAGGGCAGCGCCAGCTTCTCGAGGTTGGCGGCGTAGGGCATCGGCACGTCCTCGCCGGAAACGCGCGCGACCGGCGCGTCGAGCCAGTCGAAGGCATCCTGCATGACGCGCGCCGCGATCTCGGCGCCGACGCCCGATTGCGGCCAGCCCTCCTCCACCGTGACGGCGCGCCCGGTCTTCTTCACCGACTCGATGATGGTCTCGGTGTCCATCGGACGCAGCGTGCGCAGGTCGATCACCTCCGCCTCGATGCCCTCCTTGGCGAGTTCCTCAGCCGCCTTCAGCGCGTAGGTCATGCCCATCGACCAGGCGACGAGCGTCACGTCGTTGCCGGCACGCACGATCTTCGCCTTGCCGATCGGCAGCACATACTCGTCGAGTTTCGGCACCGGGAAGGAGTGACCGTAGAGGATCTCGTTCTCCAGGAAGATGATCGGGTTGGGATCGCGGATTGCCGCTTTGAGCAGGCCCTTGGCGTCGGCCGCCGTATAGGGGGCGATCACCTTCAGGCCCGGGATGTGCGAGTACCAGGCCGAATAGTCCTGGCTGTGCTGGGCGGCGACGCGGGCGGCCGGTCCGTTCGGTCCGCGGAACACCACCGGGCAGCGCATCTGTCCGCCCGACATGTACAGCGTCTTGGCCGCAGAATTGATGACCTGGTCGATCGCCTGCATGGCGAAGTTCCAGGTCATGAATTCGACGATCGGCCGCAGGCCGGCCATGGCGGCGCCGACGCCGACGCCGGCGAAACCGTGCTCGGTGATCGGAGTGTCGACCACGCGCTTGGGGCCGAACTCCTGCAGCAGCCCCTGCGTCACTTTGTAGGCGCCCTGATATTCGGCCACCTCTTCGCCCATCACGAACACGGTGTCGTCGCGTCGCATCTCTTCCGCCATGGCATCGCGCAACGCCTCGCGCACCGTCATCGTCACCATCTCGGTGCCTTCCGGCACGTCCGGCTCCGGCCGCGTCTGCGGCTCGGCGAGCGCGGAGGCGGGCGGCGACGGCTGGCGCGCGAGGCGCACCGAGGGGTCGCCGACCATCGGCGCCGGCACCGACTCTGCGCCCTTGCCTTCGAGGTCGGGGCGCTGCCCGTCGGCCGCCGGTGCGCGCGCCTTCTGCGGCGCTGCCGCTGCCGGGCGGCCGTCCTTGAGAGTGGCGGCATCCTCGCCTTCCGACAGGATCATGGCGATCGGGGTATTGACCGCCACATCGGCGGTGCCCTCCGGCACCAGGATCTTTCCCAGCGTGCCCTCGTCGACGGCCTCGACCTCCATGGTGGCCTTGTCGGTCTCGATCTCGGCGATCACGTCGCCCGGCGAAACCTTCTCGCCCTCCTTTTTCACCCACTTGGCGAGGTTGCCCTTCTCCATGGTGGGCGATAGTGCAGGCATCAGGACTTGGATGGGCATGGGCGGCCTATCGGGCAAACCGGTTCAGGTTGGTCGAATAGGAGATGGTCGCGGCGCCCAGCAGCACGCAGGCGAACAGGGCGACCAAGGCCTTGTTGACGACGCTGGCGGCGCCGCCCGAGGCGGGCGCGATCCGGCCCGTGGCGAATGGCCAGATCGCCACGCTGAACCATCGCTGGAACGAACGAGGAGCATCGCCGACGGCGGCGAGCGCGCGCGCGTAGTACACGGCACCAACCGTCCAGCTCGCGATCGCACCGGCAACAGCGACCACGAGCACGCCGATCGCCACACTCCCCATCACGCGCTCCTGGCAGCCGGCACGTTCACCTCTTCCCCGCCCTAACGCAGCACGTCGGTATAAAGCTCGGACGGGTCCGGCTCGGGATCGTTGGTGGCGAACTCGGCGGCTTCGTTGACGATGTCGCGCACCTCGGCATCGACCTTCTTGAGGTCGTCCTCACTGGCCCACTTCTTCTGCAGCAGGCGCCCGCGGACCTGCTCGATCGGGTCCTGCTCGGTGCGCACTTTTTGCACCTCGTCACGCGAGCGGTACTTGGCCGGATCAGACATCGAATGGCCGCGGTAGCGGTAGGTCTGCATTTCGAGGATGTATGGCCCCTTGCCCTCGCGACACAACTGCACGGCGCGCTCGCCGGCGGCCTTGACGGCGTGCACATCCATGCCGTCGACCTGCTCGCCCGCAATGTCGAACGAGATCCCGCGCTTGGAGAAATCGGTTTGCGCCGACGAGCGGGTCACCGAGGTGCCCATGGCATATCGGTTGTTCTCGATCACGTAGACGATGGGCAGGTTCCACAGCGAGGCCATGTTGAAGCTCTCGTAGACCTGGCCCTGATTGGCGGCGCCATCCCCGAAATAGGTCAGGCTGACGCTGTCGTTGCCGCGGTAATGATTGGCGAAGCCGAGGCCGGTGCCGAGTGAAACCTGTGCGCCGACGATGCCATGCCCACCGTAGAAGTCCTTCTCGATCGAGAACATGTGCATCGAGCCGCCCTTGCCCTTCGAGTAGCCGCCGCGGCGCCCGGTCAATTCCGCCATGACACCCTTGGGATCCATGCCGCAGGCGAGCATATGGCCGTGATCGCGGTAGCCGGTGATCACCTGATCGCCATCCTTGATCGTCATCTGCATGCCGACCACGACCGCTTCCTGGCCGATGTAGAGGTGGCAGAACCCGCCGATCAGCCCCATGCCGTACATCTGCCCCGCCTTCTCCTCGAAACGGCGGATCAGGAGCATCTGCCGGTAGGCGGAAAATTCCTGCTCCTTGCTGAATTCGGCCGGGCTCGAGGCAGCGTTCGCGGTCTTGTCGGCGGAGCGGCGTGCAGGAGCGGTTGCTGCTTCCTTGGCTTTCGCGACGGCCATGCTGTCCCCGGAATGTTGACTAGAAAGCCCCTGCCATCCCCAATAACGCAAATCGCCGTGCCGCGAAAGCATGCCGGTTTTGCGGCGTAAATGCTTGCGAAGACGCGAGAATGCGGCGAGGCTCGGAGTCGGTCAGCGAGCCGCCGCGAGCGCCGGCGAGGCCGGCTGCGAAGCCGTCCGCGTGCTCAACACGAGATCGCGCGGATGCACGTAGTTGAGCATGGCGCGCGCGCGCTCGTCGAGCATGTCCGGATCGAGGCTGCCTGAGCGCAGCAGTGCGACGCGCCGTTCCCACTCCGTCCGCTCGGCCCTAAGCCGCGCAACCTCCTCCGACAGCTCCTTCATCTGGAGCGCGAGGTCCTCCTTCGCGCGCAGGCCATGGTTGCCGCTGTAGGCGTGCATGACAAAGTAGCCGATGAGCAGCCCCGCCCCTACGTAGAGCGCGAGGGTGGTCAAGGCGGTCTTGAGTCGCGTGTGGGAGACCATGCGCCGCAGCATCGAAGGGGAGCATTAAGGGGGTGTTAAGATTGCGCGTCACCGTGCCGGTGACCACGACGGCTCTGTCGCAAATGCGCGCACGAGCGCTTCCGTCGAGGGTCGAGGCCGTGTCACACTGGTGACCCATGGCGGCCGAATCCTCACCAATCCCGTTCGCGGGTCGCGCGGTCTATCGCGGCGGCACTCTCCGAGTCGAAGGGCGGGCGCGATACCCGAACGACTTCTCGACCGCGACGTTGGAGCCGCGCCCCGAGCAGTCGCCCACGCCGTCACGCAAGGCGTTTTCCCTGGTGTTTCACCGTGACAAGGAGCCCTTTTGCGACGTGGACCTGATCGGACCAGTCGTCTTTCGCGTGCAGTCCGCTGATTTTGCAGCGATAGAGGTGATCCGCGTCTACGTGACGCCGGACCGATACGAAGACATTTGCGTGGAGCGGTGGTGAGCTGCCCGGCCCTCTCCGAATAGGTTCCGACAACGATGCGCGCGGCGGCCCCATGGTTCGGCCACATGCGCCTGGCCGCGAGGCGACCGCTCGCCAACTCCCAACTCGCCCATTGGAGCCCCGGGGCGACCGCGCAACGATTGCGTGCGCCCGTCGGGCGCACGCTCGATCTGGACAGCCATGTCGCTCCGGACAGGCAGCACGACGCGGCCTGAGAAGGTTGACGAGGCTCTCCGAACAGCCAATAAACAGGCTCGGTTGAGGGCGTTCGGTAGCAAAGCGGTAGCGACAGCCAGTTTCGTGTTGACCAGCGCGAAACCTTTCTTAAGTGAACTCAACACCTTGGGCCACGTGGCGGAGTGGTTACGCAACGGTCTGCAAAACCGTGTACCCCGGTTCAATTCCGGGCGTGGCCTCCAAGCTCCAATGCGACGCGTAAGCTGCGCCGGGACCACCATGATCGTGCTTGTCGTCAGCGTCGCGCCCCGTGGGTCGTTGAATGCGGCCGAGCATGGCTGAAAGCGCCACGGTCGAGGAGCACATCCAGGCCCTGTTCGAATCGGCGCCCAATGGCGTGGCCGCGATTGATCCAGATGGGCGCGTGGTTCTCGCCAACACGCAGATGGCGCGCCTCTTCGGTTACGAGCGCGAGGAGCTGATCGGGCGGCCGGCTGCGAGTTTGCTGGCGCCGGCCGCGCAAGCCGACTACGCGGCGCTGCGCGCCGAAGTCGCCAGTGCGACCGGCGATGCCGCCCGGCTTGAGCTCGCCGGCCTGCGCAAGGACAGCGTTGAGTTTCCGATCGAGATGGCGCTGTCGCCGTTTCAAGGCGGCACCCCCGGCCGGCTGCTGATGATCGTCCTCGACATCACCGAGCGCAAACGCGCCGAGGAGCACCAGCATTTGCTGATCGGCGAGCTGCATCACCGGACGCAGAACATCTTCGCGGTGATCCAGGCGGTCGCGAACCGCAGCCTCACCGGCGACCGCACGCTCGAGGAGGCACGGCACGTCTTTTTGAGCCGGCTGCACGCGCTCTCGCGTACCTACACGACGTTGACGGAGGGTGCCTGGCGCGGCGCGGCGCTCGAGCGCATTCTCCGCGACGAACTGGCGGCGTTCTCGGAGCGCGCCGACATCGGCGGCGACCCGGTGTGGATTCAGCCGAGCGCCGCGCAGACCTTCGCGCTCATTTTTCACGAGCTTGCGACCAACGCCATCAAGCATGGATCGCTGTCGGTCCCCGGCGGGCAGCTGTCAGCCCGCTGGAGCGTAGCCGGCGAACGCGGTGCCGAGACTTTCGCGTTTCACTGGCGCGAGCGCGGCGGCCCCAAGGTGACGGCGCCGGCCCGCAAGGGCTACGGCCAGACCATCCTGGAGGACGGGGCGCGCCACATCGGCGAGCCTGAGATGGTCTACGCCGAGGAAGGCTTGCGCTACGACTTGCGGGCGCCGTTGGCGGCGATCGGCTGGTCGCTCGCCAGCCCGCCGATGCGCGCAATGTTCTGGCCTGCAAGCCGCCAGGGGGGCTGAGCACACGCGGCGCCCCCTGCCATTGTGCTGCGGCCCTGGATCGAGGACGCGCCCGCAGGCTATCGTCCAGGCAGGAGACGTCGAGATGGTCTTCAGCTACATACGCCTGCGCTGTTCCGTCGAAGATGCGATGGCCCGCTACGGCCGCTGGGTTGGCGAGCCCGAGCTTGGCCCGCCGCGGTTGATTCCGGAAAAAGACCACATCGACCTCGCATTGGACGAAGCGGGGGCAGAGTGGCTGGGGCTCGCGGTCTTCATTTACGAGGCCGACGGGTGGGCCGTCGTGGAGGAGGTCTCGGGTGGTCTCGGAACGCGTCCCGCCGAGGCCTGGCTCGCGCTCGCCGCGGGCGGCGATCTGGTCTATGCGGCCTCCAACGATGCAGTGCCCTACGCGCAAATCATCGCGATCGAAGGCGGCCGGCTGGTCCGGAACATCCTGAAGGACGACTCGGATCCGACCGATGACGTTGACGTCGGACGGCTGCCGGAGGAAGCGAGCCGGCCCTTCAAAGACTGGACCGACGTGGCCATGTGGGTGGAAACGGATGAGGAGAAGCTCGATCGCCCCGAAAAGGGCTGGCTGTGGATCCACCGGAGCGATCCCAACGCCGGGTAAGTCTGCTCGATTTCAAATCAGGCTTCGGCCACAAGCTGCTATCTAAACTTAAGAATTCGGCGAGCTCCCCGACCGTGGACGAACTCACGGGCCGAAGCGCGCAGGTCAAATTCCCCAGTAGGGCGGGACCTTGTAGTAGCTGTGCACCTCGCGCTCACGCTCGCGGTCGCCCCAGTCGAATTCCTTGTCGGCAGCGTAGGACGGTGCCTTGCCAAGCTCCTCGTCAGTCAGGTTGACCTCATAGGCTTCGAGAGCGGGGTTGTAGCTCAGGCGCGCCCACGGCACCGGCAGGTGCTTTTCGCCCAAGCCCAGAAACCCGCCGAAGCTCAGGACGGCGTAGGCGACGTTGCCGCTGAGCTTGTCGATCATCAGGCGTTGGATGGTTCCGACTTTTTCGCCGCTCGAGCGCCGCACCGGCGTGCCCTCGACGCGGTCGCTGGCGATGAGGCTGTGATGGGTCGATTGGCTTGCGGTTGCGGTTTGCATGGGCGCCCTCCATGTCTCGTCACAATCCAGGTTGATGGTAACGCCTGTCCGCCCGGACTGTTCCGGCAATGGGGGCCACAAAGCGACGGGGCTGGCTGATCGCGCGAGCCCGATCGCCGAAAACGCGCTTTGCAAAGCCATGGCGCGTTTGTTATACGCGCGGCCTGCAACGCCGCGCCTGTGTGTTCCCCGGTAGCTCAGCGGTAGAGCAACCGGCTGTTAACCGGTTGGTCGCTGGTTCGAATCCGGCCCGGGGAGCCAAATAAAACAAGAGCTTAGGGCAAACCTCTCCAAGCACTCAGCGCGTCGGGGTACCGACGGGGTACCAAGAGGGCCGCGAATGCCGCTCACCCATTCAGATGACAAAGTTCGCGCCGACATCGACGGCGTTTATTTCCACATGGCGGACGGAGCGAAGAACGTCGTCTGCGTCGTCTCGTATGCGGCTCTAGACGGAAGTTACCCCCATTGAAGATGCAGAAGTAGCTGATCTGACTCGCGGATTGGCAGGTTCGGCTGTTTTGTTACTGGCTACAGTTTGACGGGCACGTCGAGGAGTTGGAACGCGCGGTCCTGGGCG
>Ga0209382_10000368_pt1 | contig 73703 bp, 83 predicted proteins | sample SoiMetdeltSBSDD5_FD_187599 | JGI IMG/M metagenome (GOLD analysis project Ga0209382, IMG submission 187599) | Bulk soil microbial communities from a Populus tree surrounding site in Tennessee, USA - Soil MetaG P. deltoides SBSDD5 (SPAdes) (version 2) | ecosystem: Environmental > Terrestrial >... | reverse complement strand
GGGCGGGCTTCTTGTGTTCGACGACGTCGCCCGCGAGCACCACGTCGAAGTGCGCGGCTCGCTCGGGCCCGGCCGCTCGCTCGAGGATGGCGCGCACCGACGGCTCCGCCGACGTCGATGCGACCGCGACCTCCCAGCCGTGGTCCTGCGCCTCGGCGATGATCCGGGTGATGCCGGGCCGGGTGGGCAGCATGCCGGCAGCGACCATGTCGGTGTAGATCGCGGTCTTGCGTTTGTGCCACTGCGCAAGCAGGTCGGTCTGCTCCTCGCGGGTCTCCGGGAGACCGTTGGCGCGGGCGAACTCCGGCGTGAGCTCGGTGGCCATCCGCTCCTTGCCACCGGCGGTCTGGAGCTTCTCCGCGTACGTGTCCTCGGACCACTCGATCGGCAGGCCGAACTCGGCGAACGTACGGTTGAAGGCGACCCGATGCCCATCGCGCTCGGTGTCGGCCAGCACGCCGTCGCAGTCGAAGATGAGGGCGTTCACCATGCCCGGCCCTCGCTGCCGAACAGCCGGATGTGCTCGCGGGTCATCTCCATCACGGCCTCGCGCTGCACCCGGAACTGCGAGGGCGGGTCGTACTTGCCGGGATTCTCGGTCATGAAGTCGTAGCCGGACTGCATCAGCCGGATCTTCAACGCAGTCGAGATGTTGACCTTGGCGCAGCCTCGCGAGATCAGGTCGGTGAACTGCTCGGCGCTCATGCCGGTGCCGCCGTGCAGCGCGACCGGAATGCCGGTGGCCTCGACGATGTCGGTCACCCGCTGGCTGTCCAGCTTCGGGGCGCGTTGGTACATCCCGTGCGCATTACCGATGGCCGGCGCGAAGACGTCGACGCCGGTGGCTTTGATGAAGTCGACCGCGGTGGCCAGCGACTGCTCGGACTCGACCCCTTCGTCGCCGATGTCCTCGACCCGCATGAACCCCTCGATCTCACCCTCGACCAGGGCGCCGTAGGGACGGGCTTCGGCGACGACCTCGGCGCACTGCTGTTTGTTCTCCTCCACGCTGAGGTGCGAGGCGTCGAAGAGTACGGAGTTCCAGCCCTTCTCGAGGCAGAGGCTGATCACCTCGCGCTCCGGGCAGTGGTCGAGGTGCAGGGCGACCGGCACGTCGATGCGGTCGGTCATGGCGCGCCACATCGCATACAGGACGTCGGCGCCGACCGACTTCACGGTCTTCAGCGACGTCTGCACGATCATCGGCGAGCGGAGCTCCTCGGCAGCTGCCAGCACGGCTTCCATGCTGAGGTCGTTGACGACGTTGATGGCGGCAACGCCGTACCGCTCGGTGAAGGCGCGAGCAAGGATGTCCTGGGTTGGCACGACAGGCATCAGTCGCCTCCTTTCTGGACCAGGTCGAGGACCTGCTGTGCGTTCGCTTCGTCCACGATGAGGACGTCGACGATCCCGGCCCGAAGGACGCCCAGGATCGCCCGGGGCTTCTCCTGACCGCTCACCACGGCGACGACGGTCGGGATGGACCGGAGGTCGTCGATCGACAGGCCGATCAGCCGGCCGCTGTGCGGTGCGACGATGTGCTCGCCGTCGATGTCCACGTAGTTGCCGAGCACGTCGCCGACGGCTCCCTGCTTGCGCAGCGTCCGCACCTCGCCCCGCGTCAGGCAGCCGCTGCGCACCATCGTGCAGTTGTCGTCGGTGCCGCCGATGCCGACCAGGCCGACATCGGCGCCGGCCGCGACCTTGAGGGCATGGGCGACGGCGTCCTGTTCGAGCAGCTGGTCGCGTACCTCTTCGCTCTCGACGTACGCCGGCGCATAGAGGCTCTCGGCGCGACCGCTGCATCGGTCGGCCAGGGAGCGGCAGATCTCGTTGGGATTGGTCGGCGCATCCACCTTCGGCGAACCGCCCATCGCGCTGGCGAACAGGCAGTCGATGTCGTTGCCCGGGCGGAAGTGCCGGGGGACGGCGCCGATGTCCCGACCGTGGCTGATCGCCACCACACTGCTGTCGACGAGGAGCTGCTCGAAATGCCCCGCGGCGCGGCGGGCGACGAGGGATCGCTGCTCGTCCGGATCGGAGACGCTCGGGCTCACCAGAGCCGCCTTCAGCCCGAAGACGTCCACGAACTGCTCCTCGAGATCGAGGTCGAGCCCCATCGGCATCTCGATGTGCACCTCGACGACGCCGGTCGTCCGGGCCCGATCGAGCAGCCGCTGCACCTTGGGCCGCGACAGGCCGAACTCAACCGCGATCTCGCCCTGGGTCCGGCGGTCGTAGTACCACCGTCGAGCAATCCGAGCCAGCAGCTCGTGCTCTTCTCGATCCAGATCGACCATGGCCGACCTCTCATCCCGTCCCGTTGTCTGAGCAGATGCTCAGCACCGCGCAGATGCTCAGACTATCAAGCGCACCGCCGGATGCGTAGGCCTCGCGGCGGGCCTAATCCGGGCACGAATCTTGAGCGATTCGGGTAGTCATGGCTGCCCCCATCCCTCAAGGTTCGGGCTCTCCTGACATGTCTGCGAGCCATCTCGGTCCTGGGCATGCGTCGTCGGCATTGATGCGGCTGGGCAGCTCGCTGAGTCGAAAGTTGGCGCAAGATACCGCCTTCGGGGCAGCAAAAACCTGTATCTCGCGCCAACACTCGGCCGGACCGGCAACGACCGGCGATGCGTCCCCCCGCTCCATCGGCATCGGCGGCCCGGCACGGCCCGTGCACGCTCTGCACGTGTCGACGCCATGCAGGGTGCGTACACACCACGAAAACGTGGTACCCCGACGGGGCGGACGCCGCCTACCTCACGCGTCGGCCGCTACAGCTTCGGGTGCGGGTACTCCGGCGAGCGGCCCTGGAAGGTCAGGATGGCCGGGTTCTGGATGACCCCGTCGCGGATCTCGATCGCGCGGCGGATCGTCTGGTCGCCGTTCCAGGCGTTGGAGCCGGACAGCACCGTGCGTACGTACGGCAGCAGCGCCTGGCTGATCACCCAGGTCGCCGAGTCCCACAGGTACGACGGGCTGTGGTCCACCGCGTAGTAGTGGATGTTGTCGCCGACGACGAACATCGGATCCTTGAACGAGGTCGGCCGAGCCCATTCGAAGCCCATGCCCTCGTCGCACGACACGTCGATGATCAGGCTCCCGGGCCGGAATCCGGGCAGGTCCTTGTCGCGAACGAACATCATCGGCGAATTCGGGTCCTGCAGGACGCAGTTGACCACGATGTCGTGCTGGGCCAGGAACTCCGCGGCCGGCACCCGGCTGGCGCCGGTCACGACCGACAGCGAGTCCTCGTCGGACTCGTCGTGCATCAGCCGCCGGATCCGCGCCGAGTGGATGGGCGCGCTGACCGCCTGGACCGGCCGGGAGGTGAGGACGCAGACGTCGTGGATACCGTGCGAGTCGAGCGCGGTCACCGCGCCCCTGGCGGTCGCGCCGAAGCCGATGACGGCCGCGCTCATCCGACGCCCGTAGACGCCGGTCAATCCCACCAACTCGAGGGTGTGCAGCACCGAGCAGTAACCGGCCATCTCGTTGTTCTGGTGGAAGACGTGTAGCCCGAACCCGCCGTCGGAACGCCAGTGGTTCATCGCCTCGAAGGCGATCAGCGTCTGGCGGCGATCGATCGCGATCTGAGTCAGTTGCTCATCCTGTACGCAGTGCGGCCAGCCCCAGACGATCTGACCGACCTTGAACTCGGCGAGGTCCTGGGCCTTGACCTTCGGCAGCAGGATGACGTCGGACTCGGCGACCAGCCAGTCGCGGTCGTGCACGCCGGCGACGTACGGACTCAGCTGCGCATCCGAGACGCCGAATCGCTCGCCGTACCCACGCTCGAGATGGAGCCGACTGCGAATGTCCTCGTCGATGCGGGGGATGTGGTGGGGGTGGATCGGCAGCCGCCACTCGTTCTCCTTGCGAGACCGGCCGACGACTCCGAGCGTGAGTTCGTTCATGGGTCCACCACGCTACGCGACGGCCCAACGGCCGGGACAAGGCCGAAGGTCCCAGGCGCGCCAGCGCACTCGCCCCGGGTCACCCGAGTGGAGGGAGCCCGATGCAACTGCGCAGGGCGTTCTCCACCAGGTCCGAGCGATCGTGGCTGCCGACCGAGCCGGTGACGAACCCGTAGGCGTAGCCGCCGACCTGGCTGGCGATCCCCATGCTGCCGCCGGTGCCGCCCATGCCGAAGCCGTCGGCGTCCACCGCGACGCCCAGGCCCCAGGCCGCCTCGTGGCCCATCACCGCATCGACGCCGGAGCACTGCGCCGTAGCCATCTCCTCCCTCATCGACTCCGACAGCAGGTTCCCGTCGAGCAGCGCGACGAAGAGGCCGCAAACAGCCGCCGCGGTGCCGTGCCCGTTGACCGCCGGGATCTCGGCTGCGCGCCAGGCGGACCCGTTGACCACCGCCGGATCCCAAGCCCCTGGCGGATTGCCGACCGCCCGCTCGTACAGCGGCGGATGGTCGCCCATGACCTCGCGGCGGAAGTCCGGGTCGTCGAGGCCGGTGAGATCGACCGCCCGGCTCCGCTCGCTCGCACCGAGGCCGATCGTGAAGTCGATGCCGAGCGGCCCGGTGATCTCCTCGCGCAGGAACCGGCCGAGCGACCGGCCGTCGACACGGCGCACCACCTCGCCGACCAGGTGCCCGTAGAACAGTGCGCTCTCCCCCGGCCGCTCGCCCGGCGACCACTGCGGCTCCTGCGCCGCCAGTGCGCGGCACAGCCGGTTCCAGTCGTAGAACGCCTTGGTCGGGAGCGGCTCGTCCAGGGCCACGACGCCGGCCTGGTGGCTGAGCACCTGACGCACGGTGGTCGGCGCGACGAACTCGGGCCAGTAGGTCTGCATCGGCTCGTCGAGCCCGACGTGTCCGCGGTTGACCAGGAGCAGCAGGCAGACCGCGGCGAACGGCTTCGTGACGGAGTAGGGCATCACGATGCTGTCCGGCCGCCACGGCCGCGTACGCGAGGCGTCGGTATAGCCGCCGTACAGTCGGGCCACCCAGCGCCCGTCGTGCCAGGCCGCCATCGCGGCGCCGGTGCCGGTCTGCTCCGCCAGGACCTGCCGGAAGGCGTCGCCGACCGGCTCGAACCCCCGCGCCACCTCGCCGTCGACCCGTGTCATCACGGTCCGAGACTAGGCGAGCAATCGACTCGGGTCATTTGTCCCTCGCCCTCGAGTGGCGCGGAACTCTACGCTCATGGCGATGAAGGCCATCGCCCAATCCGAGTACGGCTCGGCCGAGGTGCTCCGCGTCGACGACATCCCGAAGCCGACGCCGCAAGCCGGCGAGGCGCTGGTTCGCGTGTACGCCGTGGGCGTCGGTCCCGAGGTGTGGCATCCCATGACCGGTCTGCCGTACCTGGTGCGCGTCATGGGCTACGGCCTGCGCCGGCCCAAGAACCCGGTCCCGGGCCGCGACCTCGCCGGGATCGTCGAGGCGGTCGGCGAGGGCGTGACCACCCTGCACCCGGGTGACCAGGTCTACGGCACCGGCGACGGCACCCTCGCCGAGTATGCCCGCGCGCCTGCCGAGCGGCTCGCGCCCAAGCCGGCGAACCTCAGCTTCGTCCAGGCGGCCGCCGTCCCGGTGTCCGGATGCGCCGCGCTGCTCGCAGTGCGCGACGAGGGCCGGATCCAGGCCGGTCAGTCGGTGCTGGTCGTCGGGGCGTCGGGCGGAGTCGGCAGCTTCGCCGTCCAGCTCGCGAAGTCGTTCGGCGCCGAGGTCACCGGGGTATGCAGCGGCGAGAAGGCCGACCTGGTCCGTTCGCTCGGCGTCGACCAGGTGATCGACTACACCCGCGAAGACTTCACCGAGGGCGAGCAGAAGTACGACCTGATCATCGACACCGCCGGTCGGCGTCCACTGTCGCAGCTGCGCCGAGCGCTGGTGCCCAAGGGAACGCTGGTCATCGTCGGCGGCGAGGGCGGTGATCGGGTGAGCGGCGGGTTCATCCAGCGCCAGCTCGGCGCGATGGCGGTCTCGCCGTTCGTCGGTCATCGGCTCCGGGCAGTGATCTCGAAGGAGCGCACCGAGGAACTGCTCTACCTCAGGGACGTCATCGAGGCCGGCTCCGTGACGCCGCTCGTCGGCCAGACCTTCCCGCTCGAGGAGGCGGCAAAGGCGCTCAGCGACGAGGACGAGGGCCACGGCCGCGGCAAGAAGGTCGTGACGATCGTGACCGAGCCGGAGCCACGACGGCCCCGGACACGTGAGGACCCCCGGGAGTGGGGTCCCGGGGGTCCTGATCGACCCGATGCGTAATCGGGCGAGTTCTCTGGCGAGCTAGCGGCCTAGTCAGCGAGGACGAGCGGCACCTCGTCCCCCGGATCCCCCCGCACAGCGACCCCTGGCGGGCGGCGCACAGCACCTGGTGGGCGATGTCGGCGTCACGGGTCCTCCAGGCTGTCGGGGTGGCTCTAATAGCCTAATGTCTAGTGGAATTATAGACAATAGATCAGGACAGACCCCTTCACAAGGCCGCTACCGACACGAGCCTGGGCCTCGCGGCCAATCACCCGATGCGGGCGACGCGCGTACGATTTTCGTGGGTGATCGTGGCTTGGAGACTGACGTCCGTACGACGCACGGGGTTGACGATGACGACAGACAGCAACGAACCACGTCCGGCCGACGTTCTGGTGATCTTCGGGATCACCGGCGACCTGGCGAAGGTGATGACCTTCCGGTCCCTCTACCGGTTGGAGGCCCGCGGTCTCCTGGACTGTCCGATCGTCGGCGTCGCGGTCGACGACTGGGACGTCAAACAACTCGTCGAGCGGGCCCGGGAGTCGATCGTCGGCACCGGTGAGAAGCTCGACGAGGCGGTCTTCGGCCGGCTCGCGGAGCGGCTGTCGTACGTAAGCGGCGACTTCACCGACGCCGCGACGTACCAGCGGGTCGCCGCCGCGATCAAGGGGCGGCAGATGCCGGTGTTCTACCTCGAGATCCCGCCGTTCCTCTTCGCCACCGTCATCGGGCAGCTCTCCGAGGCCGACCTGACCGCGAACAGCCGGGTCGTCGTCGAGAAGCCGTTCGGACACGACCTCGAGTCGGCTCGTGCGCTGGCCGCGGAGCTGCATCAGTACATCGACGAGTCCCAGCTGCTCCGGATCGACCACTACCTCGGCAAGATGGGCATCGAAGAGGCGCTCTACATGCGGTTCGCCAACTCCATTCTGGAGCCGGTCTGGAATCGCAACTACGTCGAGTCCGTCCAGATCACCATGGCCGAGAAGTTCGGGGTCGCGGACCGGGGCCACTTCTACGACCCGGTCGGCGCGCTGCGCGACGTCGTCGTCAACCACCTCATGCAGGTCGTGTCGGTGGGCGCGATGGAGGCGCCATCGGGCCGCGACATCATCAAGGACACCCAGGTCGCCCTGTACAAGGCGATACCGGACGCCGACCCGGCCAAGTACGTGCGCGGGCAGTACGACGGCTACCTCGACGTCAACGGAGTCGCCGACCACTCGACCACGGAGACCTTCGCCGGTCTGCGGCTCGACATCGACAACTGGCGCTGGTCCGGCGTGCCGTTCTTCATCCGGGCCGGCAAGTGCATGGCGACCACGCAGACCGAGCTTCGCCTGGTCTTCAAAAGGCCCCCACGACTCGGCTTCGGCTTCACCGGCGACCGGGCGCCCAAGCCCGACCAGCTGGTGATCCGGCTCGACCCGTCGACCGGGGTCCGGATCACCGCCGACGCCCGCCGGGCCGACGCGGACGGGCCCGAGCACGTCAATCTCGACGTGCGGTTCGCCGAGGAGGGTGGAGAGGGGCCCACGCCGTACGAGGTGCTGCTGCACGCGGCCATGGCCGGCCAGTCGGGGCGGTTCACCCGGCAGGACGCGGTCGAGGAGACCTGGCGGATCATGCAGCCGCTGCTCGACTCGCCGCCGCCGGTCCAGCCGTACAAGCCAGGGTCCTGGGGCCCGGAGGCCGTCGACGACCTGACCGCGGAGTACGGCGGCTGGCAGCATCCCTGGATCTGAGCCGCCGCGGCGTCACCCGGCCTTCGACGACTCCGGACGCAGCCCCCAGCTCGCCTGCCAGGACTCGCCGGGGTCGAGCTCGATCAGGTCGGTGCCGGTGCGGAACGCATCGGGCGGGCAGGTCATCGGCTCCACGGCGACCGCCTGCCGTCGCCGCTCGGGATCGCCGACCTGGTCGGCGGTGTAGACCATCAGATAGCGGAACCCGTCGTCCACCCACAGCCGAACCGAGCGATCGCCGACCGGATCGCTGAGCACCGCCACCGCGCGCCGGTCGTCGCCGCGAACCAGCTCGCCGAAGGCGGTGTCCATCCGGGTGGATCCGATCCGCCGCAGCCGCAGGAAGTCCCACGGCGTCTCCTCGACCGGGGTCAGCACCGGTCGCTCCCCCTGGCCGTTCGACTCGAGGAAGGATGCGGCGGGCACCAGCAGGTCGAGCCCGTCGATCGCGGTCGTGCCGAAGCGGAGGTACGGATGGAAGCCGACGCCGAACGGGGCGCGCTCGGAGCCGGCGTTGCGCACCCGCAGCGTGACGGTCAGACCAGAGTCGTCCAGCGCGTACGTGAGCTCGAGGTCGAGCTGCCACTCGTACCCAGGCTGCGGCCGGATCGCGTACGCCATCGTCACGGCCGACTCGGAATGGTCCACCGGCGACCAGTCCGACCAGCGCACCAGGCCATGGATGGCGTCGTGGCGGCTCAGCTCGTTGAGCGGCGCCTGCACATTGCGACCGCCGTAGCGATAGCTGCCGTCGGCGAGCCGGTTGGGCCAGGGCGCCAGCACCTGGCCGCGGCCATCGCTCGCCCGTTGGCCCACCCCGAATCCGTCGATCACGTCGCGTCCGTCGACGGTGTAGCCGCGCAGCGTGGCACCGACCTGCGTAATGGTCGCCTGCGCGCTGCCGTGGGCGATGACGTACTGCTCGCCCGTCGGAGGTCCGCCGCGGGGCGACTCGGCGCTCATCGGCTCAACCCAGCCGGGCGGTCAGGTGGTCGCCGACCCGAAGCGCGTTGGCCATCGCGGTGAGCGCCGGATTCACCGCCCCGATGCTCGGGAAGAAGCTGGTGTCGACGACGTAGAGATTGTCGAGCTCGTGGGCCTTGCAGTCGGTGTCGAGGACCGAGGTTGCCGGATCGGTACCGAAGCGGACCGTCCCGGCTTGGTGCGCGCAACCGGCCACGGGGATGTCGTTCTTCATGTAGATGTCGCGTGGGACCAGGTGGTGCGGATGCATGCCGAGGTGACTGAGGTGCTTCTTGACCCGGTTGTAGAGCTCCTCCATCGGCTTCTGGTTGTTCGGGGTGTAGCTGAGGGCGACGTTGCCGTCGTTGGCGATCGTGACCCGGTTGTCCGGGTCCGGCAGGTCCTCGACCGACAACCAGAAGTCCACCGCGTGCTCGGCGACGTCGCTGAGCGCGAACGTGGGGGCCAGCTTGGTCTCGAGCGGCTTCTCCCCTCGATACATCGGCGCCGACGACTTGCCGACCATCTGCAGGTTGCCCATCGGATACTCGAACTGGTCGTCGCCGAAGTAGTAGTCGTTCATGCCGAGGGTCTTCTGGAAGCGCGTGTCGTTCTTCTCGGTCGACACCGCGAGAAACGCCCGGCTGTTGTGGAACAGGTAGTTGCGTCCGACCTGGTCCGATCCGTTGGCCAGCCCGTTCGGGTGCCGGTCGTTGGCGCTTGCCAGCAGCAGCTTGGCCGAGTTGGCGGCACCGGCCGACACGACCACGACGTCGCCGGTGAAGCGATGCTCGGCCCCTTCGACGTCGGCGAGTACGCCGGTCACCGATCCCCCCGACGCGTCGGTCTCCAGCCGAAACGCCTCGGCATTGCGAATCAGCGTGACGTTGTCGTGCTGCAGGGCTGGTCGTACGGCGATCACATCGGCGTCTGACTTGGCGTGCACCAGGCACGGGAAGCCGTCGCAGGTCGCGCAACGGATACAGGTGCTGAACGCGGGCTCGGCCTCGTCGAGCATGATCCCGGACGGCGCGTGGAACGGATGCAGCCCGACGCCGGCCAGATCGTCGAACAACTGCTGGATGCGCGGCTCGTGCGAGACCGGCGGGTACGGGTAGGGCGCCGATGCCGGCGGCTCGGTCGGGTCCTCTCCACGGGCACCGTGCACCTGGTAGAGCTGCTCGGCCTGCGTGTAGTACGGCTCCATGGTGGCGTAGTCGATCGGCCAGGCGGGAGACGTACCCCCGTGGTGAAGGAGCTCACCGAAGTCGCGCTCACGCAGCCGATACAGCGCAGCCCCGTAGAACTTGGTCGCGCCGCCCACGAAGTAGTGGACCTGCGGCTGGAAGACCTTGCCGTCGTGGTCGTGCCATGTCTCGGTCGAGATGTAGCGGTTGTCGACGAAGACGGCGGTGGCGTCCCAGTTCTCCACCTCGCGCGGGAGCCAGTCGCCGCGCTCCAGGATCAGGACTCGCTTGCCGGACGGTGCCAGCCGGTGCGCCAAGGTGCCGCCACCTGCTCCCGAACCGACGATGACGACGTCGTAGTGGTCGGCCATGGTGCTCCCTCAGGACGTGGCGTCCTCTGTCGTGCTCGAGTCCGATGACTCGACCGAGATGTGGGGGACGTCGGACGGACGGTCGCCCCAGGCGATCCGCTTCGGGGCGGACGCGGCTTCGATGGTGGCGCTGTGGTCGCGGTCGAAGTAGTCCCAGGCCCAGTTCAGGAACGCGTCGGTCCGGCTGTGCGCGCCGCTCAGCAGCATCGCGTGGACGCCGAGCCAGGCCGCGAACGCGACCGGGCCGTCGACCTGGTGCCGCCGCCGGCCCACTTCGGCGACGGCGGCGTTGCGGCCGATCATCGCCATGATGCCCTTGTCCTTGTAGTGGAACGGCTTGCGCTTCTCGCCACGCCGGTCGCGGAGGATGTTCTCCGCCGCCCATCGACCGGACTGCTGCGCGACCGACCCCAGCTGCGGCAGCGTCTCGCCGTCGGGGCCCGGGACGTTGGCGACGTCGCCGACTGCATAGACGCCCGGGTAGCCGTCGACCGTCAGGTCGGGCAGCACGTCGATGCGTCCGCCGCGGCCGGGCTTGGGTCCAGCGGTCTGCGCCACTTCGCTGCCCGACTCGCCGCCGCCCCACACGACGGTCTTGGTCTCGATGACCTGGCCGTCGTCGAGCTCGACCCGGTCGGCGTGCACGGCGGTGACGCCACGCCCCAGCCGTACCTCTGCGCCGGCATCGGTGAGCTTGGCATTGGCGTATTCGTGGGCCTTGTCCGAGAACCCGCCGAGCAGGCGGTCGCCGCGGTCGACGATCGTGACCCGGCCGTGCTGCTCGACCTGCCCGGTCTGGTCGAGCGCGTGCATCAGCTCGGTGATCGCTCCGGTCGTCTCGACGCCGGTCGGGCCACCGCCGACGACGACCACGTCGAGCGACACCTCGTCGCCGCCCGACGACTCCGTGGCCGCTTGGATGAGCTCCTGCAGATGGATCCGGAGCCGCTCGGCGTCGGCGACCGAGTACAGCGGGAACGCGTGCTCGTCGGCGCCGGGGATGCCGAAGAAGTTCGGCTGGGCACCGGCCGCCATCACCAGGTACGACCCAGTGAGCGTTGTGCCGTCGGCCAGCTGCAGACTGCGCTCGGCCAGGTTCACGCTGACCACCTCGGCGGTCACGATCTCCACCGTCGGGAAGCGCTCGAAGATCACCCGATGCGGGCGGGCGATGTCCTCGGCGGGTAGTTGCGACGTGGCCACCTGGTAGAGCAGCGGCTGGAACTGGTGATAGTCGTTCGCGTCGACCAGCGTCACTGCGAGGCCTTCCTCACCCAGCGCGTGCGCGCATGCGACGCCGGCCAGTCCACCGCCCAGCACAAGAACGTTCTCCGCCACGATCCTTCCTCCGGTGTCTCAGAGCGACAGCTCTTGGCGGACGTCGGACAGGATGATCCGGCCGGCGGCTTCGATCAGGGCCAGGTGCGAGAAGGCCTGGGGGAAGTTGCCGAGATGCCGGGCGCGTTCGACCTCGAACTCCTCGGCGTACAGACCGAGCGGTGACGCGATCCGCAGCAGCCGCTCCATCAGGCTGTTCGCCTCCTCCACCTCACCGACCACGACCTGTGCGGAGACGAGCCAGTACGAGCAGATCAGGAACGTGCCCTCCTTGCCGGCCAGCCCATCGTCGGTCTCGTCGGTGCGGTAGCGCAGCACGAAGCCGTTCTCGGTGAGCTCGTCGGCGATCGCCTGGACGGTGTTGTGCATCCGCTCGTCGTCGCCGGGGAGGAATCCGAACAGCGGCGCGAGCAGGGTGGACGCGTCGAGGGCGTCGGTGTCGTAGTGCTGGCGGAGTACGCCGCGGTCGCTGACGCCGTTCTCCAGGATGTCGGCGTGGATCTCCTTGGCCGTCTCGGTCCACTCGGCCTCGGCCGCGGAGTCGTCGCGGATCGCGGCCAGCTTGGCGGCCCGGTCGAGGGCGACCCAGCTCATCAGCTTCGACGAGACGTAGTGCTGCGGTTTGCCGCGGGCCTCCCAGATGCCCTGGTCGGGCTCCCGCCAGGCGGACGACGCGCACGCGGCCTGCGACTTGACCAGCGGCCAGAGCCGTCGCGGCAGCCGCTGACTGCGCCGGGTATGCAACAGGAGCGAGTCGAGCACCGCCCCGTACACGTCGTTCTGGCGCTGGTCGAAGGCGCCGTTGCCGATCCGTACCGGATGTGCCCCCTCGTAGCCGGTCAGCTCGTCGCGGGTCGACTCGGTCAGGTCACGGCGGCCGTCGATGCCGTACATGATCTGCAGGCCGCCGTCCTTGTTGGGCTCGAGATCGGCGACGAACTGCATGAACTCGTCCGCCTCCCAGTCCAGGTTCAGGTAGTGGAGCGCCTGCAGCGTGAACGTCGTGTCCCGGATCCAGGTGTAGCGGTAGTCCCAGTTGCGCTCGCCGCCCGGAGTCTCCGGCAGCGATGTCGTCAGCGCGGCCACGGTGGCCCCGGTCGGCATGTAGGTGAGGCCCTTGATCGTCAGCGCGGACCGCTCCAACGGATGCCGGAGCGGATGGTCGGGGATGCGGGCCCGGGCCAGCCAGGTCCGCCAGAACTCGACCGACGCGTCGATCCGCGCGAACGCGTCGTCGGTGTCGGTGGGCGCGAGATCGCCCCAGGACAGCGCGCAGTACGCCCGTTCGCCCGGCTGCAGGACGTGGCGGGCGCGGGCCGAGCCGCCCTCGAGGCCGATCAGCATGTCCGTGCTGAGCCGGATGGTCTGATCGCCGCCGGTGGCGTCGGCGGCGTGCCCGGCCTCGTCGGCGATCGACCACTCGGCGGGCACTCGCCCGTAGTCGAACGCCGGCTCACAGACCAGCTCCACTTCGACCGAGCCGTCCAGGCAGTCGACGGTGCGCACCAGGACGTGGTCGGCGTCGTAGTCCGACGGCGGCCTGGTGTGCGGCGTGACGGTGTCGGGACCCCGGCGCGGTCCCATCGCCAATGCGTCGTGCACCCGGATCCAGCCGCTCGGCGTGTGCCAGGTCGTGATCAGGACGTTCGTCCCCGGCACGTAGTAGCGCGCCGTGGGGACATTGATGCCGTACGGCCCGAACCGGAACGAACCGGCGCCCCGGTCGAGCAGGCACCCGAACGCGCTCGGCGAGTCGAACGCCGGCGTACAGAGCCAGTCGACCGAGCCGTCCGGTGCGACCAGCGCGCCGGTATGACAGTCGGAGAGGAATGCGTAATCGGCGATTGGGGGAAACGGTGATCTCATACTCATCGTCCCCATCTCCTTCCCCGTTTCGGGAGGGACGGACCCGGCCCTGCCTGCCCGCCCACCATCGCCAGATCCGGCGACGAGATTCATCACCCGAGCTAGGTGAGGTGGGTCGACGGATCAGCTCGGCAGCGAGCCTGATGCCTGGTCGGCGACGTCCTCGACGCCCTCCTCGGGCAGCAGGTCGCGCTGGTGCAGCAGGAAGAGCAGCCCGAAGCCGGGCAGGACGATGACCACGGCTGCGACGACCGCGACGAGCACCGCCTGCAAGGTGCCGGACGGAGCGGCCGCGTCCGAGACGGTCAGGCTCTCCGGCAGGAGGTACGGCCACTGGGCCGCTCCCCAGGAGGCGACCAGACTCGCCACGGCGAGCATGCCGAGCAGGCGAGCCCCACGGGGCGCACCACGGACCAGCAGGAAGAGCGCGCCGGCACCGCACACGACGGTGGCGATGACGAGCGCCAGCCCGCGGGTCTTGAGGCCGTCGAAGACGTACGACGCCTCGGAGTGCAGCACGATCAGGCCGACCACCGCGAGCACGGCGACGACGATGGCCGCGATCAGGGCCCGCCGGCGGAAGTACTCCACCATCTCGGCATCGCCTTGATGCCGGGCGTCCCAGACCAGATAGACCGCCGACAGGTACGCGATGACCGCGATCGCCAGGACGCCGCTGATGATCGACGTCGGGTTGATCCAGCTGTCCACCGGATCGCCGGCCTCCCCGCCGGCCGGCACCTCACCGGAGGCGACTCCGCCGACGATCGCACCCATGCAGTAGGGCACCAGCACCGACGAGATCGCGAAGAGGCCGCCGAACATGCGCTGATAGCGCGTCGTGACGACCACCTTCCGGAAGGCGAAGCTGGCGCCGCGGAAGACGATGCCCAGGGCCGCGATGGCCAATGGCACGTAGAGCGTCAGGGTGATCGACGCGTACGCCTCGGGGAACGACGTCCACAAGATCACGAAGATGAAGATCAGCCAGACGTGGTTTGCCTCCCAGACCGGTCCGATCGCGCGCTCGATGACGCCGCGGGGCCGGCTGCCACCTTCCGGACCGCCGGCGATGAGGTCCCAGAACCCGGCGCCGAAGTCGGCGCCGCCGAACACCGCGTACGCGACCACGGCGAGCATCAGGATGACCGCGATCGTAGTGCTCATCGGACCGGCTCTTCCTCGGCCTCGGCCGCCGTGTCGCCGGGTGACGCGGAAGGGCCGTACGGAGTGTCGTGGTCGGTGAAGCCACCGGCCCGGCGATATCGCCGGCTCATCCCACGCAGCACGACGATGGTTGCGATGCCCAGGGCGAGATAGAGGGCGACCACGGCGACGGTCATGACCCAGATGCCGGAGTTCCCCGTCGCCGCGTCCTCGACCCGCATCCGGTTGTAGACGATCCACGGCTGACGTCCGACCTCGGTCACGACCCAGCCGGCCTCCATGGTGATGATCGCCAGGACGCCGGAGCAGGCGGCGGCCCGCAGGAACCACTTGCTCTGCGGCATCCGGCGCCGGAAGACCCAGCTGATCGCGTACCACACCGCCAGCAGGAACAGCAGCGTCCCGAGGCCGATCATGACGTCCCAGGCCAGATGGACGACGTTGACCTCCCCATAGGTCGGTCGCCCGTCGGCCGGGAAGGCGTCCAGCCCCTGCACCGTCGTCGACTTGCCCGTACTCGGGTCGGACAGCCAGGAGGCCAAACCGGGGATCGGGATTCCACCGCTCACCTCGCCCTGATTGTTGATGTGACCGAGCAGCCGCTCGGGTACGTCGTCACTCGTCTTCGGCACCATCTCGATCGCGGCGAACTTGGCCGGCTGGTTGTTGTAGACCCATCGGGCGAGGGTGTCGCCGACGCCGAGCTGGATCGGTATCGCGACCGCGCCAACGCTGAAGGCGATGATGAACCCGAGCCGGTGATAGCGATCGGTCCGGCCACGCAGCATGCCGGCGGCGTAGACCGACGCGACCAGGAACGGGCCGACCACGTAGGCGGCGAGGATCATGTGGAGGGCCTGCAGCGGCATGGCGTCGTTGAAGATCACCTCAACCGGGTTGACGTCGACCACGTTGCCGTTCGAGTCGAGCGTGAAGCCCTGGGGCGAGTTCATCCAGGCGTTCGCCGCGACCACCGACGCGGCGCCGAACAGGCCGGCGAGGACGATCGGAACGCCGGTCCAAAAGTGCGTCCACGGCTTCAGCCGCCGCCAGCCGAACAGGTAGATGGAGACGAAGATCGCCTCGGTGAAGAAGAACAGGCCCTCGAACGCGAACGGCACGCCGAACGCTGCGCCCCACTGCCCCATGAACTTCGGCCACAGCAGTCCGAACTCGAAGCTGAGCACGGTCCCGGTAACCGCGCCCACGGCGAAGGTCACCGCCATGTACTTCGACCATCGTTGCGCGAGCACCAACGCATCGCGGTCGTCGTGCTTGATCGCCCGGTAGTTGGCGATCAGCGTCATGAACGCCCAGGAGACGCCGAGTGGCACCAAGATGATGTGGAAAGCGAGGGTAAAAGCCATCTGCCCCCGTGCCCATGGCACCGGGTTCACATCGGAGATCGCGACGAGTTCGGTGAGAGTCGCGGACACGATCTATCCCAGCCTCACACCGGGCATCGTCACCCGCCCGGCGCCGAAGCAGCATCGCCCGTATCAGGTGACATCGCCCTCGGCGGGCCGTGTCTAGTGGGTGATCTGGACGAGCTTGAACTCCTCGTGGTGACCGGCGACGACGCGTTCGGAGATCTCGCCGACTCCCGCTTCGTAGTACTTCTGCTCGGTCTGCGGCTCCAGCGGACTGCGCTCGCTGGTGACGAGCAGATGGGTGAAGCTGCCGTACGGGACGGTCTGGCTGCCGTCGAGCCCTAGCACCCTCGCCTGGTCGAGTGCGTCCCCGGGCGGGTAGTACTCCTGCCGGTACACGTCCCCGGGATCCGGGTCGGCCGGCATGATGATGCCGGGCTTCCCACCGTTGACGCCGGTCTGCCAGGAGTCGCTGGCCTTGACCATGTGGCCGTGGTGCCGCTCAAGTGAGTCCTCGCCCATGTACCAGACGTTGCCCTGCTTGTCCTGCGCGTAGTAGTCGAAGGTGCGCTCGACGGCCAGTCCGTGCTCGGAGACCGTGTCGCGCACGACGGTGCACGCGATCCCGGCGATCTGCTTGGTCCGGTGCAGGACGAGCTCGTTGTCGGTCTGCGGCGTCGAGACCTTGACGCCGACGAAGTGATAGCCGGTGCCCGGTGGGAGCGGCCAGTAGCGGTTGTCGACGGTGTGTACGAAGTCGGTTGGGTCGATGTCCGGCGCATAGTGGCCGTGCAACGGTGCCAGCGAGGACGGCGACTCCGGCGCGGATCCGGCTCCCGATCCGCCCGATCCACAGCTCGCGGTGAGGCCCAGCAAGGCGGCGGCCGCCAGACCACGAACGAGCCGCCGCCTCGCTGTCATATGTCGGCTCCCCTGGGCCATCCCGTCCTGCGGCTCCGTCAAATTGACCACCTCATCGACGGGGCGGGATATGCCGACGGCAGGACGCTAGGCGGGCCGCCATGAGAGCACCATGAGAGGACCGGAAAGCAGTCTCCTTCGGCGGGCGCCGGTCAGGTCTCGGCCTCGGCCGCGCTGGCCGCTGCGCGCGCCCGCGTGTCCTCGGCGTGGTACTCCTGCAGCAGCTGTCGCTCCTTGTCGTAGTGCGGGAAGCAGAAGAAGACCAGGACGAAGCCGATCACGACGGCGCCCAGGCCGGCGGCATAAGCCCAGTCGTCACCCTGCAGGAACGAGGACTTCGCCGCGGCGACGATCTGGTCGGAGTACCGGGAATGCTGCTGGGCGACCTGCTCGGCGCTGGCGAACGACTTGGTCAGCTCTGATTGGACGTCCTGCGAGATCTGCTTGCCGTTCGGGTCGTTGGCAATGGCCGAGCTGAACGCGTCGGCATAGCCCGCGGCGAGCAGGGCGCCGAGGATCGACTGCATGATCGCGCCGCCGAGGTCGCGTTGCAGGTCCGCGGTTCCAGACGCCATCCCGGCCCGCTGGACCGGAACCGCGCCGGTCAGCGAGCGTGACGCCGGTGTTCCGGCCAGACCCACACCGATGCCGATGAAGACGTACGCCAGGCCGATCTGCCAGTAGCTGCTTCCCTCGCCCCAGAACAGCAGCATCCAGCCGAAGGCGAGAAACAAGAACACGTAGCCCATGAGCAGCGTGGCACGGGCGCCCTGAGCCTCGACCAGCTTGGCCGATCTCGGCGCGACGATCACCATGCAGACGACCGCTGGGAGCATGGCGCTCCCGGCCTCGACCGTGTCGTAGCCGAGGACGTTCTGCAAGTACTGCTGGCTGACGAACATCGCGCCCATCAGCGAGCCGAACACGATGATCCCGGCACAGGCGGCCACCCAGAAGACCCGCCGGCCGGCCACGTGCAGGTCGTACAACGGGTTCGCGGCCCGGCGCTGCTGCCAGACGAACGCCGCGGCGGCGGCCAGCGCGACCAGCGCCAGGCCGAGCACGAGGGTTCCCTTGCCCGGAACCGCGGCGAAATTGATCGACAGCACCAGACCGGCGACCAGCAGGACCGACAGGATGCCGCCCAGGTTGTCGACCGGCTCGGTCGACTCGTTCGCGTGCGCGGGGACGAAGAACCAGGCCACCAACAGGGCGACGCCGGCCAGCGGCAGGGTGATCAAGAAGACCGAGCCCCACCAGAAGCTCTCCAGCAAGATGCCGGAGACCAACGGCCCGAGCGCTGCGATGCCGCCGCCGAGCGCCGACCAGAGCGCGATCGCCTTGGTGCGCGGCGCCCCCGACCACAGCGCGGTGATCAGCGCCAGCGTTGTCGGATAGGCCATGCCGGCCGAGACCCCGCCGAAGATCCGCGCCCCCACCAGGACCTCGTCGGTCGGGGCGTACGCGGCGAGCAGACAGGCCGGCACCGACAGCGAGATGCCGAGGATGAGCAGCAGCTTGCGGCCGTGCCGGTCCCCCACCGCGCCGAGGTAGAGCACCGACGCCGCAAGGCCCAGCGAGTAGCCGACCGCGATCAGATTGAGGGTGGTCTGCGAGGAGTCGAACGCGTCGCCGATCGAAGGCAGTGCCACGTTGGCGACCGACAGGTTGAGGTTGGCCACGGCCGCAACGATGATCAGCGAGGCGAGGACCAGGCCCGACCGCGCCGGAGCCGTACCCGAATCGGTGCCGGGGGATTCAGCGTGCGAGGACATGATGAACCTCCCGTGGTCCGCGCCGTCGCTCCAGACTCGCGCCCGAATCTGCCGCCCGGCGTCACCCGCGACGGATGAGGGGATTAGGCGCTCTGGCGGGCCTCGAGATCCGCGACCAGGCCGACCGTGTTCGGCACCGCGAGGCCGTGGCGGACGGCAGCATGCACCACGGCGCCGCCGATCGCGTCGAGCTCCAGCGGCAGGCCGGCCTCGGCATCTCGCTGCATCGACGACGTCATCTCGGCCGGGAGCTCGTCGAACAGGCCCATCACGGCCGCCGCGTCGGCCCTCGCGCCTTCGGCCTGGGCCACCGAGACGATTTCGTCGACGACGGCGAGGAGGAGATCGCGGTGACTCGTCCGAATGTCGCCCGCCGGTGCCTCGTAGCGGGTCGTCAGCAGCGCCAAGGCAGCGAGGAAGGCGAGCTTGTCCCACAACATGGTCGTCTCGTCGCGGCGTACTTTCACCTCGAGGCCGGCCCCGAGGAGCCGATTGGCGACCTCGTCGACGCTGCTTGAGGGCGCCGTACGGCTGGCCAGATCCACCCTCGTGAACGGGGTGCTGTGCTCGATCCGGCCCGGCGCCACCCGGCTGGATGCGACCCGGATCGCTCCGGCGACCACCTGCTCGGCCGGATAGCGATCCCGCAGCACGGTCATGTGCTCGACGCCGTTGAGCAGCGGCACCACCAGTCCGGATCCGAGCGCCTCGGGCGGCACCCGCTCCAACGCATCGCCGAGCGCAATCGCCTTGACGGTGATGAGGACGGCGTCGGCCGGCGCTCGCAACTCGGTATCGGCGTCCACCGGCACCGCGAAGTCGCCGTACTGACCGCTCTGGACCGAGATCCCGTCCTCGCGGAGTGCGGCGGCCGTCGCGGATCCGGCCAGGCACGTCACGCGGTGCCCGTCTCGGGCCAGCAGAGCGCCCAGCAGTCCGCCGACGCCGCCCGGACCGAGCACGGCGATGGTCCAACGTGCTGCCGTCACGCGCCCTCCCAAGACGTTTCGGCTGTCGGGCCTAGTTCAGCACAGGCGCCGCCTCAGCGCCCCTGACCAACCGACGGACTCGTGCCCGGCACCGGTCCGGCGCCGGCGGCCAGCACCGCGTTGGCCAGATCCTGCAGACCCGGAGCGGTGTTCTTGTCGGGGCCCTGGAGCTCCTTGCCCGCGACGAAGACGGTCGGCGTCTCGACGATGTTGTTCTGCGAGGCCGCATCCGTGGCGTCGGTGACCGTACCGGCGAAGTCCTGGTTGTCGATGCACGACGAGACGTTGTCGGCACCGGCCTGTTCGGCCATCTGATTCAGCGTCGAGTCGTCGAGCCCGGCCGATCCCTCCGACGGCTGATTCGCGTAGAGGATGTCGTGGAAGGTGTGGAACGCCGCGGCGCCCTTGCTGTTGAACACGCAGAACGCGGCGTTGGCCGCGCGGGAGGAGTAGTTGGTCGTGGACGCGTTGTCGAGGAAGGCGATCGGTCGATACTCCACGCTGATCACGCCGAGATTGACGTGCTCCTTGACGTAGCTGCTGACCTGCTGCTCCCACGCCCGGCAGGCCGGACAGATGAAGTCCTCGTAGAACACCACCTTGACCGGCTTGATGCCCTTGATCGCCTGGTCGCTCCCGATGGTCTGCGCCGAGTAGACGATGCCGAAGTCCTTGGTCAGGTCGTGCGGCGTCTCGCCTCCGCCGCCCCGCTCGGAGGCGAAGATGGCGGCGCCGGCGGCGACGATGATCACGACGATGGCCGCGACGATCGCGCCGACGGTGAGCCTGGTCCGGCGCGTGTCCGCACGCTCCCGCTCCCGACGCATCTGGGTTGCACGCGCCGTACGAGGGTCGTCGTCGCGCTTCTTCCGGTTGCTCACGGCACCTCCCTGGTACGCCGGTCAGGGTAGAGCAGGCCGTCCACGGAGAATCGGCTGGTCGGACGCCAGGCCAGCAGTCCGGCCAGGATGAGCAGTCCGACGTCGCGGAGGATGTCCCACCGATAGCCGGCCGTCGGATCCCCGCCGGACGCACCGCCACCCCCGAAGCAGCCGCACTCGATCTGCAGCCCGCGTGCCCATGCCGAGGCGATGCCGACGATGAACACCGCGAGCAGCACGGCCGTCGCGATCGCGACCAGACGCTGGGCGAGGCCGATGATCAGCAGGATGCCGAGACAGATCTCCAGCAGCGGCAACGAGTAGCCGACCGCGCGTTCGAGTGAGTCCGGGACGAGCTGATAGGCGCGGACCGCGCGTACGCTCCCCTCCGGGTCGCCGATCTTGGCGGCGCCGGCTGCCAGCCACACGCCGCCCAGAACCAGCCGCACGACGAGGGCCAGCCACGGCCAGGCGACATCGGCGCGCGACCGCCACGTGACGTCGACAGCCACCACCGCTACTCCTTCACCGGACAAGAATCGAAACTCCACCCCGCCACCCATGGTGCCAGGCCGCGGATAGAGTGCGATCACACAGAAGGAGCAGGGCTTGGCGCGAGGACACCGGCGACACGTCAGAGCGTCCGCCCACACCGGAAGGGCCGTCGTCGCTTGGGGCATCGTCGGGCTCGGTGCCGGGTTCGGGCTCCTCGTGGGATTCGGGGTCCCGTGGCCAAAGGCGCTGCTCGGCACGATCGGCCTGCTCGTCGTGCTGCTGATCGCGTACGTCCTCGAGCTGTCCGGCCTGATGCGGCCGACCCCGGAGGAACCGCGTCGAACCGACCGGCATCCGCCCGGATCACACGGGGCGCCGGAGTCGCCGCACGAGCCGCCGACGCTCTAGTCCGCAGCTGGGACTAGGGTGCGTGGCGTGAACGACCGGTTGGTGTGGATCGATTGCGAGATGACCGGACTCGACATCGGCGCAGATGCGTTGATCGAGGTCGCGGCGCTCGTCACCGACTTCGAGCTCAACGTGCTGGGCGAGGGAGTCGACGTCGTGGTCAAGCCGCCGCAGTCAGCACTCGACCAGATGGGGGACGTGGTCCGCGGCATGCACGAGACGTCCGGCCTCCTCGAGGAGCTGGACGACGGCATCTCGATCGGCGAGGCCCAGGATCGGGTGCTCGACTACATACGCGAGCATGTGCCGGACGCCGGCCGAGCGCCGTTGGCCGGCAACACCGTCGGCACCGACCGGATGTTCCTCGCCCGCGACATGCCGGAGCTCGAGAGCTATCTCCATTACCGGATCGTCGATGTCTCGTCGATCAAGGAGCTGGCCCGGCGCTGGTACCCACGGGTCTACTTCGCGGCGCCGACCAAGACCGGCAACCATCGGGCGCTGGCCGACATCCGCGAGAGCATCGAGGAGCTGCGCTACTACCGGGCGGCGGTCTTCGTGCCGCAGCCAGGCCCGGACTCGGAGTCGGCGCGGGCGCTGGCGGACGAGCACGGCGGCACCCTGAGCCCGTCGGAGCCGACGCCGCCGGACGCCGAGTCGTAGGCCGCTCACCGATTCCTCTCGACGGGCTCCGGACCGCTACACTTGCGCAGGCCGCGTGACCCTGCTCCGTCACGGCGACTTCCGAGATGGCAGGCGCGGCTCATGGTGGGTGTAGCTCAGCTGGTAGAGCACCTGGTTGTGGTCCAGGAAGTCGCGGGTTCAAGTCCCGTCACTCACCCCATGCCGACGCTTCGGCCGGTCCGATGGCCGGACAAAGCCGTATCAGACGACCCCGCCGCGACCTCCTGATCTCGTCGACGGTGCCGCGATGCCGTCGAAGCACGGTCCAACGCTCGGGATGACCCGGCGAGGTGCCCATATGTCAGACGCGTACGAAGTCGTCGATCTCGGGGCTGACAGTTCCGGCCGCACCGTCTTCATGAACCGCCGGATGCAGGCGGCGTACGAGACCGTCACCGACCAACTCGGCTTCGAGCCGGTCATCGTCCAGGGCGCCTACATGACCCGGTTGGGTGGCGGCGCCGATGCCTCGGCCGGTTACCACGACGGCGGCGGCTGCATCGACACCCGGACCTGGGACATCGACAGCGCCGAGGAGCGCCTGGTGATCCGGGTGGCCCGGAGCGCCGGCTGGGCGGTCTGGCGCCGCGACGCGACACACGGCGGCTTCGACGAGCACATGCACTGGGTCCTGCTCGGCGACGCGGAGGCTGCCCCCGGAGCGATCTGGCAGATGGCGGAGTACCGCGCCGGACGCGACGGGCTCGACACCCAGGGACCCGACTACCACTGGCGACCGGATCCGATCCCCACCTTCGACTACGAGGCGTACCTGGAGGACGACATGCCCTCGGTCCACGATCTGCTCAGCGCCAAGCTGAACCCGAACGACGAGAAGTCCGACACCGTACGCAGCGCGCTGAACAAGGGCGCGGACGCGCTGGCGGAGGTACGCGGTCTGTCCGCGGCGTTCGACGAGTTCCGCAAGAACCTGCTGCGGCGCGACCAGGCGCTGGCCGACGCCATCGAGGCGATCGCCGGCGACCTCAAGGACGCGGCGACCCGCAAGCAACTCGACCAGGTCCACAAGGCCCTGGCCGCCGGCCTCGCCGACGCCTGACCGGCGCGACGCGGGTACACGCCCCTGGGGCGTGTAGCCGGCCGCCTCCCTCTCGCACGAGTGCCGCACATCCGACATGTCGCCCGCGATCCCATGCGGATGGGAGGGAGGAGAGGGAACGAAAGGGGTAGGAAGCCGACGACCTCCAGAGTCCCGTCCACTGGCGCAAGATGTCCCGCCGGGGCGACCAAAGCGACACAGCGTGCGCCACTCGCCGCTCGCCTCAGCGCAACCCGAGGCAGCACGCACCGCTGGGGATGGTCTCGAGAACTCCGCCGACGGCTAGGACCGGGGCGGCAGGTTCTGCAGCCGGACCTGGCCGCGGGCGACCAGCCGGCCTTCGGAGTCGCGCGACTCGATCAGCCACAGCTGCTGCAGCCGACCGCGATGGATCGGCGACGCCGTCGCGACGATCCGGTCGCCGACCCGCCCGGCGCGGAGGAAGTCGGTGTTGTTGTTGACGCCCACAACACCGCCGACCGGGCCGTAGTCCTGCTCGGCGTACCAGAGCCCGGCCGCGAGGCTGGCGGCGCTCTCGTTCACCGTGCAGTGGACGCCGCCGTGCGTGAGCCCGAACGGCTGGAGGTGCTGCTCGGCGACGGTCCACTCGATGACGACGCCGTCAGCGTCGGCGCGCGTGACCTCGAGATCAAGGAGCTCGTGCAGCTTGAGCGTGTCCAGCGGCGTCGACATAGCAGCGACCCTAACCGACCCCGGCCTCGGATCCGTCGCGGTCAGGCCAGGGGTACGACGTCCGGCGCACCCATCCGGGCGGCGTCGGCGGTCTCGTCGTCGGGCATCTGCTGGCTCTCGCGCTCGGCCTTGATCCGCATCCGGTAGTGCTCGACCTCCCGGGCGCTTTGGGCATCGCTCCAGCCGAGCGCCTTGCCGATCAGCCCGGCGGCCGCCTCACAGGCCCGGTCGCCGCGATCGAACATCTCGATCGAGATGCGAGTACGCCGGGTCAGGATGTCGTCGAGATGCCGGGCACCCTCGTGGGTCACCGCGTAGACCACTTCGGCGCGCAGGTAGTCCTCGGCGCCCTCGAGCGGCTCACCGAGCGACCGGTCGTCGGCGATCAGATCGAGCACCTCGTGGATCAACGAGCCGTAGCGATGCAGCAAGTGCTCGATCCACACCTCGTGCAGTCCGGACCGCTCGGCGAGCACGTGTCGTGAGTTCCACAGCGCCTCGAAGCCGTCGGCGCCGAGGAGTGGCACGTCCTCCGTGCACGAGCCCGGGACGTTGCGGTCGAGGACCGCCGCGAGACCGTGGACCGCCTCGTCGACCGCGTCCTTGGCCATCACCCGGTAGGTCGTGAACTTGCCGCCTGCCACGACGACGAGGCCGGGCACGGTGTGCGCGACCGCGTGCTCGCGGGACAGCTTCGAGGTCATCTCGGACTCGCCGGCCAACAGCGGCCGGAGCCCGGCGTAGACGCCCTCGACGTCCTCGGTCGACAGCGGCTGCTCAAGCACCGAGTTGACGTGCTCGAGGAGGTATTCGATGTCGCTGCCGCTGGCCGCCGGGTGCGCCTTGTCGAGCTCCCAGTCGGTGTCGGTGGTGCCGATGATCCAGTGCCGGCCCCACGGGATGATGAACAGCACCGACTTCTCGGTCCGCAGGATCATCCCGGTCTTCGAGCGGATCCGGTCGCGCGGGACGACCAGGTGGATGCCCTTGCTGGCCCGTACGTGGAACTGCCCGCGCTCCCCCGCGAGTCCCTGCGTGTCGTCGGTCCACACTCCGGTCGCGTTGACCACCTGCCGGGCCCGCACCTCGAAGGTACGGTCCGACTCCAGGTCATGCACGACCGCGCCGGTAACCCGCTCTCCCTCGCGGAGCAGGTTCACGACCCGGGCCCGGGAGGCGACCGACGCGCCGTAAGCGGCCGCCGTCCGGGCCAGGAACATGGTGAATCGCGCATCGTCGACCTGCGCGTCGTAGTACTGCAGCCCTCCGGTCAGGGCATCCTTGCGGAGCGACGGCGCGAGCTTGCGGGCTCCCCGCCGGGTCAGATGCCGGTGGAGCGGTACGCCGCGGCCGTGCTTCGACGCGATCGAGAGCACGTCGTACAACGCGACTCCGGATCCGGCGTAGAACCGCTCCCAGCCCCAGTGCTTCAGCGGATAGAGGAAGGGCACCGGTTGGACCAGATGCGGTGCCAGCCGGGTGAGGAGGAGTCCGCGCTCATGCAGCGCCTCGGCCACCAGGCCGAAGTCCAGCATCTCGAGATAGCGCAGACCGCCGTGGATCAGCTTGCTCGACCGACTGGATGTGCCGGACGCGAAGTCCCGGGCCTCGACCAGACCGACCCGAAGACCCCGCGTCGCGGCATCCAGTGCACTTCCTGTGCCTACGACACCGCCGCCGACCACGAGGACGTCGAGCTCCTCACCGGCCATCTGCTCGAGCGACGTTTCACGGAACTCTGGCGAGAGCGCGACGGCCATCATGGTGCCCTTCCCCTCGTTGTCAGACCTTTCTTTCCGGCGTCAGTCCACGTCGACCCAGTCGAGCGTGCGCTGTACGGCCTTCTTCCATTGAGCATAGGCAGCGTCGCGCTGCTCCTGGCTCCACTCGGGGTTCCACCGCTTGGCCTCGTTCCAGTTGGCCCGCATCTCGTCGGTGTTGCTCCAGAAGCCCACCGCTAGGCCCGCCGCGTACGCCGCGCCGAGCGCCGTGGTCTCGGCGACCACCGGACGGCTGACCGGAACGCCGAGCACGTCGGCCTGGATCTGCATGCACAGATCGTTCATGGTCACGCCGCCGTCCACCTTGAGCACGTCGAGCTTGACGCCCGAGTCCTTCTCCATCGCCTCGGAGACGTCGCGGCTCTGGAAGCAGATGGCCTCCAGCGTCGCCCGGGCAAGGTGGGCATTGGTGTTGAACCGGGACAGTCCGACGATCGCGCCGCGGGCGTCGGAACGCCAGTACGGAGCGAACAGACCCGAGAACGCCGGGACGAAGTAGACGCCGCCGTTGTCCTCGACCTGACGGGCCAGCGCCTCACTCTGCGCCGCCCCGCTGATGATGCCGAGCTGGTCTCGCAGCCACTGCACGGCCGAACCGGTGACCGCGATCGAGCCCTCGAGGGCGTAGACGCAGTCGTTGTCGCCGAACTTGTAGCACGCCGTCGTCAGCAGGCCGGCCTGCGAGTGGACGATGTCGTTGCCGGTGTTGAGCAACATGAAGTTGCCGGTGCCGTAGGTGTTCTTGGCCTCGCCGGGCGAGAAGCAGACCTGGCCGACCGTGGCGGCCTGCTGGTCACCCAGGTCGCCGGTGAGCGGGACCTCGCCGGCCAGCGGCCCGTTCGAGCGGGTGACGCCGTACGGATCGGGCGACGAGCTGGACCGGATGCTCGGCAACATCGAACGCGGGATGTTGAAGAAGGACAACAGCTCGTCGTCCCAGTCCAGCGTCTCGAGGTTCATCAGCATGGTCCGGCTGGCGTTGGTGACGTCGGTGACGTGCGCGCCGCCGTCCGCGCCGCCGGTCAGGTTCCAGAGCAGCCACGAGTCGGTGTTGCCGAAGACGGCATCGCCGCGGTCGGCGGCCTCACGTACGCCGTCGACGTTCTCGAGGATCCACTGGATCTTGCCGCCGGAGAAGTATGTCGCGGGCGGCAGGCCCGCCTTCTGGCGGATCACATCGCCCTTGCCTTCACGCTCCAGCGCCGAAGCGATCCGGTCGGTCCGGGTGTCCTGCCACACGATGGCGTTGTAGTAGGGCCGGCCAGTGTTGCGATCCCAGACGACAGAGGTCTCGCGCTGGTTGGTGACTCCGACGGCTGCCAGGTCACTGTGGGTGAGCCCGGCGCCATGGAGCGCGGACTGTATGACCGCCGAGGTGCGCTCCCAGATCTCGACGGGATTGTGCTCGACCCAGCCGGCCTGCGGCAGGATCTGCTCGTGTTCCAACTGGTGCTTTCCGACCTCGTTGCCAGAGTGGTCGAAGATCATAAACCGGGTGCTCGTCGTCCCTTGGTCGACGGCGCCGACGTAGTCAGCCATACCTTTCCCTCCGTACTGCGATAGGCGCTGGGCGTGACGTACTAGGGGGTCTGCTGAGCGTGACGGTCACAACGCCACGCTCAGCAGCTGCGGTCGATCAGAAGACCGCCTGTGAGAGCAGTCCGCCGAGAATTCCGCCGATGATCGGGCCGACGATCGGGATCCAGGAGTAACCCCAGTCGCTGTCGCCCTTGCCCTTGATCGGAAGAATGAAGTGCGCGATGCGGGGTCCGAGGTCTCGGGCCGGGTTGATCGCGTAGCCGGTGGGCCCGCCGAGGGACGCGCCGATGCCGACAACGAGCAGACCGACCGTGATCGGACCGAGGTCCGCAGGCGCGCCTCCGCCACCCAGCATGCCGAGGATGACGAACAGCAGCACGAAGGTGCCGATGATCTCGGTGAGCAGGTTCCACACGTTGCTGCGGATCTGCGGACCGGTGGAGAAGGTGCCGAGCTTGGCAGCCGGCTCCGCCTCCGGGTCGTCGTAGTGCTCGCGGTAGGCAAGCCAGGCCACGACGCCACCGAGGAAGGCACCGATCAGCTCGGCGGACAAGTACGTCAGCGTCGACCCCAAGGTCACGTCGACGTTGGCCGTTCCGCCGTAGGTGTCGGCTCCCGACGCCCACAGACCGAGGGTGACGGCCGGGTTGAGGTGGGCACCGGACTTGTACGCCACGAGGACACCGGCCATGACGGCCAATCCCCATCCGATGTTGATGAGCAGCCAGTCGCCTCCGACGCCCCGGCCCTTTGTCTTGCCGAGCAAGACATTCGCGACGACACCGCAACCGAGCAGTGTCAGCATTCCCGTCCCGAGGATTTCGCTCCAAAAGACTGTGTCAAGCCCCATTACATCCTCCGCTTCCTCGTGAAGCCAGGTGATCGACGGTTGAGATGTTCGTCGGCTCCGGCGGCCCGAGACTGAAGCCGGCTGCCGCGAAAGTAGAGACACCCGTGGATGTGGTCAATGTCATGCGTTCGACAATGTCGTACGTAGGCTTGCGTCCGTGCCAGGTCGCATCCAGTCCATCGAGCGGGCGGTCGCCGTGCTGCGCCTGCTCGACACCGCCGACCAGCCGCTCGAGCTGCACGAGATCGCCGAGACGCTCGGGCTGGCCCGGACCACCACGCACGGCATCGTGACCACGCTGCGGGAGCTGGGTCTGGTCGGCCAGATCCACGACCACGGGCCGATGCACGGCCGCTACGAGGTCGCCGAGGCGGCTCGCCTGTTCGGCCGCGGCGGACCGGATCCGCACGAGCTGCGGTCGCTCGCGATGAACTGGGCGGACAGCCTGGCCGCGCAGACCGGCCTCGCGGTCACGCTCGGCGTGCCGACCCGGTCGGACGTGCTCGTCGTCCATCACGTCTTCCGGCCGGACGGGACCCCGCAGCAGCTCGCCGTCGGGCAACGCCGGCCGCTGCACGCCAGCGCACTCGGCAAGGCGCTGCTGGCCTTCGCCTCCAGCGGCGTCCGGCGGCTCCAGGGCACCGAGCTCACCCCGTACACGAAGCGCACGATCCGTACTCACCAGGCGCTCACCGACGCCCTGGCCGCCGTCCGACAGCACGGCTTCGCCACCGAGGACGGCGAGCTCGAGCCGGATCGCGGCGCGGTAGCGGCGCCCGTCCAAGGACCCGGCGGCCTGGCGGTGGCTGCGGTCGCAGCGATCGGGCGTCGTGACGACCTGTTCCGCAACGGGCAGCCGAGGCCGGACCTCGTCGAGCCACTCAAGCGAACCGCGCGGGCGCTGTCCAGGGAGGTGCGACGGCTGTGGTGAAGGAACAGGTGGTCGCGGCGATCGACCAGGGCACGACCTCGACCCGGTGCCTGTTGTTCAACCACGCCGGCCGGATGATCGCCGTCTCGCAGATGGAGCATCGCCAGCACTATCCGCGGCCCGGCTGGGTCGAGCACGACGTCATGGAGATCTGGCGCAACGTCGAGCGGATCGTGCCGGCTGCCCTCCGCGAGGCCGGGCTGACGCCGGACAACCTCGCCGCGCTCGGGATCGCCAACCAGCGCGAGACCACTGTCATCTGGAACCGGAAGACCGGACGGCCCCTGGCCCGGGCGATCACCTGGCAGGACACCCGGACCGAACCGCTGGTCGAGGAGCTGGCGGCGGCCGGCAAGGCCGATCTGATCCGGGACATCTGCGGGATGCCGCCCACGACGTACTTCGCCGGGCCCCGGCTCCGATGGCTGCTCGACAACGTACCCGGGGCACGCGAGGGCGCCGAGAGGGGCGACGTGCTGTTCGGCACCATGGAGAGCTGGCTGATCTGGCAGCTCACCGGCGGCCCGGCCGGCGGCAGCCATGTCACCGACGTGACGAACGCCAGCCGCACCATGCTGATGGACATCCGCGACCTGCGATGGGACGAGCGGCTGCTCCGCGTCCTCGACATTCCACGGGCGATGCTGCCGAAGATCCGGCCGAACGCGACCGTCTACGGCAGCTGCCGCACCGTCGTGCCCGGCGTGCCGATCGGAGGGGCGCTCGGCGATCAGCATGCGGCGCTGTTCGGCCAGACCTGCTTCAAGCCGGGCGAGGCCAAGTGCACGTACGGGACGGGCGCGTTCCTGCTGATGAACACAGGCGCGCGGCTCGCGACATCGCCGCACGGGCTGATCCCCACGATCGGCTACGTTGTCGGCGACGGACCGCCGGTCTATGCGCTCGAGGGCTCGATCGCGGTCACCGGGTCGCTGGTGCAGTGGTTCCGCGACTCCCTGGAGCTGATCGACACCGCGCCCCAGATCGAGTCGCTGGCGACCTCGGTTTCGGACAACGGCGGCTGCTACATCGTGCCGGCGTTCTCGGGCCTCTACGCCCCGCGCTGGCATCCGGACGCTCGCGGCGTCGTCGTCGGCCTGACGTCGTACGTCACCAAGGGGCATCTCGCTCGGGCGGTGCTCGAGGCGACCGGCTGGCAGACGCGCGAGGTCGTCGATGCGATGAACGCCGACGCCCCTCCGGGTCTCGCGCTGACCCGACTCAAGGTCGACGGCGGCATGACGGCCAACCACCTGCTGATGCAGTTCGTCGCCGACGTGATCGACGTGCCGGTCGAGCGGCCGTTCGTGATGGAGGCGGTGTCGCTCGGAGCGGCGTACGCGGCGGGCCTGGCCGTCGGCTACTGGGCCGACCTCGCCGTACTCCGGAGCAACTGGCATCGGGCGGGGCTGTGGGAGCCGAAGATGGACGCCGACCTCCGAGTCGTCGAGCACGACAACTGGAATCGCGCCGTCGAGCGCACCTACGACTGGGTCCGCCCGGCCTGACCCCTCCGGCGCCTGACGGTGTCCGGCGCCGAGGCTGCGCGTCCTCACCAGGGTCTGAGGGAAGGGAGGACGCGCAACCTCAGCGCGAGTCGGGTCTCAGTGGCCGGCCGGGATCTGCCCGAGTCGACCGGCCTGGAAGTCCTCGAAGGCCTGGATCACCTCGGCGCGGGTGTTCATGACGAACGGCCCGGCCCAGGCGACCGGCTCGCGGATCGGCTGGCCGCCGAGGATCAGCACGTCGAGCTGCGGAGTACGGCTGTCCCGCTGCGACTCGGCCGCGACCGAGACACTGTCGCCCGGTCCGTACACAGCTAGCTGCCCCTCGCGGATCGGCTGGTCTCCGGCAGTACCACTGCCGCTGAGCACGTAGACGAGGGCGTTGAAGTCCTGCCGCCACGGCAGGTCGAGCCGCGCCGACGGCGCCAGCGTCGCGTGAATCATGCTGATCGGGGTATGCGTGACACCAGGCCCGCTCACTCCGCCGACATCACCCGCGATCACACGCAGCAGGACACCGGCATCCGCGGTCGTCGCGAGGGCGACGTCACCGCCGCGCAGGTCCTGGTAGCGCGGGTCGATCAGCTTGTCGGAGCGCGGCAAGTTGACCCAGAGCTGAATGCCGTGGAAGAGACCACCGCTCATCACCAGCGCCTCGGGCGGCTTCTCGATGTGCAGGATGCCGCTGCCGGCGGTCATCCACTGCGTGTCGCCGTTGGTGATCGTGCCACCGCCGCCGTTGGAGTCGGAGTGCTCGAAGGTGCCGTCGATCATGTACGTCACGGTCTCGAAGCCCCGGTGCGGATGCCAAGGCGTTCCCTTCGGCTCCCCCGGCGCATACTCGACCTCACCCATCTGGTCCATGTGGACGAAGGGGTCGAGCCGAGCCATGTCCACACCGGCGAAGGCACGTCGGACCGGGAACCCCTCACCCTCGTACGCCGACGGCGCGCTCGTCACGGATACGACCGGTCGCGGCTGCGCGTCCGGAGCAGGCGGACTGATCCGCGGCAGTGTCGTCGGGTCCTCGACGGTGATGGCTGGCATGGTCTTCGCCTTTCGTTCGTCCTGACGACCGACACAACTGTAGTTGAATCTTCAATATTCCGCTCGGGCGAGCCGTCGGCTTGTCTCGAGTGTCCGGCCATCGTGGCCACCGGATCCAGTCCCGTTCGCGTACGGCGGCGCCGACGGTCGACCGGGGCCAGGCCGTACTCGCCCTCGACCAATAGCCTGGCTCTCGTGTCTGGACGCTTCGACGACCTGCTGGCCGCCAACGCGGACTTCGCGAGCGACTTCGGCCTCACCGGCTTCGACGGCGTGGCCCGAGCCGGCGTCGCGGTCGTGACCTGCATGGACTCGCGCATCGATCCGATCGGCATGATCGGCCTGCGACCCGGCGACGCCAAGGTCCTTCGCAATCCCGGCGGCCGGATCGACGACCAGACGCTGCGCGGGCTGATCCTCAGCGTCCACCTGCTCGGCGTCGAGCGAATCATGGTCATCCCGCACACCCGATGCGCCATGGCCGTCGGAGAGGCGACAGTGCAGGAGCGGATGCGCGAGGCCTGCGGTCCCGACGCCGACCTGCCGGCCTTCGGCGCGATCGAGGACCAGCTCAGCGCGCTTCGCGACGACGTCACGCGGGTACGTGAGCATCCGCTCATCCCGGACTCCGTCGCGGTCGGCGGCTTCCGCTACGACGTCGACACCGGCCTGCTCAGCCAGGTGGTCTGACCGGCGCAAATTGCCCCCGACGCCGCCCGATACGATTTCGGTACGGCCCGTCGCCGCTGCTACAGTTGCCTCCGCTTCCGGCGCCATTAGCTCAATTGGCAGAGCAACTGACTCTTAATCAGTGGGTTCGGGGTTCGAGTCCCTGATGGCGCACAAAAGACCGACTGACCTGCGGAAACATCGTCCGACACACAGCGGGTGACCACGGCATAAGTTTAGCACAGGGGATAACTTCGGGTAGAGTCTGGCGCCGTGGACCCCGACGAGCTGACCGTCAAGGCGTTCGTGCGGCACCTTCGGCACGAGAACAAGTCCGACCGCACCGTCCAGGGCTACTGCGAAGCCGTCCGGCAGTTGTCCGACTTCCTCGGCGACGACCGGGAGCTGCTCGACGCGACCCGAGACGACATCCGGGACTTCACCGCCGACCTACTCGCCAGCCGCTCCCCCGCCACAGCGGCCAACCGGTTCCGGTCGCTGCAGGCGTTCTACAAGTTCGCTGTGGCCGACGACCTGGCCGAGGTCAACCCGACCGCCGGCCTGCGCGCCCCCGTTGTTCCGGAGAAACCGGTGCCGGTCGTTCCGCTCCCCCAACTGCGGACCCTGCTGGACGCCTGCCAGGTCAAGGGCAAGCCGCCGACGCAGCGCAACCGGCAGTGGCACGAACACTTCACCGGTCGCCGCGACGAGGCCATGATTCGGCTGATGCTGGAGCCGGGTGGGATGCGAGTCGCCGAGGTCACCGGCCTGACTCTCGGTGACGTCGACTTTGAGAACGACACCGTGCTCGTGGTCGGCAAGGGCCGGAGAGTCCGTGCGATCCCCTTCGGCTACAAAAGTGGCCGAGCGCTCACCCGCTACCTGGCCATGCGCGCCAAGCACGGCCACACCCGGCTGCCGAACCTATGGCTGGCCCAAAAGGGCGCCATGACTATCTCCGGAGTCGCGCAGATGCTCGAACGCCGTTGCGCCCAGGCCGGTATCCCCCGCATTCGGCCGCACCAGCTACGTCACACCGCGGCCGATATGTGGCTCGCTGAATCCGGCGGCGACGAGACCTCAGCCATGCGCCTGTTCGGCTGGAAATCTCGCGCCATGCTGCAGCGGTACGGGTCGTCAAACGCCGACAGGCGTGCCCGCGACGCCGCCCGCAAGCTCAGCCTCGGGGACAAGCTGTGAGCCGCGAACGGGAGCGTCGTGAGCTGCGATGGACCGACAGTAGGCGAAGGGAGCACACCGACGTTTGGAGGCAGAAGAATCTGTCATCGGTCGGCGCGGCCATTCCTTACGCGGTGAGGCTGTGCAACGTCTTTTGCGACAACCCCGACGGCGAGAACCATGTCCTCGCCGTTTTGGCTCCGAACGGGGAGGCGCCACCGCTGCTGATGGTCTCGGGTGATAGCGGCCCCAGGCCGAGGCTCGTCCTCGAGGACGCCGGACTGTGCGACGCGATGGTCTGGACAGCCGACGACGGCACCGTGGTGGTGAGCAGCCTCGGCGACCCGCAAGACGAGTTCGAGGGCCTGTGGTGCGTCCAGTGCGCGACAGACCAAGCGGTGTCCGCGGCGGAGCTGCATCGCGCATTGAAGCGCCAGTCGTCACGTACACCGGGGGTCAAGGCTCGCCGCGTGTCGTAATGCCGCCAGGTCGGAGCACACAGGTAAAGTGAAAGTGTTCGCCATGGGCCGGTAATTTGGTCCGCACCGGAGGCATCTGCTTCGGGTTGTTAATGAGCGTGTGAGGCGAGGCGCGCAGTAGTCGAAGGACTCTGCATGCCTGCCCGTAGCCCCGAGGAACGTGTCCTCGTCGCCAAGATTGGCGCCGCCGAACGTTGGGGTCGCTGCTCCGACCGAACCGCCGCAACAGCACCCGCACGCGCCGGTAGGCGCGCCAAGTGGGCCGCCGAAGTCGACCCAGACGGCACGATGGACCCGGCCGAGGTCGAGCGTCGCGTCGACCAACTGCAGCAAGCCCACATGCTGCGCATGTCCCTGGCCGCCAAGCAGGCGCGCCGCCGCGCCCGCGAGCAGACCAAGCTGGCCGAAGCCGCTGAGACCGAGCTCGCCGACCTGACTGCGGCCGGATGACCAGACAGCAAACCGGCCCCTCCCGGAAGGATGGGGCCGGAGCCGGCGACTCGGGTAAGACGCTGAGTCTCAGCGTAGACCAGGATGGCGACAAGTACTGGCGGAAGCGCATCATCGGCCTGCCTCGTGTTTCCGACGAGGAGTACGAGCGGCGGGTCGCCGAGATGGACGCCGCCGAGATACGGTCACGCGGCCGCAACGGCATCAAGTTCATCGGCCGCGGCCAGCCCGACGAGCAATGGTCCGCCGTCGTCCAGGCCCTCGTGGAGCACGGCGCCATTCACAAAGCCGACTGGGGCGAGGCCGCCAAGTCGCTGTGGGTCAAAAACTTTGCCTGTCCCGAGTGCGGCTCCTCGTCCGGCTACGCCCGCCGCGACAAGGTCCGAGATTTCGCCCTCAACCAAATCCGAGTCACCTGCACTAGCGGCGGCGGGTGCGGCACCCGCAAGGTGCTCACCAGGCTCGGCCTGACCGGCGCCGAACCGGGCCCCGCCACCATCGAGGCCAGCGACCCCGGGCGAGACCCTGGCCAAGTTGTCGCCATGACGTGGCGCCCGGTCGACCTCGGGCCGTACCTGCGGGGAGAGGTCACCCGGCCCGAGCCCACGGTGGGTGTGGCCCGTGTTGACGGGTTGCGGTTGCTGTACCCGGCCAAGGAGCACGCTGTCATCGGTGAGATGGAATCGGGGAAATCGTGGCTGGCGCTGGCTTGCGTCGTCGCCGAGCTGACCAAGGGCAACCGGGTCGTCTACGTCCACGCCGAAGAATCCGACCCGACCGACACGGTGGAGCGGCTGCAGGCCCTCGGCATGTCCGACTCCGACATCCTCGAGCGGTTCGCCTTCGCCGGGCCCATCGAACCTGTCGACCCGTACGCTCTCGCCGTCCTGCTGGACCCAGCGCCGTCGCTGGTCATCCTCGATGGCGTCAACGAGCTGATGAGCCTGCACGGCCAGGGCATCCGCGACGAGGACGGCGTAGCGGCGTTCCGGCGCCGGCTGGTCAAACCCTGCACCGCAACCGGCGCGGCCGTGCTTGCCTGCGACCACGTGGTCAAAGACAAAGAGCGGCGCGGCCGTGACGCGCTCGGCAGCATTCACAAGGGCAACGGACTGACCGGCTCGCTCATCGCGCTGGACAACGTCGCTCCGTTCGGCCGCGGGGCGCGGGGATGCTCGCACGTGTATGTCACCAAGGACAGGCCCGGACACCTACGCCGCCACGGCAGACCGTCGAAGCTCCCGGGCAAGACCTACATGGGGTCGCTGATAGTCGACGACGAGCGAGCCTGGAGCGACGGGCTCAACCTCGCGTTCATCGAACCACCGGACGAGCAGCGACCCGAGACGACAGCCAGCCGGGACCAGGCCGACGACAACGCCATCCTGTCGGTCGTCGCCGAGCTGGGCGTCATTGAGATGCAAGCCTCATTGCGCACCATCCGCGCCAAGGCCGGCATGAACAAGGACCGCGTAGCCGATGCGCTGACTCGCCTCGTCCTCGACGGTCGCCTGACCGAACGTGAAGGGCCTCGCCGTTCCCGGCTCTTCACCGTGGCCGAAGGACAGCCACAGTGAGCGGCCCGGACGACCGTGGCTGGCGACCGTGGCCTATAGAGCGGGCCACGGTGCGCACAGTCACTTCACCGTGGCTCAGCCACGGTCGGCCACAGTCACGACCTGCTCTCAATGTCAGGCCAGCACCGAAGCCTGCGACGTCCGATGGCTGATGTCAGGTCGCCGCTGCTGCGACGCCTGCAGCCACAACGGCGGGGAGGTCACGTGATGCCTGGACAACGGACATACGGGCGGGCACACCGCAGGCTTCGAGCGGCGCTCAAACCCATGGTCGACCGCGGCGTGGCGTACTGCTGGCGATGCGGGATGGTCATCAACCCCGGGATGCCATGGGACTTGGGCCATGACGATGAGGACAGGTCCATCTATCGCGGCCCAGAGCATCGCTGGTGCAACCGCGCCACCTCGGGACGGCGGCCGAAGCGAAGGTGGCTGTTGTGAACATACCCGGACGTTTTAGAGCGCTGACCGACAGGACATCCGCGTTATCGCCACGTTTTTGCCCGAGACCCGAAACGAATCCCAATTCTGAGGAGGCGAGATGTCGCCAAGACCTAGACCACCGGCCGAGCTGAAAACATCGGGGCGAAAGCTCTGGCTCGCCGTGCAGGCCGAGTACGAACTCGAGGAACACGAGCGCGGCCTGCTGCTGGAGATGTGCCGCACCGTCGACACGCTGGACAAGCTGGCCACCCTCGTCGCCGAAGAGGGTGAGATGCTGGTCGACCGTTTCGACCAGCCGCGGATCCATCCCGCGCTGATCGAGGCCAGGCAGCTCAGAATCGCGTACGCCCGTCTGTCGGCCGCGCTCAGACTGCCAGCGGGCGAGGAGGGCGACCACCAGGCTGATGCCCGCCGTCCGCAGCGTCGGGTCGGCGCTCGCGGGATCTATGGGATTACCGGCGGTGCGTCGTGAGACGGCGTGAACTACCGGGCACGGTCACCGACCCGGCAGACGCCATCTTCTGGTGGCGGCAGTACCCGACGGGCGCCAACGACGCGGCGATCGACGCGTGGTCGGACGCCTTCCACAACTGGTGCGACGAACGTGGTGTGGATTCGACCTCGGTGACGATCCTGGCGGACGAGCTGGGTCTCACTGACGAACCGTTCGACCCGGACTCATTGTGAAGCCGCGGGAGCGGCCGGCGCCGCCGGTGCCGGAGCGATTGGCCCGCTTCGCCGCAAGCGAATGGCCGGACGACGACGGGCTCAGTTGCTGGCTCCGGGCCCGGCTGGACTTCGTCAAGGAGCACCCAGGAACGCCGCTGGGCGACGAGTACGACGCGTTCGCGGAGGCCCACCGACTGAGGCGTGAGCTGCCGGGGAAGCGGCAGAGTGCGCAGTTTCGCCATCCGGACAAGAAGACGTGGCGCCGCGACGGCGACACCGATTGACCAACCCAACAAACCAAGGAGACATGAAATGACAGAGCTAAGTGATCTGGCCCACAGGGTGGCCGCTGGCGACGTCCCCGTGGACGCGCTCCATGCGAATCCGGGCGCGCTAATGAGCCCGGAAAGCGCCATCCGGCAACTCCATCTCGAACTGCCGAACGTCGGCGTCGCCTCGCCGTTCGGTGCTGCGCACGAGCGGTTGAACCGTGTCGACAAGGTGATGGTCCAAGCGCAGGCGCTCGACTATGAGTCCGGCCGTCGTCGCCGGGAACTCGTCGAGCAGCTCGCAGCCGGGAACACGGACTTGGCCGATGCCGTCAAGAGGCTGGACATCCGCACTGTCGGGATCGACCCCAACCAGCCCGGGCTTGCCGCCCAGCTCACCACCGAGGCCAGGACCGCCGCGAGGAATGCTCTGGCCGGCGAGCTGGGGGCCCAGGCGGGTCCGGTCTTCGACCAGCTTGCCGAAGCCGCCGCGGAAGTCGTGGCGACGCTCGAGGCTTTGCCGGAGCCGCCGCGGGGCTTGTGGATCTTACCGGATCCGACCACGCTGCTGGCCCGCGCCGAGAGTCACGAGTTGACCTTGTCGACGGTGGCTGCCGCGACCGAGAAGTTCTGGAAGGTCCAGCGTTTGGCCGACATGGTCCGCAACCAGGCCGGATACGGACCCGAGCGGCTCACCTCCGGCGCGCCGAGGGCCGCGTTGGTGTACCGGAACTGGAAGAAGACCATCGACGGCGACCGTGAGCTGCGCCAGACGCGGGCGAGCATGCAGTTGTGGCGGACCGTCGTCGATGATTGGCAGCCCGGCGTCTGGCGGCCCGACCAAATCGACGTGCCGGTCGAGGATCGCAGCTTCGGCGCCCGGCTGCGCAACCTCGGCCGCGCCGTCGGCTGAGACGTGGGCGCGTCAACCTCGCCGCCGGACCGGTCCGAGGCATGCCGCCGGCGACAGGCGTCGACCGCGACCGAGGTTGGGCGCTGTCCAACTGGGCCACGCGACGGTTGTGGTCGTACGTGCCGGATACCACATGGGACGACGAGCCGCCACTGGCAGCGGCCACGCCCGTGGGCCGGGGTCGTATATTGCGCTGGTTGGCGACGGCGTACCTCGCCCTCCAGCTTCAGAGTTCATCTTCACCTCATGCGGCGGCGTCGATCTAGGCCACACTTGACGCATCGGGCGAAGGAGCCGAGATGAAGATCAAAAAGGTCAAACGCAAGTCTTGGTGGCTGACCACCGGCATTGCTATCGGCTTTTACATCGCAGTCCGCATGGCCCAGCGGGGGAAAGAGCTAGAGGAGCAAGACTACGAAGACGAGGAGGAGTACGAAGACGAGGAGGAGTACGAAGACGAGGAGGTGGACTAGATAAAGGCCCGCGGGCAGGCTGGACCCGTCGAGCGAGCATTGACGCAGCCCCCGGCGGTTCAGGGGCCAACCGGGGACTGCCCCTTCCATGTACCGATGCAACGGTCCACCATCCCTTCGGCGTGCTTTAGCTGAGCCGCATCGGGCACTTGAGTCTTCGATTCCCCGAAGCTCTAGCAGCCCGCCGCCAAATGCCTCACCATGGACACATAAGAGGAGGCTGCCGCGCTGACACATCGGCAGCCTCCGCCAACTGGTGGCGGGGCCGCCGGCGCCGTTAACAGGCAGCAGGGGCCAGCGGCCCACCGGTCTTCCACCGGTTAGCAGCGCCCCCCGGGTGTGGTTTGGAGTCCCCCCGGGGGGCGCCATTCGGCTCGGACACAGTCGCCTTTGCGGGTGGCACACTGGAAGCTGCAAACCCGACCCGGACCCGGCGCCCCCGCAGGCGCCAGATTGAGCAGTTCATGCCGAGGACGTCGACAGGTGCCCGACAGGCGCCAGGCGGAGGCGGCCGTCGCCAGGTGGGCCAACGCCACGCCGACTTCGAGTTGTGGCGTGAAGTCAGCCGCTCCATGATCGGTCTGACCACCATCGTGGAGATCTTCGCTAAACGGGTCCGCCGAGCCGACCGCCTAGAGATGGCCAGAGAGATGATCGCGCATTCGGACGAGTTGGAAGCACGTGCCGAACGGCAGACCGACGAGATAGCCGCAGCGCGGCTGGAGGGCCAAGTCCAAGGGTGGCGAGAGGCCGCCGCCCGGTTACGGACGCGCCGCACCTGAGCGGCACGTCATGACAACGCCGAGGCATCTCGGCTATGTCAACTCAGTGCCAGGACCCGCCTTATCAGGGGGATGCTCGGATACCGGTCGTGAACGATCTTGTCGAGGAGTACCTGGATGTAGATCGACCGCTCCTCTGGGCCCATTAGCTGCTCGATGAGGTCCATGTGCGTTACCGAGGGGAACCGGTCGTTCTGCACCTTGGTCAGCAGCATGTCCAGCAGCTCCCGGCGTGCGTCGTACTGCTCAGCCGCCTGCGCCATTGCTTTGCTCCTCCCGATTGCCGTGCCGCCTACAAGTACCCGAACCGGCAGCGATCACACCTCGCATTGGCGTCAGCGAGACCGTCCGGTCTTGGCCTTGCTCTGCTTGCTCCGTCTAGTTGACTCGCCGTCGTCGGTCAGCCGCTCCTCCAACGCCTTGACCCGACTGGCGAGCTCGGCCCGATCGCCGTCGTCGCCGTCCAAACTCTGGGCGGAGGCGAACTCGTCGGACTCCCACCAGTTGACGCCAATCTCCCTCGCCTTGTCCACCGAGGCGACGAGCAGCCGGATTTTGATCGTGAGCAGCTCGATGTCGAGCAGACGCACCTGGATGTCACCGACGATGACGATGCCCTTGTCCAGCACCCGCTCCAGCACGTCGGCCAGGCTCTGCCCCTGCGTATGGGTGGACAGGTACGAGTTGGCTCGACCCATGGATAACCCGGAAGCCTGCCCTCGCTTAAGGTGGTCATTGGAAGGGCTAGACATATCAAACTCCCTCGGTCGCGGCCCGTAGGTAGCGGCGGCGCCGATCGAAGCTGATGATGCCCCCGTCCCGATCGGTCTCAACCTCGTAGCTGGCCATGACGTCGGTCGTCTCCGGCACTCGCTCGACTTCCAGCACCTCGACCGTCAGGACCCAGCCGTCGTCATTGCGACGAAAGCTAGTGACACCCTCGGTCGGACATCCGACGAGCCTGGCGAGCGAGCTCATCACCCGCTCACCCAGACGCTCCGCACTGACGCCTCTCGAATCCGAATCAGCCTGCTTGTCTGCCATGTTGGTCACCTCTGTGTCCCCACCGGCAGCTCCGACGCGATCAGGCGCTCGAGCAACTCCTCTTCTCGTCGATCTGCCTCGGCCGGTCTGTGCCCCGGCTGCAGCGATCCAAACCCGACACGGCGTCCCGGCGGGACCTCCGGCCTATGCGGAGGGTTTGGTGGCCCGGCACCGCGGGCACATGTGACACATGGGTCCTCCGGACACGTGACACCCCCCAACGCCCGGAGGGCCCGCCCCTCCCAAGGGGCAGACGACGGCCCCCGGCACGGGGGTCCGGGGGCCGTCGTCGGTGGCGAGTTTCAGCGCGCCTCGTCGCTCCCGCTCTCGTCGTCGTGGTTACGGGCGACCGCGATACGCCCATAGGCCGTAGCGGTCGCCAAGGCGCTCTTGGCCGTCTCCAGCGCGGCCCTCGCGTCGTCGACGTTCGCCAGGACGTAGCGCAGGGCGTCGTCGGTGCTCGGGGCGGTCATGGTGTCGCCTGCATCTTCTCGATGGCGATGCCGAGCAGCACATGCGCTTGGAGGACCTGAATCAGCGTCTGGGGGTCGTCGCCAAGCTCCTCGGTCTTTTGCAGTGCGTCGCGTGCGGCGCCGACGAGCCAGGACGCTTCGTCTTTGGGGGTCTGCGCATACGGGTTGGTGGAATGATGTGTGGTCACGGTCGGACCTCTTTCCGATCGAGGCCCCGTCCGCCGTTGTGGCCTTCGGCTGGCGGGGCCGCTGTGTGTAGGTGTCCCGCATACGTGCTCAAATTCGCCCATCCGGACTGGGTGCCGATGCAGACCCGGCAGGCCGGGCTGGAGGGCACCGGCGAGATCCGGCTGCGTGAGCTGGTCAAGCAGGCCCTGCGGATGCGTCCTTCGCGGATCATCGTCGGCGAGGTGCGCGCCGAGGAGTGCCTCGACCTGCTGCTGGCCCTCAACGCCGGCCTTCCGGGCATGGCGAGCATCCACGCCAACTCGGCGCGCGAGGCACTGGTCAAGATGTGCACACTGCCGCTGCTGGCAGGTGAGAACATCGGCTCCCGGTTCGTCGTGCCCACCGTGGCGTCCTCGGTCGACCTGGTCGTCCACCTGTCGATCGACGTGAGCGGGATGCGGCGCATCGACGAGATCGTCGCCGTCCCGGGCCGGGTCGAGAACGACCTGATCGAGACCGAGCCGATGTTCGTACGCGAGGACGAGCGACTGCGGAGGCTCGCGGGAATGCCGCCGCGGCCGGAGCGGTTCGTCCGCCGCGGCATCGACCTGCGGCGGCTGCTCAGGGTGGAGGCGGCCGACGACCCGTGTGAGGGCGTGCGGTCCGGCTCCATCGCCTCGACCGGAAGGCCGGCCTGACGTGGGAGCGCTGCTCGGCCTCCTGCTCGGAGCCGGTCTGCTGCTGATCTGGCTCGCCGCGACCGGTGACGGCTGGCGGGCCGATCGACCGGCCGGCGAGCCGCGACTGCGGGCGCTGCTGCAACGTGCCGGTGTCGAGGGCGTGACACCGAGCGGGGTCGTGTCATTGAGCCTGGCCAGTGGGGTGGTCGGCGGCATGGCGATGCTGGCCGTCTCGCAGACGGTTCCGGTAGCGATCGTGTTCGCGGTCCTGGGCGGCTACCTGCCGACTGCCGTGCTCAAGGGTCGGGCCCGTCGTCGGCAGCGCGAGTTCGCCGAGCTGTGGCCGGACGCGGTCGACAACCTGGCATCGGCGGTACGAGCCGGACTGTCCCTGCCCGAAGCCCTTACCCAGTTGGGATATCGCGGGCCGGAGCCGTTGCGTGGGCCGTTCGTCAAGTTCGGTCGTGACTACCAGGCCAGCGGCCGGTTCGGCGACAGTCTCGACCTGCTCAAGCAGCGGCTGGCCGATCCGGTCGGCGACCGGGTCTGCGAGGCGCTGCGGATCGCCCGTGACGTCGGCGGCGGCGACCTCGGCCGAATGCTCCGCGCCCTGTCGGGCTTCCTCCGCGACGACGCCCGTACCCGCTCGGAGCTCGAGTCGCGGCAGGCCTGGACGGTCAACGGAGCTCGGCTGGCCGTCGCCGCGCCCTGGCTGGTCCTGATCCTGATGTCGTTCCAGTCCGAGACGATCCAGCGCTATCAGCGACCAGCGGGAGTCGCGATCCTGATCGGTGGTGCCGGACTCTGCGTGCTCGCCTACCGGCTCATGACGCGGCTGGGCCGGCTGCCGGTCGAACGACGGATCCTGTCGTGAGCCCGACGGTCGTCGGTTGCCTGATCGGGCTGGCATTCGGCGCCGGCCTCTGGATGGCGGTGCGCGCGCTGGTCCGGTCCCGAAGGCCGGCGCTGTCGGACCGGGTCGCGCCCTACCTGTTCGACCTGCCCGAGGCGCCGCGGATGCCGACCCAGCCGCGATCGACATCGGCGCCGGCCGCCGTGGGATGGGCGATCTTCGGTCCATCGCTACGCGGGCTGGCCCAGGGCGTCGAGAAGGCGCTCGGCGGCACGGCGAGCGTTCGCCGCCGACTGGATCGACTGGGGACGTCGCTGACCGCCGAGCAGTTCCGGGTCGAGCAGGTGCAGTGGGGCCTGGTCGGGTTCGCCGGCATCGCCGGTGTGGGGCTGCTGTGGTCCTTGCGATCGCCGGTGGCGCCGATTCCGCTGCTGTTCCTGTGCGGCGTCGCCTTCCTGCTCGGCGTGCTCGGGCGCGACTGGGAGCTGAGCCGCGCGCTCGGCAAGCGTGAGGAGCGGATGCTGACCGAGTTCCCCACGATCGCCGACCTGATGGCGCTGTCGGTCGCCGCCGGGGAGGGCCCGGTCGCGGCGCTGGAACGGGTGGTGACATCGAGCCGGGGCGAGTTGTCGGCCGAGTTGGGCCGGGTGCTTGGCGACGTACGTACCGGCACGCCGATCGGACTCGCGATGGATCGACTCGCCGCGCGAAGTGGCGTACCCATCGTCGCCCGGTTCGCCGAGGGACTGGCGGTGGCGCTCGACCGGGGCACTCCGCTGGTCGACGTGCTGCATGCGCAGGCCGCCGACGTACGTGAGGCGCAACGCCGGACCCTGATCGAGACCGGTGCCCGGAAGGAGGTGCTGATGATGGTCCCGGTTGTCAACTGCTACTATTCCGGCCATGTCTTCTTCCAACGTCGTCATCTACTCGCGGATCAGCGAGGACAAAGCCAAAGACGAGGCCGGCGTCGTCCGGCAGGAGAAGGCCTGCCGTCTGCTCGCCGAGGCCAAGGATTGGGACGTCGATCGCGTCTACCGCGACCCGTCCGTCTCCGCGCTGGACGAGACCAAGGTACGGCCCAAGTTTGAGCAGCTCGTCGCCGCCGTCGAGGCCGGCAACGTCGACAAGATCCTGGTGTGGCACCTCGACCGGCTCGCGATCCGCATGGCCGACCTCGCCCGGATCGTCGAGGGCGGCAGGGACCGCAACGTCGAAATCGCATCGGTACATGGTGTGTCGATCGACCTGGGCGATCCGACCGGTGTCGCCGTGGCGCAAATCCTGTCCTCGATCGCCGAGATGGAGCGGCGGCACAAGGGCAACCGGCAGGCGGCCGCGAATCGCCAGCGCGCCGAGCAGGGGCAGCCGGCGCCATGGTCGCGGCGCCCGTTCGGGTTTACCCGGTCCGCCGACGGTGTGTCGATCGTCGAGTCCGAAGCGCTCGAGATTCGCCGTGCCGCCGACCGCGTCCTCGACGGTGACACGCTCGCGGCGATCGTGCGCGACATGAACGACCGTGGGATCAAGACCTCCACCGGCGGCGCGTGGAACATACGCGGGCTAAGCAGGGTGCTGCTGTCGCCGCGGACCGCCGGGCGGGTGACGTACAACGGCGACGACATGGGAGCGGCCGACGGACTCGCGATCCTCGACCAGGACACCGCTGACCGCGTGCAGGCCGTCCTGCGTGATCCGCGGCGCCGTACGACGGTGTCGACCGAGGTGCGATACCTGCTGTCCGGGATCGCGATGTGCGGGGCGTGCGGCGAGAAGGTCGGCCAGCCGGTCTACGCCACGCCATACAAGGCGAAGGGACCCGGCAAGGAGTACATGATCTACCGGTGCCCGACCGCGCACCTCGGCCGCCGTCTCGACTACGTGGACGAGGTGGTCGAGAAGGTGATCGTCGCGCGGCTGGCACTGCCGGACGCTGCCGACCTGTTCACCGCGAATCAGTCCGTCGCTGGGATCCAGGCCGAGGCCGACGAGCTGCGCCGACGCCGGAACAGTCTGGCCGCGATGCTTGCCGACGGCATCCTCGATCCCGACGCCGTACGACAGCAGGCCCGCAAGCTCACCGACCGGATCGACGCCCTGTCGCGGCGGATCGACGCGGCTCTAGGGGACAGCCCCGTGGCCGAGCTCGCATCTGCCGACGACGTGGCCGCCGCCTGGGAGGACCTGCCGATTCTGACCAAGCGTGAGGTGATCCGCACGCTTCTGACCGTGACGATCGCCCCGGTCGGGAAGGGCGCACGGTTCGACCCGGAGTCGGTCCAAATCGAATGGCGGAGGTCGTGACGGTCGTCCAGTTCATCTGCACCTGTGGAGGGATGCACAAGCGCCCGAGGCGCGTCGGCCGCGGGAAACCCGTCGACGAGCGCCGATTTGCGATCTGGACGCGGCATATCTGGGTGACCTACGCCTACGAGGACGCGCAGTGGGGAGTCTCGTGGACCTGTCCTCGCTGCAAACGCGAGCTGCGCCGTAGTTCCTCGTGGCTTCGACACCGACTGGAATCCGGTGAATCCCCCATCGATATCTCGACGATGGATTAAGCTGCTCACTAGTCGGCCGGCGTCGGCTTCACTTACGACCGGGCAGCGCGTCTCGCAACGGGCGCGGAACTACTCCACTCCGGAGTCTGCCCGTGCCCAAAAAGCCCCGACGCAACGTAGATCCCCAGGTCGCCCACGAGCGCGCCATGAAAGCCGGTCAAGCCCGCACCGGCACCGACTACCACATCCGGAAGCTCGTCGACGCCGCTCCGCCGTTGACGGCCGAGCAGCGCGACCGGCTCGCAGCACTGCTGCGTTCCCCAGGTGACACCGATGCCGCCGGCCCCGCCTGATGACGACAGAGGGCGCCCCGCATGGGGAGCGCCCTCGGGGACGGCGGCCAGCGCGTCCGACACCGATAGCGTACGACAAGCTGCCGATCGGACACCCGATGCCGCACTCGTCGACCTGCTGCTCGAGCTCCGCCCCGACCTCCCGTTGCCGATAGCGGAAAGCCTCATCCGGGAAGCGCTCCATGGCACCGCCGACGCGATCCTCGACGTCGAGTGGGCCCACACCCGCCAGCGGCTCTATCCCGACGCCCTGGCCGCGGCCCACGCACGTCACACATTGCCGTATGCGGCGCGCAGGGGCCGCGAGATCGCCGACGCCCGCCGACCCCGTCCGGGTGACCACCACGGCCGCGTCGCCTGCCGATGCCTAGTCCACGCTTCGCAGCTCGAGGAGGTCGCCTGATGGCCGGCCCGGACGGACGCAACACGATCGACCTCGAGCCGGCAAACCCGACCAACCTTCTCGACGACCCGGACGAACGCGCCGCGTACCTCGCCGCGCTCGTCGCTGCAGACGTGCCCGACGCGAGCTCGCGATCGTGGCGGCCAGTCGATCTGGCCGCCGTCCTCGATGGAGGCTGGCAGTCGCCAGAGCCGACCGTGGGGCGACGTGACGACGGGATCGGCCTGTTCTACCCCGGCAAGTCACACACCGTCTCCTCAGAGACCGAGGCAGGGAAGACATGGTTCGCGCTGGCCGCAGTTCTCGACGAGATCAACGCCGGCCATCACGTCGTCTACCTCGACTTCGAGGACGACGAAGGAAGCATCGGCGGTCGCCTGGTCTACCTCGGCGCACACCGCGACACGATCCGCGACCGGTTCCACTACGTCCGGCCGGTCGACCCGATCGGCGTCGGCGCCAATCTCGACGACCTCCGGCATCTCCTCGCCACCTACACGCCCACGCTCGGCGTCGTCGACGGCATCACCGAAGCGATGGTCATGCACGGCCTCAACCCGCTCAAGAACGACGAGATCGCCAGGTTCGGCCGGATGCTGCCACGCCGCATCGCCGCCGCGGGAGCTGCCGCCGTCAGCCTCGACCACGTCACCAAAGACCGCGAGGGCCGAGGCCGCTACTCACTTGGCGGCGTTCATAAGCTCAACGGCCTCGACGGCGCCGCGTACGTCCTCGAGAACCGCAAGCCGTTCGGGATCGGCATCGTCGGCAAGTCGACCATCCGGCTCGCCAAAGACAGACCCGCCCAGCTCCGCAAACACGCCATAGCTGGGCGCGACGGAATGCATTGGTTCGGAGACCTAGAGCTCGACAGCAAAGGCGACGAGTTCGCCGAGATCTCGATCGGCTGCCCGACCCAGACCGACGATGGTGACGACTGGCGGCCGACCGTCTTGATGGGCCGCATCAGCGACGCACTGGCCAAGCACGGCCCGCTGTCACAGCGCCGGATCCGGGCTGCCGTCACGGGCAAGAACGACGCCATCTCGAAAGCGCTCGACTGCCTCATCCTCGATGGCCACGTGACCGAGAAGTCGCCCCACGAACTACTCAAGCCGTACCCGCCGGAGGTGGCCGAATGACGCCGTGCCCCCCGTGCCCCGACCGTGCCCCACCGTGCCCCAAGGCACGCAGGTCAGGGGCGGTGCGTGCCCCGTGCCCCAGTGCCCCCGTGCTTATAGGCACGGGCACGGGCACGCCCGACCCCCGTGCCCCCTGCTCGAAGGGCGGTGACGGCGCATGAGCAACCGAGTAAGCCGCCGACCACCCGCGCACGTCCGCCGATACGCCCGGTCATACGCATGCCTCGACTGCCCAGCCGATGTGGGCCGGCCGCGACAAGACCGACACGGCGTCTGGCATCTACCCATCCGCCACGAACCGAGCTGCCCGATCCTCGCCGGCACCGTCCACGGCCCCGTCGCCTACCTATCGCTGGAGCCCACACGATGACCACCTGCTGCCCCACATGCGGCTGGCCACTCAGCGTCGGCTCATCCCACGTCGACTGCGAGGAACTGGCCCGATGACCAGCCATCACGAATCCGGACATCCGTCAAAAATTAGACATTCAGGGGGGAGACCAATCGCCGGGGTGATGGTCCGTCCGTGTACGGCTACTGAAACGAATCCGAAAACCCGCCAGGGAGGATCCCGATGACGAAGGCAATCCCGAAGCCGCCGGCCGAGCTGAAGCGCTCCGGACGTGCCTTGTGGCGCTCGGTGCAGACCGACTACGAGCTCGAGCAGCACGAGCGCGGGCTGTTGCTCGAGATGTGCCGCACTGTCGACACGCTCGATCGGCTCTCGGCCCTCGTCACCGCCGAAGGCGAGATGATCCACGACCGGTTCGGTGAGCTAAGGGTTCATCCGGCGCTGGTCGAGGCCCGTCAGTTGCGGATCGCGTACGCCCGGTTGTCGGCGGCGCTTCGGCTGCCTGCCGGCGATCAGGAGGGTGAGGACAAGGCGTCGGGTCGTCGACCGCAGCGTCGGGCCGGTGCCAGGGGCGTCTATGGGATCCATGGGAGCGCGTCGTGAAGGCGCGGCAGCGCGGCCGTGAGCCGATGCCGGCACTGGTGGCGCAGGTGGTCGAGTGGTGGGGGCGCCGTCACCGCGACGGTGTGCCTCGGGGGCATCGGTGTCCGTGGTGTCACATGGTCGAGCTCCACCTGGGGCGATTGCCGTCCGCTGAGGATGAGGTCGAGGCGGCGCGGGTGATGGCCGCGTTTGACCGTGAGGCCGCCGCGCGCCGACGGCGGCGGGGTCGGGAGCGGGTGCGGTGATGGACCGGCTGTGGCGGCGGGTCCGCCGTGTGGTCTGCCGGCATCGGGCCGAGGTGGCGGCGACCGTGCCGGATAGCCCGGTTGTCGCGCTGTCCTGCCGTGGGTGCGGACGCGTCCGGGAGGTGCCGAGTCCGGAGTGCCGGCACCGTCGTATCGCCGCGTCGATCCCCGGTTCGGAACCTGGGGTGGTCGAGCTCACGTGTGTCGACTGCGGCGCCGTCTGGATGGTGCCGTTGGTCGGCGGGCTGCCGGTGTGGGTGCCCGACGGTGCGGCTCTGATTGACGCCGACACGCTCTGCCTGCTGCAGGCCTCGAACCTCGTCGAACGTGCCTTCGCCGATTTGAGCTCGCCATGGTGAGCCCGCGAAGCGCTGCGGTGGCGCTGACGGCGATGAGGACGGCACGCGACCGGTATTGGAAGCGCTACGGGGACGCGTCGCCGCTGCCTCCGCCGTTTCAGGCGGCGTGGGCGGAGCTGTACGCGGTTGCCTTTGGCGGCGACGCGGCCGGTGGGCAGGAGGCTATGCCGTCACGGCCTGAGGAGATCGGTGTAGCTGAGGCGGCCAAGCGGTTGGGCGTGACGCCGCGGGCGGTCCGGGCGCGGTTGGCGGCTGGCACGTTGTCGGGCAGGAAGCTCGGCCGGCAATGGATCATTTCGTGGCGAGATCCCGGGGAGATGGCAGCGACGTCGCGGCCTGTAGGTGCGAGGGACGTGGCCTGATCGCGTGGCTGGCTACATCTCTCCGGCCGCGCCGCCGGCAAGCATCGTCGCGACGTCGGTGGGTTGTTGGCCGGCCTGGCCGGCGAACTCGACGACCAGGGCCACGGCGAGGTTGAACGAGCTCCGAAACGCCGTGGGGAGGTCGTAGGCGCTGGACGCTTCCGGCTTCGGCCGCCCGCCGGTGCCGTGTACGAACTTCATCTGGTCGATGGTCGTCGCCCACATGGGGGTCGCGGCGTCGTCGGCCGGGACCTGCTCGTCGCGTTCGGGTAGTTGGTCGAGTACCTCGTCGAAGCTCTGGCCGCGTACGTTGGCGAGCATGCCGGTCACGGCGTCGGCGAGCAGAAAGTTGCCGTCGGTGAGGTCGACGACCTCGGCATCGTTCGGGACCAGGCCGCCGCCGTCGGTGGCGAAGTAGGTGCGCAGGAATGTGGCGGACAGGTTGACCTTGCGGGCATGGTCGGGCGTCATGGCGGCCACGATGCTCGCGCCGCACTCGCATCGTCAACGCGGGGAGCCAAGGTTCTCATGCTCAGCCGGCGTCCTGGCGATGCGTGGATTCAGACTGGCTTGGACAGGATCGTGGCGCGAGCGGCGAAGCTGACGCCCGAGCAGCGCTCCGAGATCGCAGGAAGGCGGCGGCGACACGCTGGGCGTAGAGAAGAGACTAGTGTGAGAATCGTGCTTATAATAGAAGCATGATTCCCACACCCACCGAAGTACTCCCCCTGGTGGAGTGCGCTGTGCCCGACCTGACGGCGGCACTCGTCAAGGGCACCGCGTTCGCGGATGGTCTACAGCCGGATCGAGAGGTGCGCGACCCCTGGTACTGGTCGCACTCGGCGAGGTGGCGAGCCCGACGCTACTTGGCGTTGGTGACGAAAAACGGATGGGGCCTGGCGGAGAAGGCTGCGAACTCAGCGATACATCTTCACTTTGATGGCATTCACTCCGCACGGGTTTTGAAGTCTATGAACGGAACGACGCCGCACGCGGGCCCCAATAACGCACGGCAGAGAGCCTGGAACTTCCCGGATCAGTTGCGCATCGGCAACGGCCAGATCCCGTGGCCCATTCGCCTCATCTTCGATTGGCGTCCAACCGAGGACGGGCCAATCGTCCATGTGGGGCTGACCAAGGGAGCAGGCGACTATCTGAATGGTGCTGAGCTTCATTGGCGCGTGGCAGTCACGGGCGACGCAGATACCGATCTCACTGGTCTAGCCTTCGACCCGAGTGACCCGTCGGCCCCGGTGGCCGTGACTCTGAAGATCGACCACGAAGAGTTGGACGGCGGCGCGCAATGATTGGGGATCGTGTTCGACACGCTCGTCTATACCACGGGTGGACACAGCAACAGCTCGCCGATCTCAGTGGCGTGTCGCAGTCGGCCATCTACCAAATCGAGACGACGGGCCATGTGGCTGACGAGACCTTGCAGGCAATTGCGGATGCCACCGATTTCGCACGATGGTGGTTCGACCTTGGCCCGCTACCCGATCTTCCAGACGGCAGCCTGCGCTACCGAAAGCGAGCCACCGCGACCAAGCGCGACGCGCAGCGCGTCCGCGCCTACGCACGCCACACGGTCGAGGCCGTTGAGCGGATCAGTGAGCCCGTCAACCTCCCTCCTGTGCGAATCAAGGCCGCTAACGACGGAAACGAGCCGCTTTCGCTCGACGAAGTTGAACGGTGGGCCGCCTGCGCGAGGCATTGGATGGGCGTTGGTAGTGGGGACCCGATCCGAAATCTGACGAACGCGGCTGAACGCTCGGGGATATTCGTCATCGGCTTCGCGCATGAGTTGGAAAGACATGATGCCGTTTCATTCTGGCCGGACTACCCGTCGGGCAGACCATACGTCTTCTTCAGTCGTGGTCACGCCGGCGACCGCCAGCGATTCAGCATCGCCCATGAGATCGGTCATCTGTGCCTGCACCAAACCCGCATTGTCGATGACAAGGTCGCTGAGGACGAGGCCAATGCCTTCGCAGGAGCACTCCTGATGCCCCGCCAGGCTGCGATCGAGGACATGGCCGACGGGGTTATCACGTTGCGTACGCTTGCCTACGCCAAGGCACGCTGGGGCCTCTCCATTCGTGCGTTGATTCGCCGGGCGCTCGATCTGAAACTCATTGATGTCGACCGGCGTACTTCGCTTGAAAAGCAATACTCATCGCGGGGATGGAAGCGACAAGAGCCCGTGAATGTTGCTGAGGAGCAGCCCACTCTGATGCGCAAGCTGATGGAGGCTGCATTAGGAGCGGCATCAGCTCGGCAGGTTGTCAAATCGCTCGGCTTGCCCGCGATGTCGAGCCGCGAACTCGTTGCCTAAGCCTTTGACCATGCCTGAACGGGGTCCGCCGCGCGGATCGCCTCGAGTTCGCGAGAGAGATGATCGAGCACTCCGACGAGTTGGCGGCGCGAGCGGAGCGCCAGTCCGACGAGCTGGCTGCCGCCCGACTGGAAGGCCAGGCCCAGGCTGGCGGGAGGCCGCGGCCAGGTTGCGAACGCGCCGGACCTGACCTCAGCGGAAGTGGGCTAGCTGATCTGCCCCGGAACACCGAGTCGGGCAAGCCGATGCTCTGCCTTGGCGATCAGCCGATTGGCGGCGCTCCAATTCTCTCGGATCCCCGGAAGCGCATCGGTGTCGATGTCGCAGTAGAGGTCGTCGATGCACTCCGACCAGTCGTTATTGGCTCGGATGTAACGGTTGAACGCGTCCTCCAGTTGCGCTGCCACGGCCAGACAATCGGGGTCCAGCTGGCCAACCGGGATCGCGTCGTACGCGATCGACACGTCTCCGAGGGCGGTGTTGTAGTCCGGCTGCGTCATGCCGATGTCGAGCCGCGAGTCGATCCCTTTGAGCTCGCGCAGCAACGATCCGATCTGGCGCTGGCACTTCGCCTGGGCCTCCTGCGCCTCGGCCTTGGCTTCGGCCTCGGCCTGTAGCTCCTCCAGCGCTCCGCCCGAGTCCGATGACTCCGGCTCATCCGAGCTCGAGGAGCCGCCGCCGCACCCGCCCAACACCAGGACCACCCCGGCGGCCGCGGCCGCCACCATCCGATTCATGAGGCGAGTGAACGCCCAGACCGGGGTCAAACGGCATGGGCCGGACGGCCTCACCCGCGCGCCGAAAGTCCCCCAGTTCAGGCACCGGCCGGACAGGAGACAGCCCCGGTCGGTCAGTCCTTCCACTGGGGCATGCGTCACATTGTCCGAAGGGACCCCAGCGTTACATGAGAGCTGCCATCCCAAGCTCCGAAACGGCGGTCGGGCGGGGCCTGCGGCCCTAGCCGGATTGTCCGGTTGCGTATGCACTGGTGAATGTGGTCCCGGGATCCGTGACTGACGACCGCAGGCTTCCGAGGCCGCCGCCCGCGCATGAGACGACCTAGGTTTGCCGGGCCTGCATCGCGGGAACCTAGGACACGACCCTCCGGCTGCGTTGGCGCGACGCCCGGAGGACCTGGCCCCTCCCGGGTATTGGGGGCGAAAGGCCCCCGGCGTTGGCGCGCCGGGGCCGCTTATTGGCTGTCGCGCACCGCCGTCAGGACATGAGACAGCCCCCGGCGGGGACTGGGGTGGTCTCACCGGAGGCTGTGTCCCAAGGCTTGTTCGGTGCCGGCGCCCCGCTGGACCTAGAGTGCTCGTCACACTGCGAGACGCCGACCCCTCCGTATTGTGCTCGGACTGAGGGGCCAGTCAACCCTCACCGACGTCTACCGCTGGGGCGCCGTTCGTCGTAAGCATCGCCCGAGCGGTTCGGCGTTACCAAGCGCAATAGGAACGACCCCCGGCTGTAGCGGGGGGCCAAACAACCGGGAGTCCCACTCTCATACCGCTTCTGGGAAGCCGAAGTGTTACTCAGCGGCGCTCCCGAACCGCCACGACAGGCCACGCATGAGGCGGAACGACCCGCCGCCACGCGTTGCCGTTGACGGCAAGACGGTTGGCGTGAATCCGGCTGAGCTGTCACCGTCCTCTCAGTGCTGATGAGGAGGCGAGGCCGGCATGGCTGCAACGACTATCGACGAGATCAGGCGGGCGTTCTGCTCCACGCCGTCCGGTCGAGGGATGTACGTCGAGCAGATCGAGGTGGACCCGCTGCAGCTGATCGCTGCGGAGCCGGGCAGTGAATCCCGCTACAGGGTGCCGGTGTCGGCCAACTCGGGTGGGATCTCCTTCGGCGAGCCGGTGCCGGTCGTCCTGGTGTATGAGGACTCCACGCCGGCGGAGGTTGCTGCATCTGCGTTGACGACGGTGCGGTTCGAGCGGTGGGCGACGTCACCGATGCCGGTAGGGCCGGCCGCGACATCGTCCGGCCCCAGGGCGCCGACGATGACACCGGACGATGCTGTCCGGACCGGTCGGATCACGCAGGCCAGCTTCGCGGGCTGGCAGCAGCGGTTCGCGGCCGATCCAGCCGGCGTGGGAGAGGTCCTCGCCAGCCTGTATCCGGTGCTGGCCGACGACCCGGAAGCCGAGGTCGCCGCAGTGCAGAAGAATTCGAGAGCCGGGACGGGCGACGACCTCGACGCCGAGTTCGACGCCGAATACGCGCATCTGTTCCCACGGACTGCCGAGCAGGTCGACCGGCGTCTGCGTGTCGAGGCCGCGGCCTGGGATCGCGAAATCGCCGCCCAGGAGCAGCTTGCCGCCCAGACCGAACTGACCGACGACGAGATCCGCCGGCTGTTCGGCGAGTAAGGGTTTGGGGCGGTCGCGGCGTGAACGGCTCCTTGGTCCATCCCGGAGCCGAAGCGCGCCCAGAATGGCAATCCTTTCGTTGCCAGGTGTGGCTGCGTCGCAACCGCTCCGACACTGATGATGGCAGCGCGATCACTGTTGTCAGACTGTGCGGTCGACTCCCCGATCAATTGCTTCCACCTCAGCAACGAACAACTCCGTGAGCTCTTCGACAGTCAGGTCCGTATCGACCTTGATCGTGGCCGATGGCGGGCCCGCGCCACGTTCGCTCTGGTTTTCGAGGACTGCCTCAAGATCTTGGACACTAACGGCACCCAGCCCGTCCGACCGAGCCTCGGAAACCTTCATCTGCGGCCGTGCCATATCGTTGCGCTCCATTCTCAGCAGACGCCATACCGGCGCGCCCTCGGAGTCAAGCATTGCGCACACATTTGCAACCGAAGATCGGATGCCCCCCTCGGCATCGACTGTCTCGGTCTCTACCGACACCGTCCCTAGCTGGACGGCCGGACACTGGCTCGAGGACGGCTCGCTGGTCTGGACAAGCAACCTCCGGTCACCGAGCGTCAACATCCAGGATCCTCGATCGCGATTCGGCTGAACCATCGGCGCCTCTGGACTCACAAACTCAGTGAGCCGCTGCCAGAATTCGTCAAAATGGAGGACCGCCGTTTCGGCGGCGTTTTGTCGCGTGGTGACCTGCGCCCGAAAGTCCTCTCACTTCCTTTCTCGCTCGCCAGCAGCCGCAGCGATACCGCGTATTGCGCCTCCCAGCTCCGGCGTCGGTCTGGCGGCGGGGCGGGGCGTCGACGGCATTGCGTTCCGAATCTCAACTTGCAGGCGCCGGCGCTCGGCCACGTCGCTGGGGAGCCGCATCTGGACCCGACGTTCGTCACGCCAAGTGACCGCCCATCTCAAGGTGGCCGGGTCCCGCATCTGCCACGAGACGTAGTAGCGAAGGTCGTCCTCACCGACGAGTACTCCGGTGGCGACCAATCGGGCGCTGGGCAGGTCGTTCCAGATCAGCTTCTTCGTGATCAAGCTGTCAGGAGTCCAGTCTGGGTCACCACCGGAGAGCAGGTGCAGTTGCGGCTCCAGGTATGCGTCGCCGCCATCGGTCAGGCTCGTCGGACCAGGCCATACGTCGCGGCAGCCGTCTAACAAATCGTGGACCGCACCGTCAACGACCTTGCCGAGTCCTCCCAGCTCTCGTGCTCTCACGCTGAAGAACTCGTCGTGGACCGAGGCAATGTTCACCCGTGAGACGCGGGTTATGGGCCGAGGTGTTGACCCCGGCGGATAGAGATCGAGCCAGGTCCGCAGCTCGTCGCGGATGGTCGCCATGGTCGGTCGGCTGGTCGGCCGGGTTTGTGTGGCCAGCTCAAGCAGCCGCGCCAGGTGTTCGGTCGGTTCGCCGCCGAACTTGGTCAGATCGACTTCGCTGAGTCGGATCAGCAGCGGTCCCTGCGGGGGATAGGTCTGGCTTGCAGCGACGGCCCAAAGGCTCTTGGCCAACGAGAACACGTCGGCCGGAAACGGGTTGGTGCCGGGCTTCCAATCCAACGTCTCGGGTGCGGCGAAGTTGGCCGGTCCGACCTTGCCGCCGTCCATGGTGAGGTTCTTGTAGAGGTGCCCGGTGGCGAGCCCGAAGTCACCAAGTACCGCACGGTCGCGGACGTAGAAAAGATTCGGAGGCTTGATGTCGCGATGGGCGATGCCTTCGCCGAATTCCGCGGCCTCGACGAGGGTGGCCGCGAGGTCGGCGAAGGCGGAGACGACTGTCCGGAAATCCGGCTCAGCACCGAGCTGATCGACTAGACCTACAGCCCGCTCGGTCACCATCCAGGTCGGCTCCGATCCTGGATCCCGATCGACGACCTGGAGCACCCCGGGAAGATGCTGCAGCTTCCCCATCACCTGGACCTCGTACACAAACCGTTCCGGCCACGGCTCACGAATTCCTCGCGCTGTCTTGATCACGCCAGCGACACCAGCGCTGTTCTCGACGGCCCAAACGTCACGGCCCAACTTGCCCCCGTTGACTAGCGCCCAGTCGGCGACCTTTGACCCATCCTTGAGGGCGGGGCGGCGGAAAGCGGACATGCGCAGCATCCTGTCATGCCGAGCGGAGAAGGGATCCGAGTGCTCTCGTCGGCAAATCGCCGATCACGGCCACGGGTGGGTCGCTCCGCCGAAGAGGGCCGACGAGGCGATCTATGGCAGGGTACCTGCCATGGTCGATGCAACGGCTGTGGCTTCGCTGGCGGGCGCGTTGGGCATCGGGAGCGTCGTCGGCCTATGTTGCGACTGGCGGACAACGACGTCAGACACGTGCAGGGGTACTCAAAGCGGCTCAGTCATACGGAGAAAGCCAGGTGGGTTGGTCCCGAGCCGCATGATCCGCCGTTTGCGGTGGCCGTACGTGACCTTCAGGTAGCGTTCCTCGAGGGGGCCATTGTCCATTACAAGGGCCTGGCCTATGCGGCATTTTGGGCCAGCGATGGGCGGCGCGTTCTGTGTCCTGACGGGACAGGCAGGCCGGCGGGGGTTAGATCGAACCCTAAAGCCATTTCCTGTTCCAATTCGACGGGGCTCGGCTCTAGAAGGGTGGGGGTTCGCTCCCGCTCGCAGCGGATTTCTCATGCTGAGGTGGCGATGGGTTCTGTTCGCGATAGATCCTGTTCGCATCAGCCGCGGACACGAGGTCCGTCGTCATCACCAATGTGAACTCTCCGAGGTCCAGAAACCGCTGTGCGTTCTCGTTGGCAGAGAGTTCAGGTGTGAACAGAGGCTCGTCATCGTCATAGATGAAGTCGAGGTTTGACCGGAGAACGGCGACGTCGGCCGGTGTTCCGCTCGTCGTAACGAGCAGAACGCTCTCCTGGGTTACAAGTACTTCAACTGAAGTCAGGTCCTTGCGGAAAATCGCGCCGTAGGTTTCCTGCAGTTCCGGAAGTATCTCCACTCGTCCCTGTGCCCGAAACGGCTCGACGCGATATGGACCCGCCTCCTTTATCAGCGCGGCGATGGCAACCTTGGGCGTCACGTAGAAGAACTCGCGTCGGCTGTTGACCCGACTCTCCGCGAAATGGTTATGCAAAGCTGACTCAACATAGTCCGGATCCGAGACATACTCGTCCCATAGCGCCACCAGCGGAACCGCGCGGCCAGTGCCATAAAGTTTACTGACTCGCCTCTCAGTGGAGCGGCGGGTTAGGCCGATCTTGACCATGCCTGGAGACATGGGCTCGAGCAGGACATAGACATGTCCGGGCACGCCCACGGGACCGTCCCTTCGATCTTCGAACTCACTACTCACATCGTCGCAGAAAGGTGCGACCCGATCGCCGTTGTCCTCGACCTGGTGGATCCTAGGCGACGAGGGTCACTCAGACATGCTCCGAAGCTTCCCTCGCCTGAGGATGGGCCCCAGACGGCGCAGAGCGGATCCTCCGAACGTCTCGACCTTCGAGGGACCTTCGACCCCCGTCAGCCCCGTCCGGGCCGGTGGGAGACTACCCGCCATGAAATCGGGTGACGTCCTAACGAACGTTGGCCATCTCCTCGAGTTGGTCGGCCTGGGCTTCGCAGCGTTCGGCATGTGGCGCAGTTGGAATGTGAACGCGCAGGGTGCTGTCTTCTGGCCCGCTTGGATACGGGGTGCCTACTTCTGGGTGGCGCGGCTGTGGGGCCAGACTCCCCGACCGATCGAGATCAAAGTCGATAGCGCCGTCCACGCCATGACGGCGAGTGCCGTAGCTCTCGCGACCGGTCGAGTGGCTGGAGCAGCCGTGGACGAGCGCCTAGACATCCTCGAGACCGAGGTCGATCAACTCAAGGCGACCATGCAGCGACTAGCCGGGCGGCAGGAGGATCACGAACGGGCGCTCGATGCGGCGGTGGAGTCGCTGCGCTGCGAGATCGCCGACGCCCAGCAGACCACCGAGCGGAAACTGTCGCTACAGACCGTTACCGACCTACGGCCCGCCGCCGGCGGTGTCGCGCTCGCCGCATTCGGTCTACTGCTGCAGTGGCTCGGCAGCTGGTGATCGGTCCGCGTCCTGTTGCGGCACACTTGGGGCGCGTGAGCATCATGGTGCCGATCATCACCGCCATCACCGCACTCGCCGGAGGAGCCCTCGGCGCGTGGTGGAAAACCAAGGATCTGAACACCCAGATCGCAGCCGAGGCTGATAGAGCCATTTGGCGGATCGCCCACGAACGCCAGTTGAGCCGTATCGAACGGCTCTACCCCGCCAAACACGAGTGGTACACCCAGTATCACGTGGCCGCCGACCGGCTCATCCACGCGATGGGGGACCTGAAAGCCAAAGAACGGTACGACGGGGGAGACCCAGGCGGCTACACCATCGGCAAGACCGAGGACGAGTTGCTGGCCGAAGTCATGACGGCAGCCGGCCAATTAGAGGACGCCGCGCAGCACCTCGACCTGATCGCACCAGAGGAGATGGTGACGAGGGTCAACGTAGTGTCTCGGGAGATCGTGCCAGCGATCACCAGCTCTGGGATCCCGAAAGAACTGCACATGCCGATACACGAGATCCGCAAGATGATGCGTAACGACCTGGGAGCCGACCGGTAGCTACGCGGCATGGGAACGGCCCCGAAACAACCCCCGGAGGGGTCCGCCGATCTCACCGGGGGCTGCGGGGTCCCTCGTTTGCTCCCTCGGGTCGCTGGCACTACTCAGCGACGAAGCCGGCCGCCGGACATGGCCGACCCCCGGTCGGTCTCGGGTCCAACCGGGGGTCTTTGGCTGTTACATCGCACGCAGTAGCCGAAACCTTACTCAGCGGCGCCGACCAATTAGGAACCACTCTCGCTGCCGCCCACGCCCATCTCCGTCCGGAGCACGTGGCGGAGAGCCCGCGCCTTGTGCCAAATCTCGACGGCTTGTCGGCGAAACGCTCCCGCCGCGTCAGGTTCGAAGACGTCTTCACCTGACTGATGCCATGCGGAGAAGAAGGGGATTGCCTCAAGCGACAGATCCCTCACGCCATTCACTACTCGGGCGGAGGCGAACGCCTGGGTCTGGGCATATACCCCTTCATCAAGCATGGGCGACGGCGGATCTGGTACAGAGTCAGAGTCGTAGTCCGCCCACTCTCCCTCGCCATAAGAACGTGCCCAGCGGCGCCAGCCTTCGCACCACGCCATGATCTGAACATAAGCCTCCGTCCTCTGAGACCAGATTCTGTCGTCGTGCGCCTTGCGCCGTTCGAAGACCTGGGTGATGACAACGCCCCCAAGAGCGGCGAGCGCACCAATTAGTGAGGCGACCAAAGAGCCCCAAGCGACCGAATCCATGGCCACATGCTCCCTTGAATGAGCGGCAGAAGTCAGTCCTCGAGGTCATCGCTGAGCTCATCGAGCTCGCCTGGTGCCAAACCGGCTGCCGGCCACTTTCGACCTGTACGAGCAGGCGACAGGGCTGGCAAGGAAGACATGGCGACGAGGGCACAGGCGAACCATGCTGCCTGGATGGAAGTGTCGCGGGTGCTTCGGATGGATCCCAGAGCATGAAGATCCCCGGAGGCTCTGGCAGCTCGCCGGCAGATGCCTCACCATGGGCGTTAGGAGGCTGTCGCGCTGACACACACACCCGGCAGCGTCCGCGACTGGTGGCAGGGTCGCGGCCCCAAAGTGAGCAGGCGCGCCCCGACCCACCGGCGCCACCAGTAGCAGCGTCCCTCGGTGCGGATCTGGACCCCCGGGGGACGCTGTGTGTGCTCGGCGCCGACGACGGTGACGAAATCGTCCCCCGGAGGAAACCGGACGCTCCGAGGGGACCTGAGGCGGGTTTCCGGACTGCGTGCGCCGGCTGCCGCTGTCGTGTTGGTGATGTACCCCACCGGCTCAATCTCTAACGGCGACCGCGGCGGCTCGCCATGAGGCAGCCCCCGGTGGGGAACTACGGCGGTGGTGCACACTGGGGGCCGCGTCCAAAGGACTTGCTCCGGCGCCGGCGCCCCGCGACCCCAAGACATTGCGAGGCGCCGGCCCTTCTGGTGGTGTGCCCGCCGGCAGCGCCGTCAAACCTTGCTGACGCCGAGCGGAACAACGGCCGGATATGAGGCAGCCCCCGGTGTTGGGAGTCACCGGGGGCTGCGTTGTCCCTCGTTTTGCTCCCTCGTATCGCTCACATTACTCAGCGGCGGCAGAACAGGGACGACCCCCGGCTGTAACGGGGGGAAAACAACCGGGAGTCCCACTCTCATACCGCTTCTGGGAAGCCGAAGTGTTGCTCAGCGGCGCTCCCGAACCGCCACGACAAGCCACGCATGAGCCGAAACGTCCCGCCACCATGCGAGTTGAGCCGCAACCTACGGCCGATCCGCCGCGACAACGATGCCCCGGACTTGCTGACGTGGGCGTCGGTGTCGTCGTCGACCCGCACCCGGCGCCGCCAGATCAGACCCATCAGTCGTCCCCCTCGTCGTCGCGCAACAGCGTGGCGAGTGGATCTGGTCGCCCGAGCGCCCGCGCCACGTACCCTCGCGCTAGCAAGAGGATGAGCACATGCAGATCATCGGTCGTGATCTCCTCGCCATGGTCTGCGGCGGTCTGCTCCCACGACGCCAAGGTGCTGAGAGCGTCACTATCACCCTCGCCAGCGATATGGCCTGGTGCCGAGAAGCTCCCGCTCTCCATCGCCCCACGCTCGTCGCGGAAGTCCTCGACTAGTTGCCGGGCCATCTCCTCGATGTTTGGCACCCAGTTCCGGCGCGGTCCGATTCCCGTCATGACCTGCCCTCACTCCTGTCCTCGTCGCCGCGCATCTGCTGGATCCGCACCCACGCCAGCGCGGTCGCAGCGGCGCTCTGCGCAGTATCCAGCGCGGCCCGTACGTCGTCGAGCGAGCCCGCCACGTAGGTCAGGACATCGCCGGGCTGTTCGGGCGGCACAGGCCCGTCCAGCCGCTCGCCGGTCACGACGCGCCGCCCGGATCCAATGGCCACGGCTCATCAGTCGCGGGGAGGCCAAGATGCATCCGAAGGTTGGCTTCCTCGAGCGCGAGCTCGCCGGGCGTCGTAGGCCGCTCGTGGAAGGTTGGTCCCGGCGGCACGCCGAGCTGTTGCCGCAGCCTCGCCTCGATGGCGTGTAGCCGCCGGATTTCGGCGAGCGTCTCCGGGCTGGCTGGCCGACCCCGGTCAGGATTGGGGGATGATTCACTCACGGTCGGAACCTCGTTTCCGGTCGAGGCCCGGTCGTGAGGTGCGCTCTTGCGGCCGGGCCGCTTGCTATTGAACTAGGCAATCGTGACAACCATGGTCCCGGTGGTCTTCCTGATCCTGCCGATCACCATCGTCTTCGCCTTCTACCCCGGCTGGGTGGGACTCAACCTGACGACACCATGAGGAGACGAGGCGAGGACATGGAGAGTCGAGTGTCGGGGGCGCTGTCGGTGTGGGCGCTGACCGTGCGGACCCGGTTGGCCGGCCGATGGCGACGCGACGAGCGCGGCGACGTGCCGGGCTGGGTGATGATCGTCGTGATGACGGCCGGGATCGTCGGCGTGTTGTGGGTCGCCGCCGAGGATCAGCTCAAGGACATGCTTGACAGCGCACTGAGCTCGGTCGCCGGCGACTGATGTCACGGCGCCGGCGCGACGAGTCGGCCGCGGCGGTGGTCGACTTCGTCCTGGTCATGGTGGTGCTGGTGCCCTTGGTGCTCGGCACCATCCAGATCGGGCTGGTCCTGCATGTACGCAACACGCTGACAGCGGCGGCTTCTGACGGAGCCCGCTACGGCGCGTCCCTCGACCAGAGTCCGGGGGACGGGGCGCAACGCGCTCGCGACCTGATCGACGAGGCGATCGCCGGTGGCTACGCCGAGGACATCACCGCCGAGGCCACCGAGGTGGACGGCCTGGCGGGTGTCGAGGTACAAGTGCATGCCGAGGTGCCCGCGCTCGGTCTGTTCGGTCCGGCTGTTTCCCTCGACGTCGAGGGCCACGCCGTGGACGAGGTCCTGCCGTGACGATGTGGCGCCGGCTCCGGCAGCAGCGTGACGAGTCCGGCACGGCCGTGATCGAGTTCGTCTGGTTCGGGCTGCTGTTGCTGGTGCCGCTGGTCTACATCCTGCTGACGGTGTTCGACGCCCAGCGCGGTGCGTTCGGAGCCAGCTCCGCGAGCCGGGCCGCCGGACGGGCCTTCGTACTCGCGCCGGACCAGGCAACCGCACACGACCGGGCCGAGCTGGCGTACCTCGTGGCGCTCACCGACCAGGGCATCGATCCGCACAACGCCGAGCTGGTGATCAGCTGCGAGCCGCGTCCCGAGCAGTGCCTGACCGCCGGCTCGATGATCACGGTCGAGGTGGTCGTGCAGCAGCCGCTGCCGCTGGTCCCTTCGGCACTGGGCGACAGCGCACCGAGCGTCCGGCTGTCGAGCACCCATGTCGAGCCCTACGGCACCTTCCGCGAGGACCGGCCGTGACGCGTCGAGACGCCGAACGCGGCCAGGTGACCGTGATGATCATCGGCTTCTTCCTGGTCGTCGGTCTGCTCACCGTCGTGGTCGTCGACGCGTCGGCGGCATACCTGCGCAACCAGTCGCTCAACTCCCTCGCCGACGGCGCGGCACTCGCGGCGGTCGACGGGATCGAGGGGGAGCAGGTTTACGGCGGCGACCTCGATGATCGGGCCGAGATCGATCCGGCGCTGGCCGAGCAGTACGTCGAGCAGTACCTCGACGACATCGGTGCCCACGACGACTATCCCGCGCTCGTCTGGGACGTCCACCTGGTCGGCGCGCGCGCCGTCGTCGAGATCTCGGCGCCACTGACCCTGCCGTTCAGCCCGCCCGGTTGGGACGACTCGACCATCGTCACCGGCGAGGCGTCCGCGGTCGTCCCGGTCACCTGAGAAGGCGCAGCCGGACGCTAAGCCTCGGCCTTGAGCACCCGCTCGAGCGCGCGAGCCACTGCGTCGGCGTCCGGTCCGAGGTGCCGGGTGAAGTGGCGTTCGATGCCACGGACATAGATCGGAGCCGCCCGGCGGAACCGCCGCCGTCCCTCAGCGGTCAGCGCTACGAGGGTGGAGCGGCCGTCGTCCGGGTGGGGGAGTCGCTCGACCAGCCCGGCCGCGGCGAGCTCGTCGACCACACGCGTGGCCCGAGTACGGCTCACCACCGCCAGCTCGCCGAGCTCACCCATCGTGAGCCGACGGTCCGGCGCCCCGTTGAGCTCGAGGAGCACGTCGTACCAGGTCAGCGGAAGGCCGCACCGATCGCGCAGCTCCCGGTCGAGTTGCGGCACGACGCGAGCGTGGACCCGCAGGAGCGCCGCCCAGGCAGCCGTGTCGGTCATGACTTCGACGGTACGGGAATATCCGTGCGGCCGCACACATTGGCAAGTTATGTGCGCCCGCACGTATTCGACTGATAGGAGATCGACATGACCACACTGCTTCACGTCTCGGCGTCACCGCGCGGCGAGGAGTCGGAGTCGTTGGCACTCGCCGAGCGGTATCTCGCCGGCTACCTCCAGTCCGATCCGGCCGCCGAGGTCGAGCACTGGAACCTGTGGGACGGGACCTTGCCGGCCTTCGGCCCCGATGCCGTCGCGGCCAAGATGGCGGTGTTCGGCGGCGCCGATCCGGAGGGCGAAGCCGCCACCGCATGGCGCACGGCGCACCGGACGTTCGAGCGGCTCGCCGCGGCCGACCGCTATCTGTTCTCGGTGCCGACCTGGAATCACACCGTGCCGTACATCCTGAAGCAGCTCATCGATGTGGTGAGCCAGCCGGGCATGGTGTTCTCGTTCGACCCGGACGCGGGGTACACCGGACTCCTCCAGGGCCGGCAGGCCACGGTGCTCTACGCCGGTGCGGTGTGGGGACCGGAGCGTGACGAGCGGTTCGGCGTCGACTTCGCGGCGCCGTACTTCGAGTACTGGCTGCGCTGGGTCGGCATCAGCGACATCTCGACGGTCAGCTTCCGGCCGAACCTGGCGACGGCCGACGCTGACACCGCACGCGTGGCCGCTCATGCCGAGTCGTACGGACTCGGTCGCGACCTCGCGCTGGCGGCTGCGGCCTGACCCCCTGCCGTACGCTGTCCGGTGTGACCGATGTGGATATCGACGCCCAGCTCAAAGAGCTCGACGCCACCCTCTCGACGATCGAGGGTGTGCTCGACCTCGACGGCATGCGGGCCGAGATCGCCACCCTCCAGGAGGAGGTCGCAGCGCCCGACCTGTGGGACGACCAGGCCAACGCGCAGCGGGTGACCGGACGGCTGTCGGCATTGCAGGGCGAGCTCGAGCGGGTGACTGGACTGCGGTCGCGGCTCGACGACCTGGGCGTGCTGTTCGAGCTGGCCGGCGAGGAGGGTGACGCCGACTCGCTGGCCGAGGCCCAGGTCGAGCTGCGCCGGTTGCACGAGGCCATCGAGTCGCTCGAGGTGCGCACCCTGCTGTCCGGTGAGTACGACCAGCGCGACGCGCTCGTGTCGCTGCGTTCGGGCGCCGGCGGGGTCGACGCGGCCGACTTCACCGAGATGCTGATGCGGATGTACCTGCGGTGGGCCGAGCGTCACAGGTTCCCCACCGAGGTCTACGACACGTCGTTCGCCGAAGAGGCCGGCATCAAGTCGGCGACCTTCGCGGTCAAGGCGCCCTATGCCTACGGCACGCTGTCGGTCGAGTCGGGCACGCATCGGCTGGTACGGATCTCGCCGTTCGACAACCAGGGCCGGCGCCAGACGTCGTTCGCCGCGGTCGAGGTCGTGCCGGTGCTCGACCAGACCGACGAGATCGAGGTCCCCGAGGAGGCGATCCGGGTCGACGTCTACCGCTCGTCCGGACCGGGCGGCCAGAGCGTGAACACAACCGACTCGGCGGTGCGTATCACCCACACGCCGACCGGCATCGTCGTCAGCGTTCAGAACGAGAAGAGCCAGATCCAGAACCGCGCCACCGCGATGTCGATCCTCAAGGCCAAGCTGCTCGCCCTCAAGCATGCGGAGGAGCGGGCCAAGCTCGACGAGCTACGCGGCGACGTCGCGGCGTCGTGGGGCGACCAGATGCGTTCGTACGTGCTGCACCCGTACCAGATGGTCAAGGACCTGCGGACCGACCACGAGACCGCGAAGACCGACGACGTGCTCGACGGCGATCTGGACGGCTTCATCGAGGCCGGCATCCGCTGGCGCCGCGGGCAGCAGACCGCCAAGTCCTAGCCCGGCACGTCGGCCGCGTCGATCCGCCGGTGCAGGTCCTCGACGATCCGCAGCACCACCTCGGGTGGCGCACCGGTCTGGGCGGCGTGGCGTACGCGTGCGCCGGCGAGGATCAGCTCGAGCCCGAAGTCGAAGGTCGAGTGGTAGGGCTTCACTTGCAGCTCGGCGAACGCCATGTGCATCAGCGGGAACCGGCTCGGATCCCACAGCTCCCGGAACAGCTCGGTGTCATCGACGTCGGAGCGCTGCCGGTCGCCCTCGGCATGCCACTCCAGCGCACTGCCGCCGACGTGGGAGCCGAGCGTGAACAGCAGTTGCTGGCCGTCGACCGGCGTGAAGCCTACGGTGACCAGCTCGGTCAGGGCAGACTCGATATGTGGCAATGACGAGACCGTCGGCCGGTTGCCGGCCACGACCAGGTGCGAGTCGCGGTGCGCGACCATCACGTTGAACGTCGCCCGGGTACGCCGGGCCAGCCAGTCCCACCAGGGTTCGCCCGGGCGGGGCAGATCGGTCCCCTCCGGGCGTACCTCGGCGATCAGGCGCTCGGCCATCAGGTCGAGGAGCTGGCGCTTGCTGCCGACATGCCAGTAGAGCGTCGGCGCCTGGACACCGAGCTCTCGGGCGATCCGGCGCAGGGTCACACCGCTCAGACCGTGGTCGTCGAGCAGGCGCAGCCCGGTGTCCACGATCGACTCGCGGGTGACGGCCATGACCACTCCTCGGTCCGGGTGATTCCGGTTGACACTCTAACAGTGTTAGAGGCATGCTGTGGCCGTGTCTAACACTGTTAGAGAACGCGAGCGCGCGGCGACCATCGCGATCCGCGGCCTGACCAAGACGTTCGGCAAGGGCGATCGCGCGGTCGAGGCGGTGCGCGGCATCGATCTCGACGTCGAGGCGGGCGAGACGTTCGGGTTCCTCGGGCCGAACGGCGCCGGCAAGTCCACGACGATCAAGATGCTCTGCACGCTGGCCGACCCCACTGCCGGATCGGCCACCGTCGCCGGTCACGACGTGGTGTCCGAGCGCGACGAGGTACGCCGGCACATCGGCCTGGTGTTCCAGGAGACGACGCTCGACACGTACCTCACCGCGGAGCAGAATCTCCGGTTCCACGCCGAGCTCTACGGTGTGCCGCGATCCGAGCTGGGCGCGCGGCTCGACGAGGTGCTGGCCATGGTGGGACTCGACGAGCGGCGCGGCGACCTGGTCCAGACCTTCTCCGGCGGCATGAAGCGCCGGCTGGAGATCGCCAGGGGGCTGCTGCACTCGCCACGGGTGCTCTTCCTCGACGAGCCGACGATCGGCCTCGACCCGCAGACCCGGGCGTCGATCTGGGACTACCTGTCCGAGCTGCATCGCCGCGAGGACATCACCGTCTTCGTCACGACGCACTACATGGACGAGGCCGAGCACTGCGACCGGATCGCGATCATGGACGAGGGCCGGATCGTCGCGCTGGACACGCCGGAGGCGCTGAAGGCCGGCATCGGCGAGGACCGGGTCCGGATCCAGACCGACGACGACGCCGTTGCGATCCGGCAACTGTCCGAGCGGTTCGATATCGAGGCCACCACGGTCGGCGTGGACGGCGGCGGCAAGGCGGTCAGCTTCGGAGTGCCGGGCGGCGAGCAGTTCGTGCCCCGGCTGTTCGGCGGACTCGACGTCCCGATCCGATCGGTGACCGTGACCCGGCCGAGTCTCGATGACGTGTTCCTGTCCTACACGGGTCGTACGATCCGCGACGCCGAGGCGGCCACCCGTCCGGCGCCACCTTGGGTGAGGAGGTAGTCATGGCGGCCACCACCACGGCACGGATCGCGCAGGTACGGCTTCCGACCACCGGCATTCGGCATCAGCTGCGCGCCACGTCGGTCGTCTGGCGCCGCGAGCTGGTCCGCTTCTCCCGCGACCGGACCCGGATGCTGACCGGGCTCGTGCAACCGCTGCTGTTCCTGTTCGTGCTCGGCACCGGCTTGTCGAGTCTGGTGGCGCGCGGCACCGACCTCGACTTCCGTACCTTCCTCTATCCGGGCATCGTCGCGATCTCGGTGCTGTTCACGGCCACCTTCGCGGGCATCTCGCTGGTCTGGGACCGGGAGTGGGGGTTCCTCCGCGAGATGATGGTCGCGCCCGTGAGCCGATCGTCGATCCTGGTCGGCAAGGCCTTCGGCGGCGCCACCGTCGCCACCGCCCAGAGCCTGGTCATGCTGGCCCTGTGCGGGGTCGTCGGCATCCCGTACAACCCGGTGATGCTGATCGAAATGGTCGTGTTGCTCTATCTCGCCGGTTTGATGCTGACGTCGATGAGTCTCGCGATGGTGGTCCGAATCAAGCAGTTCCAGTCGGCCTTCCCGCTGGTCCAGATGATCATCACGCCGATGATGTTCCTGTCCGGCGCGATGTTCCCGCTCTCGGGCCTGCCGCGGTGGCTGGACATCCTGACCACCCTCAATCCGCTGACGTACGCGGTCGAGCCGATGCGGCACGTCGTCTTCTCGCATCTGGACCTGTCGCCGACCGACCAGGCGACCCTGGATCCCGGTCTGACCTGGGGCGACTGGCCGGTTCCGGTCCTGGTCCAGGTCGGTGTGGTGATCGTGACGACGGTGGGTCTGCTGCTGATCGCGATCGCGCGTTTCGACCGTACGGAGTGAGCGCAACTCCCTGTGACAGCGTGCCTTGCGTTGACGCCTTAGCCCAGGGACGTAGAGTGGGCCGCTGGCTGGACCGCGCCCAGCGGACATCTTCATGACCCCGACATCCGGCCGTACACGCCCGTGATCCGATTTGAACATGTCACCAAGGCCTATAACTCCAGCAAGCGGCCAGCCCTCGATGCGATTGACGTCGACGTCGACAAGGGCGAGTTCGTCTTCCTCGTCGGAGCCTCCGGCTCCGGCAAGTCGACCTTCTTGCGCCTGATCCTGCGGGAGGCAAGGCCGTCCAGTGGACGGGTCTACGTCGCCGGCAAGGAGATCAACCGGCTGGCCGGCTGGAAGATCCCCAGTCTGCGACGGCAGATCGGGACCGTCTTCCAGGACTTCCGGCTGCTGCCGAACAAGTCCGTGTCCGAGAACGTCGCCTTCGCGCTCCAGGTGATCGGCAAACCGCGTCGCGTCATCCAGCGGGTCGTGCCGGAGACGCTGGAGCTGGTGGGACTGTCGGGCAAGGGGGAGCGGATGCCCGACGAGCTGTCCGGCGGTGAGCAGCAGCGGGTCGCGGTGGCCCGGGCGTTCGTCAACCGGCCGATGATCCTGATCGCCGACGAGCCGACCGGAAACCTGGACCCGAACACCTCGGTCGGCATCATGAAGCTGCTCGACCGGATCAACCGCACCGGCACCACCGTCCTGATGGCCACCCACGACTCGGGCATCGTCGACCAGATGCGCAAGCGTGTGATCGAGCTTGACGGCGGTCGCGTGATCCGCGACCAGACGCGCGGCGTCTACGGCTACCAGACCTGACTCCCCCGGGAAACCATGCAGATCAAATACATCTTCTCTGAGCTCGGCACGGGCCTGCGGCGAAACATCTCGATGTCGATCTCGCTGATCGTCACGATGTTCGTCTCGCTGACGCTGGTCGGCTTCGCCATCATGGTGAACTCGCAGACCGACAAGACCGAGCAGTACTTCGGCGATCGGCTCCAGCTGCAGGTGATGCTCTGCTCGGAGGAGACCAGCACCGGACCCTGCATCGAGGGCGAAGTCACCGACGCGGAGCGGAAGGCGATCGAGTCCGCGCTCAACCAGAACCCCGAGGTGGAGGCGGTCGACTTCCGCAGCCAGCGCGAGGCGTACGACAAGGCCGAGCAGCTCTACGGCCAGACGCCGGCCGGCGCGAAGCTCTTCGAGGTCACCTCCGCCAAGGACTTCTCCTCGTCCTACTTCGTGACGCTCAAGGATCCCAACGAGTTCGCCGGTGTCCAAGGACAGGTCACCGGCATGGCCGGGGTGTCGGCGACCAAGAACCTCAGCGAGGAGCTCGAGCCGCTCTACAAGCTGCTCAGCTGGGCCTGGCGATGGTCCCTGATCATCGCGGGCATCCTGATCATCGCGGCGATCCTGCAGGTGTCCAACACGATCCGGTTGACCGCGTACGCCCGTCGAAGAGAGATCGGGATCATGCGCCTGGTCGGTGCCTCGAGCTGGCATATCCAGATGCCGTTCGTTCTGGAGGCGGTGCTGGCGGCGACCATATCCGGCCTGCTGGCCTGCGCAGCGTTAGCCGCGTTCGTCCAGTTCTTCATCAACGGCTTCATCCTGGACTCGTCGCTGTACACCGTGACGGACTGGATCGGATGGAGTGAGGCGTTCCGGGCCGGCATCGTGACCCTGGGCTTTGCCGTGCTTTTGGGTCTGATCCCGACACTCGTGATGACCCGCAAATACCTAGATGTTTGATAGCCATCCGCTACCTTCGGATGGAGCGTCCCCCAACGGACAGGTACTGACCCATGGCTCGACTCCGCCTGCACGGTCGTCGCCAGTGGATCGTCGCGACGGCGCTGGCCAGCGCCCTCGGGGTGCTCGCCACCACGGCTTCGACGCCGCAGGTTCCGGCCTCGGCGGCCTCGACATCGTCCGACCCCGATCACAAGAAGGACGATCTCAAGAACCGCAAGGCTGACGTCAACGATCGGCTGCACGGTGCGCACAGCGACCTCGACGAGTCCAGTGCCGAGCTCCAGGCGGCCGTTCGCGCGCTGAACGCGGCGCAGACCAAGCTGACCGCCGCCAAGAATGAGCTGGCCCGCACCCGTGGTCAGTTGCAGGCCGCCGAAGCGCTCGACCAGCAGATGCAGGAGCGGCTGGCCGAGGCCGAGCAGCGGCTGGCCGATGCCAGGGACGCGCTGGCCGAGGCCCGGCATGACACGAAGGACGCCAAGGACCGGCTGGCCGACTTCGTCGTGGCGTCCTACGAGTACGGCAGCCCGAGCCTGGTCAGTCTCGGCATCGTCCTGCATGGCGGCAGTCCGTCGGAGTTCGGGGAGCGGGTGTCGCTCGCGGACTCGGTGGTCGACGCGCAGTCGGGCGTAATCGATGACCTCGAGGCCACCGAGACGCTGTCGGAGGCCCGCGAGGCGGCCGTCGAGACGCTCCGTGACGAGGTCGCGAAGCGGCGCCAGGAGGCCCGCGAGAACCTGATCCGCAAGCGCGCGCTCGAGCAGCAGGCCGAGGAGCAGACCCAGCAGGTCCAGGCGCTGGTGGCGCAGCGGCAGGCGGCCGAGCAGCAGGCCGAGGCGGCCAAGCAGGTCGACCTGGAGCGGATCAAGACGCTCGAGGCCAAGCGCGAGCAGATCAAAAACCGGTTGCAGCGGATCGCCGAACGGCAGAACGGCCCCGGCATCACGGTCAACAACTCCGGCGGCTGGCTGTCCTTCCCGGTGACCAACCCCATCATCACCTCGCCCTACGGCATGCGGATGCACCCGATCCTGCACGTCTGGAAGCTGCACGACGGCACCGACTTCGGCGTCGACTGCGGCACCCCGGTCTACGCGGCGGCGAGCGGGACGGTGATCTCGGCCTATTACGACGACGCCTACGGCAACCGGCTCACGATCAACCACGGCACCGTCAACGGCGTGGCGCTCGCGACCTCTTACAACCACCTGACGAGCTTCGCCGCGAGCGTCGGCGAGCATGTCAAGCGGGGCGAGATGGTCGCGTACTCCGGGACGACCGGCTGGTCCACCGGATGCCATCTGCACTTCATGGTCTACGAGAACGGCGCGACCGTCGATCCGATGAGCTGGCTGTAGGCGGCAGCCTGCGCAGCGAAGTCGCTTGCCCGGTACGGAATACTGGCGCGGATGGCCAAGGAACGCGGGCGCAAGGTCGTGACGACCAATCGCAAGGCACGTCACGACTATCACGTCGAGGACACCTACGAAGCCGGCCTCGTGCTCACGGGCACCGAGGTCAAGTCGTTGCGTGCCGGCCGCGCCACCCTCACCGACGGCTTCGCCGAGGTCGACCGCGGTGAGGCCTGGCTGCTCGGCGTCTACATCCCCGAGTACACGCAGGGCACCTGGACCAACCACGACCCCCGCCGGCGGCGCAAGCTGCTGCTGCACCGCAACGAGATCGACCGGATGGCGTCCAAGGTGGCCGAGCGCGGACTGACGCTCGTGCCGCTGTCGCTGTACTTCAAGGACGGCCGCGCCAAGGTCGAGCTCGCTCTGGCCCGTGGCAAGCGGACCTACGACAAGCGGCAGGCGCTGGCCGCGAAGGAGGCCAAGCGGGAGGCCGAGCGCGCGATCGGACGGCGCGCCAAGGGCTACGACGAGTGACTGGTCCGGCCACCGACGCCGAGGTCCCGGCCTGGTGGCGAGGGCTCGGGCTGCCCGGTCTGGCCGACATCCACGTGCACTTCCTGCCGCCGCCGGTGATGACGCGGGTCTGGGAGCACTTCGACGCCGCCGGTCCGTTGCTCGGCCGGCCGTGGCCGATCCATTACCGCGGCAGCGACGACGAGCGGCTCGCGACGCTTCGCGATCTCGGTGTCCGATGGCACGGCGCCCTGCCGTACGCCCATCGCCCCGGCATCGCGACCTACCTCAACGACTGGGCCGCCGACCTTGCTGACCGGACACCGGGCTGTCTGCGCTGCGCCACGTTCTATCCGGAGCCGGGCGTGGTGGACGAGGTCGAGAAGCGTCTCGTGGCCGGGACGCAGGTGTTCAAGGTGCACGTGCAAGTGGGGGACTTCGACGTACGCGATCCGGTGCTCGACCCGATCTGGGGACGGCTGGCCGAGACGGGCACTCCGGTCGTCGTCCACGCCGGCTCGGGGCCAGTGCCCAACCGGCACACCGGTCCGGCGCCGATGGCCGAGCTGCTCGCCAGGCATCCCCGGCTGTGCGCGGTGATCGCCCACCTCGGCGCTCCGGAGTACGAGGAGTTCGTCGAGCTCGCCGAGCGCCACGAGCGGGTCCAGCTCGACACGACGATGGCGTTCACCGACTTCTTCGAAGCCGATGCGCCGGTGCCGCGATCACTGTTGCCGCGCCTGGCCGACCTGGGGGACCGGATCCTGCTCGGGTCGGACTTCCCGAACATTCCGTACGAATACGCCCATCAGCTCGATGCCTTGGACCGGCTCGGACTCGGCGACGACTGGCTGCGGGCGGTGTGCTGGGACAACCCGGTGCGGCTGCTCGGGCTGCCGGGATAACCGGTCCGGAATAGTCGGGCGATCCAGTACGCTATGCGACGTACAACTCAAGAGGGGCTGATCGGTTTCGACTTCGGTCGTTCGGTTCAGGAGAAGCGGGTCGAGGACCCAGGGTCATCTCGTTAACGATCCTTGGAAACCAAAACTGCCAAGGCTAAGCAGGCAGACTTCGCCCTCGCCGCCTAAGGCGACTAGGTGAAGGGTCGACCTGGGATTGCCTCCGTCCCAGTCACCGGCCTCATTGCGGAGGCTCGCTGGTCAGGTCTCGCCGCGGGATCTGATCGGGACTTTTACGCGGCTGAGCCCGTCGGTGAACGTTGTCTGCACGAGCACCGGGGCTGAGAAAACGTTCTGCGGACTGCACCCGGAGAAGTCCTGAGTCAGCGTCGGAGGACGCGGGTTCGATTCCCGCCAGCTCCACGTTTTGCGAGCCGCCTGGTCAACGTCTGTTGGCCAGGCGGCTCGTTCATCCGTCGCTCGTGTCCGCCCCGTGAGCGGACCCGAGCTCTCGGAGTCCTTCCTCGATGTTCTCCCGAGCCTCGGAGTAGTCGCGGAATGCCGCGGCGTCGCCGAGCTCGAGCAGCCAGCTCTCCAGCCGCTGCCGGTACTCCCGCTCGAAGCTGCGCAGGTCCCGGAGCTCGCGAATGAGCTTGTCGCGCTCGTGGGATTCGCGCTCGGCCTTGAAGTCGCGGGCCGCCTTGACGATCTTGAGCTGATCGACGAGCTCCTGGAGACCGAGTGCGGTCTCGTTCGTCGTGCGATCGCCGGGCTCGAGGAGCAGCTCCAGGATCTGCCGCCGAAGCACGTCCTCGGGCGTGGCCTGAGCCGAGTGGATCCGCGCGTTGAGGGCTCGTAGGCTTCCGGCGAGCTCGTCATCGCTGTCCGGCGTCGCAGTCGCAGCCGGCGTCGCAACCGCGGGCTCGGTCCGGTCGAAGACTCTCGGCGCGACGCGCTGGACCTTCGGCTCGTTCGGACCGCGGGCCCGCCCCTGGACGACGGCATCCTCCGGCGTACTGCTGACCAGCTGCCTGGCCTGCTGAAGGTCCATGTCGAAGTTCGGCGGCAGATCCTCCTCGCCGAGCTCGCCGTTGTCGATCAGCTTCTCGATGTCCGGCAGGAACTGGGCCAGCATCTCGACACTGTTGAGGAAGTCGCGGGTCAGCTCCTCGAGGCTCACGTAGCGCTCGCGAGCATTCTGGACCGCGTACAGGAACTTGTTGAGTCGGTTGAGGCGAGCCGGCGGCCAGGTCAGGAAGCCGAGCGGAATCCCGAGGATCAGCGAGAGCTCCTGCCCTTCGCTGAGACGCACCGGGCGCTCACCGGCCTCGATGCGGCCGACCGTGCTCTGGTGGAAGTTCGAGAACCCGGCCTCGGCCATC